>Ga0079992_123874_pt1 | contig 49570 bp, 58 predicted proteins | sample FaiFalFF_MnMetaG_3_FD_69197 | JGI IMG/M metagenome (GOLD analysis project Ga0079992, IMG submission 69197) | Freshwater microbial communities from Yellowstone National Park, Wyoming, USA - Fairy Falls B (FF_Mn_B) MetaG (SPADES assembly) (version 2) | ecosystem: Environmental > Aquatic >...
GAACGGGGAGATGTGGAATCGGAGGTCGCCGACGCGGCCTCGGATGAGGGGTGCGGCTTCGCCGGCCGTGTGGGGGATGGCGTCGGGCCATCCGTGGGCAAAGCAGGGCAGGAAGGCGCCGTAGTGGACACCGCCGGCCGTGCGGACGGCGTACTTGACGGCGGATCGTCCGATGTCGACGGCCACGTGCATGGCAGTCCTCCTTTGGGGGGGTTCGGTCTAAGATAGGCTTCTTTTTCCCGCTTGTCCACCGTCCTCCTACCTTTTTTGCCCCGTCCTTCCCCTTTTCACCCACTCTGCGGTTACATTTGGTCCCTCATCCGTTCACTCCGTTTCCACCTTTCATCCAGACATACATAGTACCCTTTCTACCGTTACATAACCCACGATCCGTAAAGGGTTAACCCGTTAACCCTGGTTAACCCGTTAACGGTTAACCCTGTTAACCATAGTACCCTTTCTATCGGTAGGGTGGGAACTATTAGGGTTCGGGGGCGATGCGGACGGTCAGGCGCCATCCGGGGCATGTGCCGCAGTTGCAGGGTTCGGGGTCGGAGGCCTCGATGCGGAAGGGTTCGGGTCGGGCGGGATGGGGTCCCCGGAGGAGCCAGAGGCGTCGGCGGACGGAGGGGCGGAGGGTGTAGGGGGCGAGGAGGGTGACGCCGGGGGTTCGGGCGGGGAGGAAACCGCAGGCGGAGGCGGCGGCGGCGAGGAAGGGGTCGCGGGTGTGGCAGGTGGCGGCGGTGGCGCCGAGCCATCGGCGGAGGGTGGGGAGGTCGACGGCGGGGTGGAGCATGCGGACGGCGGCGGCGGGGGGCAGGGGCGGGAGGTCGGCGGGCGTGATGTGGGGGACGAAGAGGGTGATGCCGTCGGCGGTGACGGTGCCGGGTGTGGCGGACGGGTTGCGGGCGGTGCGGGTTTGGCGGCCGTCGTAGGTCGTGGCGGTGCCGTCGGGCCAGGCGGCGAGGACGGGCTCGGGGGTTTGGGGGCTTTCGGGGAGGCGGTCGACGGCGGCGAGGATGATGCGGGCGATGGGGAGGCCGGCCTCCAGGAGGGCGGCGTGGAGTTCGTGGCGGACGTGGGGGTCCCGGCGGGTGGTGTAGGCGAAGAGGGTGTTGCCGGAGAGGCCGACGGGGACGGCGCCGTGGGCGTCGAAGGCGTCGCGGTAGGCGTTGTAGAGGTTCGGGTCGATTCGGGGCTCCCGGCGGAGGAAGGCGCCGACGGTGGGGTCTTCGGCATCGTGGGGTTCGGGGGGCGGGATGCGGCGGGTGGCCGCGCAGGAGCATTGGCGGCAGTGGGGGCAGACGAGGGTGGGTTCGGGGTGTTCGCAGGGTCGGGCGGCCTCGGGGTTGAAGGCGCGGAGGCAGAGGGGGCATTCGACGAATGCGTTTAGGGCCATGGTTCGCCTCCGAGGGTGGAGTAGGAGACGGCGCCCTCGGGCCAGTCGGCGGGTCGGAGGACGAAGCGGTCGTCGCCGAGGGGGAGGAGGGCGCCGGGGGTTTGCGGGAGGCGTTGGGCCTCCCGGGGGAGGGCGGGTCGGAGGATGCGGAAGGTGGGTGCGTCGGGGGGTCCGGTGCGGCGGGCGACGACGGGGGAGAAGTCGAGGCCGAGGGTTTGGCCGAAGAAGACGGCGGCGTCGCGGGGGTCGGCGGAGGCGGCGGCGCGGGCGACGGTTTCGGGGTCGGCCCTGCGGATTTCGGCCCGGTGGGCCCGGCCGGAGGCGATGAGGCGGACGGCGGCGGAGGCGGCGGCGGAGGCGGCCTCGGGGTCGGGTGCGAGGAGGAGGACGGCGGCGGGGGTCGGGACGGCGAGGCAGGTGGTGGGGTGGTGGAGGCCGGCGGTGCGCACGACGGCCCGGGCCAGGTCCCGGGCGGCGGCCGTATGGATGGTGACGACGAGGACGTCACGGAGACGGCACGACGTCTCGGATGTCATGGTAGAGGACGTTGCGTTCACCGGCATCCTCCGGTCGGACGTCGCCGCGGGCGACGGCTTCCGCGAGGGAGGTTTCGAGGGGGACGGAGAGGCGTGCGCCGGCGGGGGTGCGGATGGTGGTGGTGGTGAAGTCGACCTCGGCGGCGAAGTAGGCGCCGCAGATGGGGACGACCCGGCGGGCGTCGCGGGCGTGGGGGAGGAGGCGGACGGCGGCGATGATGCGGAGGACGCCCTCGGCGCCCGGGTCGGCCCGGAGGCAACGGAGGAAGGCGGCGCCGGGGGTGGCGGCGTGGAGGGTGGTCCAGACCCGGAAGCCGGCGGCGGCGAGTTCGACGGCGCGGCGGATTTCCTCGGGGGATGCGACCTCGCCGATAAACACGTCGCGGAGGCCCCAGAGGCGGAAGGCGGTGAGGCGTTCGGGGGGTGTGGCGAGGAGGTCGGTGCGCTCCCAGACGATGGGTCCGGCGGTTCGGCGGGCGAGGTCGTATTCGACGGCGGGGTCGACGTAGAGGACGGGGTTGCCGGTCTCGGCGGTTTCGTGAAGCAGTGCGCAGAGGAGGCCGGTTTTGCCGGCGCCGACGGGGCCGGTGATGGCGAAGAGGCCGAATTCGAGGGTTTCCAGGTCGGTGGGGGTGATGGGGGGCGAGGGCTCCCGGCGGGCGACGGCGCGGAGGGCGGCGCCGGCGGGGCCGTACTCGTCGAGGCTCGGGGCGATGCCGATTTTGCGGAGGGCGACGGCGGCGGCGCCGCCGTAGGCGGCGGTGGTGGTGATGCGCCACCGGTGGAGGCCGTCGTTCAGGTCGGGTCGGGCGGAGGCGGCCTCCCGGAGGGCGGCGATTTCGTCGGGTGTGGGGACGAAGTCGGGGCGGCGCTCGTGGCGGAGGCCGGTGGCGGGTCCGAGGGCGGCGGCGGGCTCGCCGGGTGTGAGGAGGACCTCGAAGATGCCGGCCTCGCCGAGGCGGCGGAGGGTGTCCCGACAGCGTTCGAGGATGTCGGTCATGGGTTCGTCTCCATCCGGGTCCCCGACGAAGTCCTTCGGACTTCGTCGGGAGCCCCCTCCATGCGGAGGATGGTTTCGAGGAGTTCGAGGGCCGTGGGTCGGCCCGAGGGGTCGGGGTCGAGGGCGGCCCGGAGGGCGGGGGGCGTGCCCGGCGGGATGGCGTCGTCGAGGGGTCGGCCCTCGAGGGCCCGGGCGACGGCCTCGCGTTCGGCGGAGGCCGGGTCGGGGCCGAGGGGGTGGCGGCCGGAGAGGAGCTCGAGGGCGGTCAGGGCGAGGGAGAAGACGTCCATGGCGGGGTCGGCCCGGAGGGGCCGGCCGGCCGAGGCGGCCCGGAGGATTTCGGGTGCGGCGTAGCGGGGGGTGCAGAGGATGGCGGGGCCGAGGGTTTCGCCGGCCCGGCGGGCGGAGCCGGTGTCGGCGAGGAGGCGTCGGGGCCCGTCGGGGGTGGGGACGATGAGGATGTTGTCGGGTTTGACGTCGAGGTGGACCCATCCGGCTTCGTGGAGGTCGGCGAGGGCGGCGGCGACGGGCGGGAGGCAGGCTTTCGGGTCGGGGTCGTCCCGGGCGGTGCCGATGGCTCGGGGCTGGAGGAGGAGGAGGGCGCCGTCGTCGCCCTCGGCGGCGGCGAGGACGGGCATGAGGAGGGGGGAGCGGGCGGCGGTGTCGGCGTAGCGGGAGGCGGCGGCCGCGGCGCGGGGCACGATTTTGAGGGCGAAGGGGCCTGCGGCGACGATGACGGAGTGGCCGCCCCGGGCGAGGGCCTCGGGGGGACCCGAGGAGGCGAAGTCGGTCCAGGGGGGTCGGGCCGGGATGCGGAGGGTGCCGCCTCCGGCTTCGGGGGGGAGGGGGACCTCGAGGGTGTCGGCGTCGGTGATGGAGGGGATGCGGGCCCGGGCGAGGGCGGTTCGGGCGGCGGCGGTCCAGGGCCGGTCGGCGGGGAGGACGGCGCAGACTTCGGGCTCGGGCCGACGGAGGAGGCGGACGAGGGCGTCGGGGTCGGGGATGTAGGCGTAGCGGGTCATTTCGATTCGGCTCCTTCGGGGGATAGGCGGAGGGCGGCTTCGACGTCGCGTCGGAGGATGCGGTCCCGGTTTTGGCTTTGGGCCCAGCGGGCGGCGAGGCGCGCCGTTGTGGCGACCTGGCGGAGGTTGCCGGGCCAGGGGAGGGTTTCGATGAAGGCGGCGGCGGACGGGTCGAGGGGGAGGCGGGCGTGGGCGGCGAAGGCCGGGACGATGTCCTCGGGTCGTTCCCGGAGGGGCGGGATGCGGATGGTGGCGGCGCATCGGTATTGGAGTTCGGGTCGGAGGCGTTCGGGTCGGGTCGTGGCGAGGATCCAGCGGGCGTCGGTTTCCCGGGGGGAGGGGGAGCCGAGGGGGTAGTAGGTGCCGGACTCGAGGACGCGGAGGAGGACGGCCTGGGCGGCGTCGTCGAGCTCGCCGGTTTCGTCGAGGAAGAGGGTGCCGCCGCGGGCGAGTTCGACGAGGCCGTCCTGGGCCTCGGCGGGGGCGCCGGTGTAGGCGCCGGGTCGGGTGCCGAAGAGGGCGGCGTGGAGGAGGGTGCCGGGCCGCTCGGCGGCGGATGTGGCGACGAATCGGCCGGGTCGTCGGGAGAGGTCGTGGACGATGCGGGCCAGCATGGTTTTGCCGACGCCCGAGGGGCCGACGATCAGGATGGGGTCGGGGGTCGGCGCGAGGAGGCGGACGATTTCGAGGACCTCCCGCATGGCGGGCGACCGCCAGGTGAAGGGCCCGTCGGGGGTGGGGATGTATCGGGCGTCGTCGGGGAGGCGGACGGCGGCCTCGGCGGCGGCGCGGAGGCCGTCGTGGCCGTTTCGGGCGTCGAGGAGGGCCGCAACGGCGGTCTCGAGGAGGTCGATGAGCCGCGGGTCGGGGGGCTCGGCGGAGGGGGGCCACCAGGCGTAGAGGAGGGTGTCATCCCGAAGGCGGCGGGCGATGACGGTGCCGGCGCCCTGGGCGAGGGCGGTCCGGTCGCGGGGGGAGACGGTGTGGTCGAAGGCGGGCTCCCGGCGGGCGAGGGCCCGGGCGGCCAGGCGCGGGCTGAAGGCGCCGGGGGGGCCGGCGTGGTGGATTTCGGTGATGGTGCCGTCGGGTGCGGCGCGGAGGAGGGCGCAGTAGCCGGCGTCGGTGGTTTCGAGGAAGAGGCCGAGGATTTCGGGCAGGTCCCGGGGCATGGCGTCATTCTCCCTTGGGTCTCCCGGACTTCGTCGGGAGCCCGGTCGAGGGGGCCCGGAGGAGGCGGGAGAGGGTCGTTCGGGGGACGTGGATGCCGTAGGCGCGGAGGGTTTCGGCCAGGCGCGCCGTGGACAGGCCGGGCTCCCGGCGGGCGATTTCCCGGATGTCGTCGAGGGGGTAGTGGACGATGCGGTCGCCGGGTCGGTCGTAGCCGAGGAGCCGGTAGAGGGGGAAGGGGGGTCCGCCGCGCACGGAGACCCATGCGTGGAGGGCGCGTCGGGCGTTCGAGGGATTCGGGAGGATGCGGCGGACGTCCCGGGGGGGTACGGGGCGTCGCCACCGGCGCTCGCCGCGGAGCCAGGGGCCGTTGTGGTCCAGGCCCAGGCGGGCGAGGGCGCCGAGGATGCGGGAGCGGAGCATGGGGATGCGGAGGAGGGAGCGACGGATGGTTTCCCGGACGTTGGGTGCGAGGACGGCGATGGTGGCGGTCTCGTGGGCCGTTTCGGGGGGTCGGACAACGATGCGGGGGGACAGGACGGAGACGGCGGGCTCCCGGGGGTCGGGGTCGATGAGGATGTCGGGCCAGGCGGGGGCGCCGGGCGGTGCCTTGTCGGGGACCCGGGGCTCGAGAGGTCGCAGGCCGAGCCGCAGGGTCAGGCGGCGGAGGAGCCTTCGGGCCCGGCGGGGGTCGAGGCCGAGGCTTCGGCAGGCGGAGGCCCAATCGGCCGGGGAGGGGTCCGGCCGGGTTGCGGCGGCCCGGGCGACGGCCGCGGCGAGGGCCGCGACCCTTTGGCGGAGGCGTGGGGAGGCCGACGGGGGCAGGCGGTCGAGCCAGAAGTCCGCGAGGCCTTGGTAGCCGATGCCGAAGCGCTCCCGGAGGAGGCGTCGGGCGGCCCGGACGGCTCCGGCGGGCAGGCCGAGGGCGTGGGCGAGGGCCTCGTCGTCGGGGCGGAGGAAGCCGGCCTCGTCGACGAAGGGGAGGAGCTCGAGGGCGGTCGTCGCCCAGGGGTCCGGGTCGCCTTCGAGGGCGGAGGCCACCTCCGCGAGGGGGTCCGGGGGCGGGCCCGGGGGCTCGAGGCCGGGCGGGAGTTCGGGGGCGCGGACCTCGAGATCGACGTAGAAGGCGAGGCTCCGGAGGTTGCTCAGGAGGTCGTCGAGGGGGGTCAGGGCCCAGGCCTCGATGCGCCGTTCGGCGTGGGGTGCGAGGACCTGGCGGAGCTCGGTCCGCAGGGTCACGGCGCCGCCTCCTCTTCGAAGGACCGTGCCTACTCTACGCCGGGGAGGCGGAAAAGTCAATCGGGCCGCGGCATGACGACGGAGCCGGCCCGCTCCCCCGCCTCCCGGGGTTGGGCGGAGGCGACGCCCGCCGTCCCGCGGGCCGTGGCGAACGGAGCGGCGGCGACCCGGCCGAGGCCACCGCCCAGGGCGCCTCCGGCGGCGGCGCCGATGGCGATGCCGGCGGGTCCGCCGAGGGCTCCCCCGAGGACGGCGCCGCCCAGGGCGCCGGCTCCGGCGCCGATGCCGGTCGTCACGGCGGCCCCGGCTCCGGCGACGCCCTGGACGAGGCGGGTTGCGCCGGCCTGGGCCGTGGCGACGGGGATGCCGGCGGCGGCGAGGACCTTTTGCTTGAGCATGAGGTCGATGTTGTCCCAGAAGGCGGACGGGAGCAGGGCCCGGGCGGCGACGGGGGAGGACAGGAAGAGGAGTCCGGAGACGAGCATGGATACGACGGCCTTCCAGAGGGCGCCGACGGCGGCGCCGGCGGGGATGGAGGCGAAGGCGGCGGCGGCCGCATCGATGGCGGCCTCGATGTCGGAGCCGTCCCTTCCGGCGAGGCTCCGGTAGGGGGCGTCGGAGGCGAGGGCCACAACGACCGCGCATCCCCGGATGTGCCGGTGGATGATGCTTTGGGCGGCCTCGCGGAGGTCCTTTCGGCCGGGCCAGGAGCGGGCCCGGGCGAGGTCGAGGGTGACGGAGCGGCCGCAGTCGGGCCAGGGGGCGCCGGGGCAGATCTGCGTTCGGACGGCGTCCCGGGCGGCCCGGAAGGTGCGTCGGGTTGCCCCCGAGGCGGTGTCACAGAAGTTCTGAAGGGTCTGGTCCGTCCAGACGGCGGTCATTTGGGCGATGGGCCCCGTGGCGCCGGCGATGGCGAGGGCCATGAGGCTCGCCTGGAGGGTCCACCGGAGGGGCCGCAGGGCGAGGTCCTGGGTCGTCTGGAGCATGAGGAACGGGCCGAGGAGGGGGGAGGCGGCGATGGCGAAGGCGACGAAGGCGGCGATGCCGATGTAGAAGAAGTACAGGCCGGCGGTCATGGTGAGGCGGGCGATGGGCACGATGACGTGACGGAATACGAGGGCGGGCATGGAGGCGACGAGGCCGGCCCAGGCGGCGGCCGCCCCGGCGGCGGGATTGACCGCGGGCAGGACGTAGGTGAGGACGCCGTCGGTCAGGCGGCCGGCGACCACGGCGGCCTGCTCGCACAGTCGATTCAGGGACTTCGAGGGGCTCTTGCAGACCTCGGCCATCTTCAGGGAGACGATCTCGGCGATCTCGTCGCGGAGGTCGCCCCCCACGTCGGCCGTTTCGGCGAGCAGGCCGACGGCGTCGCCCCAGGCGGTGATGTTGCCGGCGATGCCGGAGTCGGGCGCGTAGACGGTCTTCCACACGGGGGTCCAGATGCCCCGCAGGAGGAACGGGTAGGCGGCGGAGGCGCCGAAGGCCAGGACGAACTGGAGGGCCATGGCGGGGGTGATGCGGGTTCCGCCTATGGCGCCGGCGGCGATCTTGAGGCCGAAGAGGGTGGCGAGGATGCCGAGCAGGGCGACGTGCATGGGGACGCCGCCCACGGAGGCCGAGGCGACGGCGTCGTAGACGGACCGGGCCGTTTCGGCGAGGGGCGCGCCGGGTCCGGGCACGTCGGGGATGACGCTCGGGTCGGGAAGTCCGAGAAGGAACATCGACACGGTCATGGTTGCTCCCTCGGCTTGAAGTCCTCGGCGAGACTTCCGCTCAGGACGGCGGAGGCCTCCGAGAGGGCCGACGACGGGGCCGGGGGCGGCGTGGAGGCCTCGACGGTGCGTTCGGCCACGATGCGGGTCATTTCGGCCGTCTGGGCGGAGGCCCGGGCGGCCATGATGACGGCCTGGAGCGTGTAGTTCATGTATTCCTCGAGCGTCAGGTCGCCCTTGGACATGCGCTTTTCGACGTTGGTTTCAAACTCGGCGACGGTGCGGATGGTCTGGTGGACGTCGGTGCGGGCGCGCTGGAGGCTCAGGGCGTCGAAGAGGTCGCGGACGGCGCGGCGGAACTTTTCGGGGTCGGCCTTGGCGTCGTCGAGGGGCAGGAGGTGCCGGGCGGCGACGTCGAGCAGGGTCTTTTCGAGGAAGCCCTCCTCGTCGACGAGGGCGCCGGCGGGGTCGGTGAGGCTTCGGAGGAGGCGTTCGGCGGCCTCCCGGGCGTCCTCGGGGACGGCCCGGAGGAGGTCCTCGGTGAGGGTCCGGAGGAGGGCGCCGGGGGCGGCGAAGTCGACGGCCAGGCTCTTTTTGTAGGTGTCGGGGGATTCCTCGGTCCAGCCTTTGAGGAGCTGGCGGTGGACCTCCCGGAAGGCGCCGGGCATGTCGCCCTCCCAGGCCTTCCACTGTTGCATGAGCCACTCCTGGATCTTGTCGGGGTTTTGGAAGGCCGCCGACAGCTCCGCCATGGCTTTGGGCATGTGGGGGAGGAGTTCGTTGACCAGGCGGTGGACGGCGTCGAGGTTGAGGAAGCCGTGGAGGCGGTATCGGCCGCGGCTCCGGAGGAGTTCGAGGATGGTGTTGATGAGTTTGGCGACCCCCTCGATGGCCTTGGCGACGGCCTCGATGACCTTGAGGACGGCCTTGATCTCGGCGGTCGCGGCGTCGATGGAGGCCTTGATGCCGACGCAGAGGTCGCGGGCCCACTGGGGATCCGAAGGGCAGTCGTCGGCCCGGGCGGGGGGCGGGTAGGCGATGAGGGCGAGGACGAGGAGGGCGACGACGGGGGTCCTAAGCGGCGTTCGCATGGGCTTCCTCCGTGAGGACGTTGTCGGTCTGGTAGACGGCGTAGACGTCGGCCGGCACGGCCAGGCGCACGATGCGCATCCGGTCGCCCTCGATGAGCAGGGCCTCGGAGTAGCGGCCGGGCGAGGAGCGGATGCCCATCGCCTGCCAGGCCTCGGCGGGGGGCAGGCCGACGGCCTCGAAGCACCAGCCGAGGGGCTCGGTGTAGACCTGGTTGAGGATGAGCTTGTAGAAGGCGTTGGTGACGAAGGCCCGGCCGAAGGCGGGGTCGTCGGGGACGACGAAGTCGCCCATCGACTGGGAGGCGACCCAGAGGCCGGCGGCGTATTTGCGGAAGGCCCGGCCGGCGTAGTCGAAGTAGCCGCGTCCGGCGGGCGTGCGGAGCAGGGTCCAGATCTCGTCGGCGACGAGGATCTTGTAGTCGACCGAGGGGTCCCAGAGGCGGGCGAAGAAGACGGCGAAGATGGAGCGCACGACGACGGAGCGGACGACCTCGGACCAGGGGTCGTCCCTGGCGCCGGCCGAGACGAGGGAGGGGGGCAGTTCGATGAAGGCGACGTTCGTCTGCGGGATGAGGGCGGTCTCGTTGAAGATGAAGTTGCGGAGGAGTTCCCGGGCGGTCGAGGCGCGGTCCGTGAGGCCGAGGCGGCGGAGGACCTCCTCGGTGCGGAGGCGGGATGGGGGGATGCGGGCGAAAAGGTCCGTGAGGCCGTCGAAGATTTCGCCCTCGGGCGGGGAGCCGGCGGGGCCGAGCTCGAGGATCTGGCGGAGCATACGGGCGTAGAGCATGACCGACTGGCGATCTTCCGGGTCGACGCCGACGACGGGGTCGAGGGCGGGGCTGTCGGGTCGGCCGATGCGGACGACGGTGCCGCCGTAGCGGGCGACGAAGCGTCGGTAGGAGCCGCCGGCCTCGGTGATGAGGACGAAGAGCCGGCGTCCGTAGCGCTCGATGAGGGAGGACAGGAGGTACTGGAGGAGGAAGGACTTGCCGGAGCCGGAGGCGCCGGTGACGATGAGGTTTCGGTTTCCGGGTCGGCCCCGGAAGAAGTCGAGGGTCGTCGCCAGGCCGTGGCGGGTTACCAGGAAGACCTCGCCCTCGGGGTCGAAGGGGGCCTCGCCGGAGAGCACGGGGAGGAGCACGGAGACGCACTCGGTCATGAGGCGGCGGGTGCGCTGGGGGTCGACGGCGGCGCCGGGGAGGGAGGCGGCGAAGGCCGTGGGCTGGCGGAGGCGCTCGACGTGGGGGACGAGGCCCCGGCGGCGGAGGACGGCGACGAGGATGGAGGTCCGCCGGCGGAGTTCGGCCTCGGCGGCCTCCCGCCCGTCCTCGGAGGGGACGGGGACGGAGATGGAAAACCGGAGGCCGACGTTCCAGAAGCGGGCGCCCTCGGTAATAATTTTTAGGAAAGACTTCTTCGTATTGCCGGCCTGGACCTCCCGCTCGAGCTGGCCGGCGACCCAGCCGAAGCCGGAGAGGGCCTGGAAGACGTTCATGCGGAGCTTCATGAGGGTGATCTCCAGGCCCGGCCGGACGGGCAGGATGTCCATGCGGACCAGAAGCGGCCAGGGGAAGCGGACCAGCACGTCGTAGAAGAAGTCCGAGGCGACGGCGTAGCCGAAGTCGACGACCGAGACGGTCCGCCACAGGCGGACGGCGCCGTCGGCGTCGGTCGTCTCGACGACGCCGGTCCAGCGGACGCGGGCGTCCCCGCAGGGGAGGACGTCGGACAGGTAGGGTCCGCCGGAGGGGAAGGCCGAGGAGTAGAGGACGTGGCGGATGGGCAGGTCGAGGGGGGCGCCGCAGAGGGCGTGGGCGAAGAAGCGGGCCCAGTCGTCGACGGGCATGGGCTCGGGGGCGAGCACGTCGAGGGCCGCGACGGTCTGCTCGATGCGGTCGAGGGCCTCCTCGGCCCGGCGGGCGGCCTCGGCCTCGGGACTGCCGAGGGGGAGGACCTCCGTGAGCAGGGTGCGGGCCCTGCGGGTCGTGCCCGCGGGGGCGACCGACACGTCGAGGAGGAGGTCGACCCGGCGGGCGATGTCCCGGCAGTGGTCGAAGACGGCCCGGGCGAGGGGCCGGTCCTCGGGGAAGGGGTTGTCGGCCTCGGTCCGGACGAGGGCCGTGAGGCTCAGGCCGACGCCGTCGGGCAGGGCGTTCAGGGCTCCGTCCAGGGTCACCCAGGGGGGCGGGCCGAAGTAGGGGTCGAACCGGCGGGGGAGGCGGAAGAAGGCGTGGAATCTGCCTTCGGCGTCGAAGGCGAGGTCGAAGCCCCGTCCCGTCTGGGCGGCGTCGAGAACGTCGATGATGCCGATGGCGTCGAGCCAGCGCATCGGTCCCGCTCCCTATCCCTCGCGGTCGCAGAGCGTGTAGAGGACCTCGCAGACCAGGCGGAGGCCCGCCGCCAGGGCGGCGGCCCCCACCGCCGTCCCGACGAGGCCGGCGCCCCGGACGGCGGCGACGACGGCCCCGGCCAGGATGAGGAGGAGGCCGACGGCGTGGATGACGGCGACAAGTGTCGTTCCGACGAGTTTTCGGAAGGTCAGGTATTCCCAAAGGGCCTGCATGGGCGTTCCTCCTTTGGGCTCCCGCGGGAGCCCGGCGGGGTTATGAGGACCGGGTGATGCGGGACCCGGTCCGGAGACGGCGGACGGCCGAATCGACGAGGGCGTCCTCCCAGGTCGTCGAGGCCAGAAGCAGGGCGAAGGCGAGCCCCCCGTAGAGGAGGGCCCGGGCCGTGGAGTAGAGGATGAGGGAGACCAGGGTGACGACGTAGACGATCATCCATTCGGCCGCGGAAAGGCGCGCAATCCGGATTTCGTCGGCCATCCCGCGGGCGACGTCAACGACGCGGATCATGGGCCTCCTCCTTCCGGGTCCCCGACGAAGTCCGAAGGACTTCGGCGGGGTCCCGGGGGATCAGGCGGCCGGGGCCGGGGATGTCGTCGAAGGCGACTTCCGGGGGCCCCCCGTTTTTTTGGAGGGCCCGCCGGGCGGCGTTGACGGCCGCGTGGGTCGCGAAGTAGACGGGCGACGCGGCGTACATGGCGACGGCCGTGTAGGCGAACCATACGGCGAGCGACCGGGCGACGTCCTCGGGGATGAGGCGGGCGGCCTTCCCGACGATGCGCTCCACGTCGGACCGGCAGGCGTCGAGGGCGAAGGCGAGGATGAGGCCGAGCAGGGCCGAGACCAAGTTATTGTAAGAAGAGCAGAAGGCGTCGGCGCAGTCGGGGCATCGGAGGGTGTGGGAGGCGAGCTCCCGGACGATGCCGAGCTCGACATCATGGAGGGTGGGGTCGCGCTCGGCGAGGGCGAAGACCTTGCGGGAGAGCTCGTCGAGGTCGGGCCCCAGGACCCGGGCCGTGCGGTCGTAGTGGGCCTGGAGCATGTCCCGGACCTCGCCCAGGCGCCGCTCCGTCTCCCGCCAGTAGGCGATGTACTCGTCCTCGATCTCGGCCGTGCGGCCGTCCGGGAGGGGGATGCGGTACGTCACGATGCGCCCTCCTTCTTGCCCCGGGGGTCGTAGTCGGACGACACGGTCGTAAAGTCGATGTCCGTTACGACCAGCCCGTGGGGGTTGAGATAGGTGCGTTTGGCGGTCGGGTGCAGGGTGGCCCGGGCAAGGAACGTTTCCTCGGGGAGGTCCTCCCCGCCGGGGCCCCGGCAGTGGCGTCGGAGGACGATGCGGACGGTCCAGACGCCGTCCCGGCTTTCCTCGGCGGTGAACCGGTCCCGCAGGGCCTCGACCTCGCAGACAAGACCCGCCTTCTTCTGGATCTCGAAGGCCGTCATCTCGACCTCCCCGCCCTCGGGGGTCTTGACCTTTCTCCGCTCGGCCCATCGGGCCTCGAAGTCACGGACGATGTTTCGCGCGAGGAGGCCGCGCTTGCGCAGGAAGTCGAACTGCTTGTCGAAGGCGTCGCTGGTGGCGTCGAGGAGGAGCTGGGCGACGGTGCCGGCGACGGCGACGGCCTCCTTCTCCCGGGGCCGCTGGTACTCCCACCAGTCGATGGGGTTGGAGACGTAGGCCTCGCCCGCCTCGTTGACCCGGATGACGAAGTACTCCCGGTGCTCCCGCAGGTAGGCCCGGAACGTGGCCGTCACGTAGAAGAACAGGACCGTCAGGATGACCGAGTACAGTTGCGCAAAGCGCGTCCTCCGCAGGGCCGTCGTGTAGTTCGGAAGCGCGGACCGCATCGTCGAACCTCCGCCCCCATGTATTGACGGAAATGGTCGGCGACCATTTCCGTCAATAGGGGGGAGGGAGAGGGACTCATGCGGGCAAAGACCTTTGCGTACATGAGCGAGCGCGGGCCGGTCCTCGTGGCGGGCCGGCAGGGGGAGCATCTGTTCCTTCAGGTCGGGCCCTACGCCCTTCCGGCCGTGCCGGCGCCGCGGTTTTGCCCGCACGTTCCCCGGCCGCTTCTTCCGCCCGCGCCCGGCGAGGTCGGGTACGCGTGTCTCCCGTGCGGGGAGCGGCCGGAGTTCCGGCAGGAGGTTCGCGCATGAGGGCCGTGGGATTCTCGGACATGGGGGCCGGGGCGTACTGGCGCTTTCATCTGTGGAATACGGCCCTTCGGACGGTGGCCGACTGGATCGACCGGGCCGGTTCCGTCGTCGTCCGGGCGCTGGCCCTTCCGGGGGATGTGCTGGCCGGGGCCCTGATGGCGGGGGCCGGCGTTCGTCCGGAGGCGGAGCGGAGGGACGGCCCCCTGGGCGTGGGCGCCGCCGCCGACATCCTCATCGCCTACGGCCTGGACCGTATGTACGCCTCCCGGGACGGGGAGGCTCCCGACCGGGCGGTGCGTTGGGCGGCCGCCGAGGCCCTGGGGGAGATGGGCAAGGCGGCGGCGACGCCCGAGGTCGTCGGGGCGCTCCTGGGGCGGCTCCGGGACGGTGACGAGGACCCGTTCGTTCGGTCGGCCGCCGCCCGGGCCCTGGGCCGGATGGGTCCCCGGGCCGCCACCCCGGAGGTCCTTCGGGCCCTCGTGGAATGCCTCGGGCCGGAGGAGGTGAAGCCATGAGCGTCTCCGGAAAGTTGGGGCCCCGCGGGTCCCCGCCGAAGTCCGAAGGAGGGCTCCCGACGAAGCGGGAACCCGAGGACCCGGTGCGGGTCCTGGTCCTGTACGGTCCGCCGGGCGCCGGCAAGACGCGCACGGCCGTCGCCGCCCTGGCGGCCCTCCACCGGATGGGCCTGGAGGCGGGGCGGGCCGTCGTGCCCGTCGTCGTCGACTTTGAGGGCGGGCTCGAGGGCGTCTCGGCCGCCCTCCGGCGGATGGGCGCCGTCGTTCTCTCCTACGACCGCTACGCGGGGGAGGCCGGCGCCGGGTCGTCGCCCGCCTTCGGGTTCGTGCGCCACGTGCGGGATCGCCTGTGGGAGCTTCGGGAGAAGCACCGCGGGGCCGACCTCGCCGTCGTCGTCGACTCGCTCAGCATGATGACGACCCGCCTGCAGGCGGAGATCGCCGGGGCGATGGAGCGGGCCTTCGGCCGGCGGCGGACCGGGCGGGACGGGCTGGAGGCCTTCCTTCAGGCCCATGCGCTGGTCGACCGGGACTCCTATCGGCATACCAAAACCGCGGTCGTCGAGCTGTTCAACGCCATCGCCGCCGTGAATCCGCGCCTGACCGTCTACATCGCCCATCCCCGGGACGAGGCCGTGACGGACCCCGAGACGGGTCCGGTCGTCCTGCGGCGGCCCGACCTGCCGCCGGCGGTCTGGAGCTTCGTCGAGCGGCAGGCGGGCGTGGTGGCCCGGGTGCGACCGGGGCCGGTCGTATCGATTGCGCCGGATTTGCCCAAAGCCGCGGAGGCCTCGGGCGAAGCCGTCCCGGTGCGGTCGGCCGTGAAGGACCGAAGCCGCCTGTTCGGCGACGGACGGGAGCTTCCGGCGGCCGAGTTCGTCCGCCGGCTGGTCTCCCGCCTGTCACCCGTTCCCGACCCTGCGGAGGAGGGCCGTGAAGAAGTCCGCGGCGGATGAGCTCCGGGAACTGCTTGGGGCGGCCGTGGAGGACGGGCTCGCCCGCCTCTGCGGGGGGCCGCCGGCGAAGCCGCCGGGGGTCCTGTCGCCGTCGGGGCTGTACGACCCCTGCGAACGGCGGGTCGTGTACACGGCCCTCGGCGTCGAGGGGGAGGGGCCGTCCCCCCATCTCCGGCACATCACGGCCGCCCATGCGGCCGTCCTTCGGGCCCTCGTCGCCGCCCTGGGTCCGGCCGTCGTCTGGAGCGACGACCGGGAGCCGCGCCGGAGCCTGCCCCCGGTGCGTCTTCCGGGCGTTCCGGTCCCGGTCGCGGCGACGCCCGATCTGGTCGTCCGGCTGGCGTCGGGGGGGCTTGGGGTCGTCGAGGTCAAGACGACGGAGGTCGAGGCGCGGCTTCTCGAGCCCGACGCGGGGTATTGGGAGCAGGCGGTCGTCTACGGCCTTGCGCTGAACGCCCTGGCCGCCGGCCGGGCGGGTCGCCCGGCGGGGGACCTCGGGGACCTCATGGGCGGCGGGCCCTGCCGGGCGGCCGCCCTGGTCGTGGCGGACCGGGACGACGTGCACCGGACGGCCTGCCACGTGCTCGACCTCGGCGGGGCCGAAGCCCGGGAGACGGCCGAGCGGGCGCTGGAGCGCCTGGCCCGGCTCGGCTCGGCCGTCGTCCGGGCCCTTGAGACGGGGCGCCTTCCACCGGCCCTGCCGCCGGGGGCGCTGGAGTGCTACGACTGCGCCTTTCGGTCCGTCTGCCGTCCCGCCGTGGCGGCCGTCCTGCGGGAGGCCGCGGCCGAGGGCCCGCCCGAGGCCGTCGTGCGGGCCTATGCGGGCCTGCAGGGTCTGCGGGCGAGGCGCCGGGAGATCGAGGCCGAGGAGGCCCGCCTGCGGGCGGAGATCTTCGCCTACATGCAGGAGGCCGGGGCGGCCCGCATCCGCTTCCCCGACGGCGGCACGGCGCGCCTGGTCCGGCGCACGGAGTGGCGTCTGGCCGAGGGGGCCGACGCCGGGACGCTCGCGCGTCTTTTCGGGGCGGGCGTCCTGGAGGGCCGCCTGAGCCTGGCCCGGGCCCCGGCGGAGGTCCGGGCGATGGTGGAGGACCTGGCGGCCCGGGGCCTCGTCCGGGAGGAGACCCGGGAGATGCTGGAGGTGCGCTGATGCGGACGTGGACGCCGGTCCGTTCGGTTCCGCCTCCCCCGCCGCCCCCGCCGGAGCCCGAGCCGGGCGCCGTCCTCTGGCGGGGCCGGGTCGTCCGGGTCCGGCGGGGGGTCGACGGCTCCGTGTGGGCCCTGTGCGAGTACGCCCCGGGGCGGCGCATCTACGTCCGGGTCCCGGCCTCGGCGGAGGTCCGGGAGGGCGCGACCGTCCGGTTCGGGGGGCGCCTGGAGGCGTCGCCGGACGGACGCTTCTACCACATCGTCGCCGTCCTATGGGAGGAGACCGATGCGACGGAGGAGCGGGATGCGCACATACGTGACGCACAAGCAATTCCTTCAGGCCCTCGAGGAGGGCCTGCGGAGTCTCGGGATGAACTGGCGGCTCGCCGCCATCGCCCTCGAGCCGGTCGGACGCTCGATGCTCCGCATGAGCGTCCTGGCCCGTGACGTCGCCCCGCCGGTCGGCCGGGCCGTCCTCCGGCTGGGCAATGACGGCCGCTACGTCGGCATCCTTGAGGGCCCCGGCTACCGCATCCCCGTCCGGATGGACGGGGGCTCCCTTGCGGAGGTGGTGCAATGATGAGCTACGGCAAGGCCGTTCTTTCCGGGACCGTCGCCGGCGCCGAGCCGTCCGTGATGGAATTCGCCGGGTGGCTCCTCCGGCATAAGGACGGCCTGTGGGGCCTGTTTATTAATCCGGACGACCCGATCCGCCCCGACCGGTGGGTCGGCCCCGCGGAGGCCTTCCTGCGGGAGAGGGGCCCCGAGGCCTTCCGCGCGTTTCCATCCTGGGCGTGCCGGCTGGAGTCGGAACTTCAGAACCTCGCCCACGCCGGGGTCCGTCAGACCTTCGGGGCGGACTGGGTTGCCCGGCACCTCGTGAGGATTGCGCCCGAGACCCGGTCCGTCGTGGCGCCCCTCCTCGGGGATGGGGTCCCGGACCCCTTCCCGCGGGAACCGGGCGTGGGCGGACTCGCCGTTCCGGAGAAGTGAGGACGCCTCATGAACGAAGCCGTCCGTGAGGCCTGGTGGGTTGCGACCAAGCGGACGCTTCGGCGGGCCGGCCTCGTCGCCGTCGGGGTGGTCCTCCTCGGGACGGCGGCGTGGCTTTTGCTGGACCCCCGGGCCCCGGCGCGCCTGGCCCGGGCCGCCTGCGGGTTGACCCCGCGGCCTTCGGCCTGCCGGGCGCCCGTCGAGGCGGCGTGCGCGGGCCTCCTCCGGGACGAGGCCCCCGAGATCCCGCCCGAGGTCCGTCGGGCCTGCGCCGACGCCGCCTCGGACGCCCTGGGCCGGGCCGCCGCCTTCTGGGGCGGGACGGCCGCCGCCGGATGGGCCGCATGGCAACTTCTCCGCCGGGCCGGCCGATGGCGGGCCCGGCGGCTTCTGGCCGCGGACCTGCGGCCGGCCCCGCCCATGCGGTCCCGGGATCCGGCGGGGGCCCACGGGCGGCTCCTCCGGCGGTACGGCATCCCGCTTCCGGCCGAGTGGTGGTCGGAGGCGGCGGCCGCCGTGCTCGAGTACCTCGAGGCGAACCGGGAGGCCCGCGGGTCCAAGGCCCGCCACGACGCCCAACCCGGGGGGCTCATGACGCACACGCTGTCGGCGCTGATCGCCGCGTGGTCCGCCGTGGGGGAACTGCCCGAGCACCTCCGCCGCCCGGCGGTGGTCATGCTCCTGGCCCACGATGCCGGCCGCGTCGTCGCCCGCCGGGACGAGGAGCACGACAGGCTTTCGGCCATCCTCGCCTGGCGGGCCATGGTCGCCGACCCGGACCCGGACCTCCGGCGGGCCGCCCCGGCGGTCGTCGCCACGCTCCTCTATCGGCGCTACGGCGTGCCCTACGCCCGGGAGCTCGAGCCCGTCGTCACCCTGCTCCTGCGGGTCCTCCGCCGGGAGGGGGACGCCGTCGAGGTCGCCCGGTCCGTCGAGGCGGCCATGGGTTCCCGGGAGTCCCGGGCCGGAAGTCCCGGCCCGGCCCCCCGCCCGCCGGCGGGCTTCCGCATCGTGGAAGCCTCCGGGGGGACCCATTTGGGACCCCGACGAAGTCCTTCGGACTTCGTCGGGAGCCCGGATGAGGCCCCGGGGCCGGTAGCCCCCCCGCGGGGACTGCGCATCGTATCGGAGACCCGCCCGGAGCCCGAAGACGCGGGGGCTCCCGCGGGGACCCCGGGGGACCCGGGAGGGGACGCCGTCGCGGCCGTCATGGCCGCGTCCGCCCGGGAGCGGCTCAAATGCATCGCCGTCGCCCTGGGCCGGCGGCTGTTTCTCTGCGTCCCGGATAAGATCTATCGGCCCCTCGTGGAGGCGGGCCGCCTGGACGTGGAGGCCCTCGCCCGGGAGGGCCGGCTGGCCACGGCCGAGGACATCCGTCGGGCGGCCGCCGAAGCGGGCGTCCCCTGCGAGGTCCTCGATGTTCCCGCCGAGGGTCCCCGGCTTTCGGTCTACATCGAGGGCTCCGTGCGGGGGGCCCGGCCGATCAAGACGTTCTTCGCCCGCGCCCTTGTATTCCCCGACCCCCGGCATCCGACCGTCCGGCAGGACGCCATCCTCGTCCTCCCACGGCGCCTGGAGGTCATCCCGGAGTCGTCGGCCGAGCCGGCCCGGAAGCGGCGGGACGAACTCGTCGAACGGATGCGGGCCGAGAAGAGGACCGTGAAGGAGGCGACCGGTCATGCAGGCGTATGACAAGGTCATCAAGCGCATCATAGCCCCCGGGGCCGAAACCTTTGCGGACGTCGTCGTCGCCCTGGGGAGCCGTCCGCGGGGCCGGTACCTTGTGGTGACGCCCGAGGGCCACTTCCTCGTTCGGGCCCTGACGGGCGCCCTCGAGCGGGCGGGCGTCCTGGATGTCGTTTCGGCCTGCGGGCGCCTCGCCCCCGACCGGAGCGTCCTCGTCCTGGCCGACCCCCGCGGCGTGTGGGCCGGGGCGGTCGTCACGGGCCGGGGCGGCGGGACCGTCTCCCGGGGGCCGACCCCGGCGGTGACGGATGCGGCGCAAACGTTTCGGGTCCTCCTCGAGGTCCGCCCCGCGGAGGTGAAGTCCTGATGCTTGCCGCCCGGCGCATCGTCGTCTACGGCGCCGTCCTCCGGGGCGTGGAATGCCGCCCCGTGGCGTGCGTGTACTCCGCGCGCGCCGGGTCCGCCCGGGTCGCGGTCGCGGAGGCCCTGCGGCGGGCCCTGCTTTGGTCGGGCGACGGCCTGCCGGTCCGGGCGGGCTCGGCGGACCCGGCCCTGGACCTGCCCGTCGCCCTGTGCGCCCTGGCCGCCTCGGGCCGCATCCCGCCCGAGGCCCTGGAAGGCACGGCCGCCGTGGGCGGACTCGCACCCGACGGCTCCGTGCTTCCCGTCCGGGGCGCCTTCTCGGCGGCCCTGGACCTGGGGGCGCTGGGCTTCCGACGCCTGCTGGTGCCGGAGGCGAACGCTCCGGAGGCGGCCGCGGCCGGGACCCTGGAGGTCTTCCCCGTTCGGCACGTCCTCGAGGCCGTATCCCTCCTGCGGGGCGACGCCCCCCCGTCGCCCTTCCGCGGGGATGCCCGGAGGCCGTCCGGACCGGATATGGCCGACGTGCGGGGGCACGCTTACGTCAAGCGGGCCCTGGAGGTCGCCGCCGCCGGCGGGCACGACATCCTGCTCGTCGGCCCCTCGGGCGTCGGCAAAACGTGGCTCGCCCGGGCGATGGCCTCCATCCTGCCGCCCCCGTCCCCGGCGGAGGCCGTCGAGGCGAACCGCCTGTGGAGCGCCGAGGGCCTGGGCCTTCCGCCCGGCCGTCCCTTCCGGGTCCTCGGACCCGGAGCCACGCCCCGGCAGGCGGCCGCCGAGGCCCGCCGGGCCCGGCACGGGGTCCTGCTGGTCGACGACCTTCCCGCCGTCCCCCGACGGGCCCTGGAGGTTCTTTTCGCGGAGGATGCCCGGGAGAACGTCCGGATCGTTGCCACCGCCCGGTCCTGTCCCTGCGGCGCCTACGGCGCGGTGGCCCGGTCCTGCTCCTGCCCGGCGGCCCGCATCCGGCGATACCGTCAGGCCTGGGCGCCGGCGGCCGAGCGCTTCGCCATCCGGGTCTGGGTCCCGGACGGCGCGGACGCGTCCGACCCGGCGTCGGAGCCGTCGGCCCTCATCCGGGAGCGGGTCGCCCGGGCCCTGGATGTTCAGCGGCGACGCGGCGTCCCCTGCAACGCCCGCATGACGCCGGACCTCATCAACCGATTCTGCCCCCTCGGGCCGGACGCCCGACGGCTGATGGAGGCGGCCGTCCGGCAGTGGGGTCTCTCCCTCCGCGCCGTCCACGACCGCCTCCGGGTGGCCCGGACGATTGCCGATCTCGACGGCTCCGAGACGATCGAGACCCCCCATCTGGTCGAGGCCCTCGGCTACGGCCGAGCCGACCCGTGAGAAGGAGATGCGGCCATGCGGTCGCCCCCGGAGCTCTCCGAGGCATTGCGGGCCGAACTGCTCCGGCGCCTTCGAAGCGGCGACCCGGCGTCCCGCTTTGCGGCCGCCATGACCCTGACCTGGGTGGGACCCCCCGCGGCGACGCCGGAGGTCCTCCGGGCGCTTGCGGAGTGCCTTCGGGACGGGGACGGGGACGTCCGCCGGGCGGCCGCCATGGCCCTGGGCGCGATGGGTCCCGCGGCGGCAACTCCGGAAGTCATCCGGGCGCTGGCCGAGCGGGCGGGGGACGGGGACGTTTGGGTGCGGCACGGCGCCATCTTCGCCCTGGCCGCGATGGGTCCTTCGGCGGCCCGGCCCGAAGTCCTCCGGGTCCTGGCGGAATCCGTCGGAGAGGGGGGATGGGGCGTCTGCTTCGTCGCCGCCGACGCCCTGAGGCGGATGGGCAAGGCGGCGGCCGCGCCCGAGGTCGTCGGGGCCCTCGCGGAGCGCCTGCGGGACGATGACCCGGACGTCCGGGAGGCGGCCGCCATGGCCCTGGGGGGGTTGACCGGAGCGCCCCTCGGATGAGGACGCGGCCGGGGTCCGCGGCGGGTCGTTTTCGGGACCTTGGTGGGAGGCCGGCCATGCAAATTCCCGAACTGCTGGAACGTCTGCACGGCGGGAAGCCGATGACGCGCCATGCGGCGGCCCAAGCCCTGGGCCGGATGGGTCCCTTGGCGTCCACACCCGAGGTCCTTCGGGCCCTCACGGAGCGCCTCGGGGATGTGGAGGACGTCCGTCGGGCGGCCGCATGGGCCCTGGCCCGAATGAGCGGGGCGACCCGACCGGAGGTCATCGAGGTCCTTACGGACGCCCTTCTCCGGGGCGTTTGAGGGGGGTCGGCCGTGGGACGGGCCATCCGTCCGGAGCGGCCGTTCCGGAATCCGTGGAATTTTCCGCTTCATCGACCCAGAACCCAGGCGACAATCTCCGGGGCCAGGGGGTCGTCATCGCCGGTCCGCAGGACCCCGCCCACGACCTCCCGGGGGGCGGCCTCCCGAATGCGGCCCAGGGCCTCGGCCGCCGCCCGGCGCACATCCGGCTCCTCATCCCGGAGACGTTCCGCGAGGGTCCGGACGACCTCCGGCCGCGCCGCCCTTTCTCCCATCCGACCCAGGGCTTCGGCGGCGGCCCGACGGACGAGCGGGTCGCTACTTTGGAGGTCTTTGAGCGGTTCAACCCTCCGCGCCGCGCGCCGGGCCATGTCCGGACTCCGCTTTACGGTCCGTACAGGGCCAATTGGAAGGCCCGGACCAGGAACACGGCCATCTGGGCCCGATTCACGGGGTCCGACGGGCAGTAGGTCGTCGCCGTGCACCCGCCCGTGATGTTGTTTGCCCACATCCAGTGCACATGCGGGCAGTAGGACACATCGTCCGGCACGTCCGTAAAGTGATTGGGGTTGCCGTCCGTGCAGTTCCAACTCCCGCCCGGGCCGCTTCCGAACGGCGGCGGGTCCGTGCCCAGCACCGCCCGGCTGATGAACACGGCCATCTGGGCCCGATTCACGGGGTCCGACGGGCAGTAGGTCGTCGCCGTGCACCCGCCCGTGATGTTCCGATGCAGAAGCGTCTCCACGTGCCGATAGAAGAAGTCCGTCACCGCCACGTCCGCAAAACTCGGGCCCATATGGAGCGTCCACGTCTTCGTGAACGTTCCGTTGAGCGTCTCGTCCCAGGTTACGTCCCTGTGGCCCCACGCCCCCGCCGTGCGGCTTCCCGTGATGCCGTAGCAGTTGCCCGTGGCGGCCTGACAGTCGGCCGTTCCCCCCGCCGGAATCACCCCATAGTCGGCCGTCGTGTCCGTCAGGTACGCCGTCACGTCCGGCGGATTCACCACATTCGAGGCCGTCCCCGTCGCCGCTACGGGCGTCGTCCCCGGGTTTGTCCATGCCGGCACGACCGTGATCGTCTCCCCGCCTTCCCACACTCCGTTGCCGTTCGGGTCCCGAATCGAAAGGCCCGCCGGGGGTAGGAAGCCGGTACAGACCGCTATGGGCGACGCCGTCGAGTCCATTATGATCGCCGAGGACGAGGCCACCGACGCAGAAGTCGTCAACACGATGGCCGAAGGGTTGCCGGGACTTACGGAAGTCGAACCCACCGAGGCCGTGGAATCCCGAACGAGGCCGGACGGACAGCCCCGGACGGTACCGTCGGCATCCAGCTTCAAAACCCAGACATCCTCGTAGCCGGCCCCGAAGGACCGAGTTGCTCCCGCCACGACGTAGCCTCCGTCGGACGTCGGGACAACGGCATTGGCCCAGTCATCCTTTGCTCCCCCGTAGGTTTTCTGCCACACCACATCCCCCGAACCGTTCAGTTTCAAGACCCAGACATCCTCGTAGCCTGCTCCGAAGGACCGAGTTAATCCCGCCACGACGTAGCCCCCGTCGGATGTCGGAGCAACGGCATTGGCCCAGTCATAGCTCGCATAGTGCGTCCCTCCCCCGTAGGTTTTCTGCCACACCACGTTTCCCGAACCGTTCAGTTTCAAGACCCAGACATCCCCGTAGCCGGCCCCGAAGGAATTGGTGTACCCTGCCACGACATAGCCTCCGTCGGACGTCGGGGCAACGGCACGGGCCTCATCCCGTTCCGGTCCCCCGTAGGTTTTCTGCCACACCACATCCCCCGAACCGTTCAGTTTCAAGACCCAGACATCCCCGTAGCCGGCCCCGAAGGACCAAGTTGTTCCCGCCACGACGTAGCCCCCGTCCGACGTCGGGGCAACGGCAACACTGACCCGGTCATCGACTACTCCCCCGTAGGTTTTCTGCCATTGCACGTTTCCCGAACCGTCCAACTTCAAGACCCAGACACCCCATATCCAGGAGGGAGAAGCTCTTCCCGCCACCAGGTAGCCTCCGTCCGGCGTCGGAACTATGGCAGAGGCTACATCCCGGTTCGTTCCCCCGTAGGTACGGCTCCAGGAAGCCGCCTGTGCCCCTGCCGACGCCGCACCCAGAAGCCAGAGGCACAAATGAAAGGTGACGAAGTGACGGGATAACCGAGTGACGAGACGAAGATAGGAAAGGGTCATGGCTTACCTCCTGCAGGATAGGAGAAGTTCCGTAAGGGTCCGGATCGCCTCCGGTCCGGTCGGGCCGCCGCCCCGCCCATCACCTGCAGGGCATCGGCGGCGGCCCGGCGCACCCGACCGTCCGGGTCCCGGAGGCGCTCCGTGAGGGTCCGAAGGACTTCCGGGGATGCCGCCGACCGACCCAGCCGACCCAGGGACCAGGCCGCCGCCCGACGCATCTCCGGGTCTTCATCCTCCAGGCGCCCGGCCAGCGCCCGAACGACCTCCGGCGCGGCCTTGCCCGCCTCTCCCAGGGCATAGGCGGCCGTCCGGCGCACGCCCGGGTCCCCGTCCCGAAGGCGCTCCGGGAGGGCCTGCAGGATTTCGGGATGGCCCGCCGAACGGTCCATGGCCCTCACGGCGGAGACGGCCGCCCGGCGCGTGTCGGGGTCCGCGTCCCGGAGAAGCTCCGTAAGACGCCGACGGACCGCGGGAAAGGCGGCCGCCCCGCCGTGTCCCCAAGCCAGGGCTCCGACGCTCTCCCGGCGGTGTTCCGGATTCCGGAGTCCCTCGAGCGCTCTCAGGACCCGTACCTCGACGTCGAGGAGCATGGCTCAAGCCTCCCCGTCCAGTCGTCGGAAGGGGACGGCCCGGTAGGCGGCGGCCGCCCGGTCCAGTCGGCGGGCCAGGGCCGCCGCCCGGGCGGGAGACACGAAGGCGTGCAGGATCGTGCAGTCGGGATGCCGCTCGATGAAGGCCGACTCATAAAGAAACCGGGCGAGCCTCCGGAGGCCCGGCGGCAGGACGGCCCGGAAGTAAACGCCCTCCGACCGGTCGGGCGGGCCGTCCCCGTCGATCAGGCCGTTCGCCCGGAGGGCCCACCGGAGACGGCCCCGGACCCCTCCGGGCCGGACCTCCAGGACCGGCACGGCCTCGAGCACCTTGAGGCGGCCGACCCTGGCGATGAACCGCGGACCCGCCGAGTCGCCGAGGAGAATGCACAGATAGACGGGCTTCTCCTCCTCCAGGCGGAGGACGACGCCGTCGCCGACGAGCCCCCGGGCCGTCGCCTCATCGGTCCGAACGAAGGCCATCAGGGCCGGCTCGCCGATCTCCACGGAGAGGCGCTTCACCTTTTGCATAGGACGTACCCTCCGATCTCGGTGTGGGCCTTGCAGTCGGAGACCCGCGTCCCCGGCGGACACAGGCGGACGGAGCCGCCGAGGTCGATGCAGGCGTTCCCGTCCGGCCGCCTTCCTGCGGTCTGCAGAAAGTCATACAGCCGCCGGACGGCGTCCGCCTCCCGGGGCGGGCCGAGCCGAACGACCTGCGTCGCCTCCTCGGGCGATGCGGCGCACACCGCGTCGAAGGTGTACACGTCGTCGCCGGCGTAAACGACGATGTTCGTCACCGGCCCCGTCCCGGCCGGGCAGGCCCGGACGGTCGCGATGACGACCCGTCCGTCCTGGCTCCGGTCCAGGGCGACCTCGGCGCTTCCCCGGGCGCCGAGCGCGATGCCGCCGGGGGCGTGGAAGGCCGTGGCGATTTTGGGATGCAGGCGGACGACCCGGATCTCGCCGGGCCGGTCCGCCTCGACGACCCGGGCGTCCGGGGTCCCCGCCGCCGGGAGCGGGATCGCAAGAAGGCACACGAGCGCAAGCAGGCGTTCGCACGTCACGGCCGTATCCTCCGGGCCTCCCATATCGGCTTGGTTCCCAGACTTACGGGCACGAAAAATCGCCCCCGCCATCCCCCTCCGTCCACGGGTTCCGGACCCGTCTCCGGGCTCCCGTCTCCGGGCTCCCGACGAAGCGGGGCCCCGTGGGGCCCCGTCCTGCGGGCTTCGGTCCGCCGGGGCTCCCCCGCCGGGGCTCCGTCCCGCTTGGGCTCCGCGTCGTCGCCGATGATGATGACTTCCTCGGATTCGTCGCCGTCCTCAAGTCCGACAAGGGTGAGGTCCTCCACCGTCAGGTCGGGGACGGCCTCCACCGCCGGGCTCCCGACGAAGTCCTGCGGACTTCGTCGGGGACCCACCGCCCCGGGCTCCGGCGGCCTCGGGCTCAGGCCCGCCCGGGCCAGAAGCGTTTCGGGCCGACCCCACTCCAGCATGATCGTTCCGTATTCATCCGTCCTCATGGGATGCGCTCCAGCTCGAAGACCGTGCCCCGGTCGGCAATGCACACCCGCCGCTCCTCGTTCGGCCGCTCCCGGAGGTCCCGGACGGCGTCGGCCGCCTCCGCGGCGACCGATGCCAGGGCGCCGGCCGCCGCCCCGCCGGCGGTCCCCAGGCCCGCCTCCGAGACGGCCGCCCCGAGGGCCCCTCCGGCCGCCCCGGAGGCGACGTTCACGGCCATTTGAATATAGTCGATGTTTCGTATCGTCTTACACTTCGCCGGCAGGCCCGGCCGCCCGTCGACGGCCGCCATGTAGCGGGCCCCGTCGACGGCGAATTCTACGGCCAGTCGGCCCGGCAGGGGCGCCGTCTGCGCCCGCCCCCCGAGGGTCCGCCCCCCGTCGCAGTCGGCGACGGCCGGCAGGCCCGTCACGGCGTCCAGCCGCAGGCGGCACCGCCGGGGCGCGGGGAGGGCCTGTCCCGCCGTCGTCCCGTCGAAGGCGACGGGACGAAACGCCGGGGCCGCCTCCGGAGCCTCCGGACTTCGTCGGGGTTCCAACCCGGGGTCCGCCTCCCTCCCCCGAGGGGGAGCCGCCGGAGCCCGGCTCCGGACGACCGTGCGGGGCGGGCCTTTCGGCTCCTTCGTTCCCGGTCCGGGCGGAGGGGGAGGCGCGCCGGAAGTCCCGGCCGAAGTCGGAGGGTCCCGGCGGACGGTCAGGCGCTCCCTCAGCCGGTAGATCGGCTCGTCGTCCTCCACCGTCCGGGCCTCGACGACCCGCTCGGGGATGCCGGTTCTCGGCGCCGCCCCCGACTCGGCCCAGCCGGTGACGACGTGGTACAACCACCCAAAGACGATGAGGGCCAGGACGCCGGCCGCAACGATGTCCCGGTACTCCGAAAGGCCGCCGGCGCCCCAGGTCAGGCGCAGGTCCTTCCCCTTTCCCTTCCTCAGCATCGGACCGCCTCCGGGCGGGTCCCCGTCACGGTCTCGTACAGGCCCAGGCACGCCTCCGGGGGCGGTTGAAGCCGCCGGGGCCAGCGCCGGGAAATGTAAAATTCGGCCGCCTCCATCGCCTCCCGGGGGAGGCGCACGACCGGCCAGCGGAAGATGAACACCTCCGGCCGGCCGTTCGGCCGGTCGATTCGGGCGACGGCCCGGCCGACCCGGGTCTCGTCCATGACGATCTCGGGCCGGACGATGTAATCCTCCTGGGCCTGGACGGACACGCTCGGCTCCAGCGTGTCGTAGCGGGACACGGAGGCGCCGTGCACGTCCACCCACCGGCGCTTCCCGAAGGTTTCGGCCAGCTTCTTGGCCTCGTCGGGATTGAGCATTTTACAGGCCACCTTCACGCCCGTGTTCTGCAGGATGATCTGCAGGCAGTCGCCCCACTTGGGGTCCGTCCTGAACTGCTCCAGGGACTGACCGGCAATGCACATGGCGATGCCGGCCGCCCGGGCCTGCTCGACGAGGTTCGTCAGCCCGCCCCCGGAGTAGTTCCCCGCCTCGTCGCACACCACCAGGAACGGGACGGGGCTCCGGAAGCTCCGGGCGAGCAGGCGCCCGACCGTCGACTTGAGGTCGGCGATCAGGGCCAGGGCCCACTGGATGGCCGTCTCCCGCTCCCGCATGGACGGCAGTCCCACGTACAGCAGGCCCCCCTCCTCGATGAGGTCCTCCAGCACGATGTCGCCCCGCCAGACCCGGGTCACCGGCTCGAACTCGGCGGCCACGTAGCGGGCCAGCGCCCGCCCGATGCCGGACACCTGGTGGAGGCCTCCCGCCTCCTCGACCGACTTCCGGAGCAGGGCCGGAAGCCCCCGGCCGACCCCGCGCCGCTCCAAAAGCGCGTACAGAATCCCCAGGGCGCCCGGGTCCGAGGCCGCCGCCACGAAGTCGCCGATGTGAAAGGCCAGGTCGAGCTCCCGCATGGCCTGGGCCAGGGCCAGGATGAAGGCGTGCTGGGTTACCCGGTAGTACTCCGACTCCTTGGAGTAGTACAGGAGCTGGATCCGGGCGGCGATCTCCGAGGCCGTCCCCCGCTCGACGAGGTTGTAGCTGTCGCTGAACGGCTCGCCCGGAACGAGAAGGTGCACGTCCTCGATGCGGCCCGCCGCGTAGGCCATCGCCACGAACCGGAGGACCGCCTCCCGCGTGGGCTTGGCGTCCACAAAGAGGACGCCCCCGCCCCGGGCCATCTGCTGGGCGATGAGCCACTCAAAGAGGGTCGTCTTCCCGGACCCCGTCGCCCCGATGATCAGCATATGGCGCACGAGGTCCTCGTCGTCGAGCCGGATCGCCCCCGGCCGGGGCCTCGGCCGGCTCCCGGGCCGGGGCACGACGGCGTCCCGCTCGCCGAGCCAGAGGCCGTTTTTGCCCATGGGAGCTATCCGAAGAGGCTGAGGAGGTCCTGGGCGAAGCGGATGGCGCCGACCAGGAAGATCAGGCCGGCGAGAAGCCACATCGACCGCCGCAGGCCCATCTGGGCCGAAACGATGATGAACAGGCCGGCGCAGGCCAGGCCGATGACGGCCGCCGGGAGGCGGTTCTCGGCGATCCAGGCCTGGATGTCCTGGAGGAGCTGGCCCAGGGTGTCCAGGATCGGGGCCGAACCGACGAGGAGAAGCGCCGTGGCCGTTCCGAGCGTCATTTCCGACCTCCTTCCGGGTCCCCCGGGGGACCCGCGGTTTTTCGCCCCTATGTATTGACGGAAATGGTCGCCGACCATTTCCGTCAATGCGGACGGGAGGGACCCCGACACGGGGCCCCGTCGAAGTCCTTCAGACTTCGACGGGAGCCCGGAGAAGGAGGCGAACATGCAGGGCTACCGCATCGGCAAATTCACGCTCAACCAGGTGACGCTCATCGGGTGGGTCGCCGCCGAGCCCAAGGTGCGCGACCTCCCGTCCGGCGCCAAGGTCGCCACCCTGCGCGTGGCGACGGACCGCTACTACAAAAAGAACGGCGAACTCCAGAAGGCGGCGGACTTCCACAGCGTCGTCAGCTTCCTCCAGCACGACATCGAGCGCATCCGGAACCTTCATCCCGGCGACTTCGTCTACGTCCTCGGCAGTCTCCGGACCCGGACCTGGCAGGACGACCGGGGCGCGACCCGATTCGCCGCCGAGGTCGTCGCCGACAAGGTCCGCGTCCTGGGGACCAAGGCGGAGCCCTCCGGGAAGGCGGCCGCCACGCCGGAGGTCGCCCCCGAAGAGGTCACACCCGCCGAGGTGAACGACCTCGACTTTCTCCTGTAACCCGGCACTTTGACGCCGGAGCGCCGCCGTGAACCGCCCGGATCGGCTGACGGAGGAGATCCGTCGTCTCTACGAGGGCGCGCCCGGAGCCGGCGCCGCCCACGGCAACCGCCCGGAGTACGGCGCCTTCGGGGGCCGCCCCAAGGGCCTCGAGCAGTACTGGAGCCCGCCGGAGGTCGTCGCCCTCGTCTCCGCCGTCGTCCGGAGCTACTTCCCGGAGGACCCCCCGACGGCCGTCGATCTTACGGCCGGCGCCGGCTACCTCCTGGCCCCCTTTCCCCATGCGGTCGGCCTCGAGTTCGACCCCGAGGCCGTGGCCCTGGCTTCGGCCACGGCCGAGGTCCACGCCCGCCTCCATGCGGACGTGCCGGACCGCTTCTTCCGGGTCGTCCGGGGCGACGTCCGGACGGCCGCCCGGGACCTGGCCCGGGCCTTTCCGGGCGCCCTGCACCTGTTCGTCCTGAATCCCCCCTTCGGCCTCGTGTGGGACTTCCGGCGGGACGGCCGCATCGAACGGATGAACTCGGCCGAGTTCGTCGTGCGGGCCGCCTACTCGGCGGCGGCCGACGGGGGCCTCGTCGTCGCCGTCCTCCCCCGGAGCATCTTCGACGGGGCCCCCCACTTCCGGCGCTTCCGGGAGTGGCTCGAGCCGCGCCTCTGCCTCCACGTCCGCCTGCCCTCCCCCTGGAGCCGGGACTCGGACATCGCCGTCGTCGCCCTCGCCAGGGGCCTGGCCCCCCCGGAGCCCGTCCGCCTGGAAGGCCGCCCGGAGGACCTCGAAGACCTCATCGGGGAAATCCGCTACCGCCTTCCCGGCTACCCCGAATTCCTGCCCCCGCCCCCGGCCGACGCCCGACGGGCGCTGGCCGAGGCCGTCGCCCGCCGCCTGGAGGCCGTCCCGGAGCCGGGCGCCCGGACGCCCATGCTCGTCCTCCGGGAAAGCCGCGGCCGAACGACCGTCCTCCTTCGCGACGCGCCCCCCTGGTTCGACCCCCGGATCCGGATTCAGGCCGGCCGAACCCTGGAGGAGGCCGTGGGAACGCCGGGGTTTCTCGAGGCCGTGACGGCCGCCGCCGCCTCGGGCGCCCTGCGGGTCGACCCCCGATTCCCCGAGGCCGCCCGCCGGGCCCTGGCGCGCCTTCACGAGGCCCTCCTGCCCGTCATGCCCCTTCACCCCCGGTACGACTTCTTCTTCGCCCGGGACGGCGCGCCGCTCCGCAACCTCTTCGCCTCCCCGGTGACCGTCGAGGACTCCCGGGGCCGCACCCACACGTTCTACCCCGACCGGCGGTACTTCATCACCTATCGGACCCTCTTCGATAAGGACGAGGAGACGCGGTACGACGACGACGCCCGCATCCGCCGGACGACCGTGCGGCCGACGACCTACATCGTCATCGCCGACCGGCCCGACCCGGCCGCATGGGACGACTCGGGCGCCCTCTTCCGGGCCGACCGGGTCCCGGAGCTGGAGCGCCTCTTCCGGCCCGAGGCCGTCCCCAACGTGCGGAGCCTGCCCGAGTTCGCCCGCGCCCTGGAGTTCGTCCGCCGGGACCCGGTCGTCGCCCGCATCCCCCTCATGGACTGGCAGGCCGAGGACGTCGCCGCCGCCGTCGCCCTCCCCCGGCGGGGCGACCGGGCGATGTTCATCGCCGACACGGGCCTCGGCAAGAGCCACATGACCGTCGCCGCCGCCGTCGCCCGCATGCGCATGACCGGACGACGGGGCATCGTCCTCTTCGTCACCAAGGCGGACCTCATCCCGCCCCTCCGGGAGCGGGTCGATTCGTGGGGCTTCCCGACGGCGGTCCTCTCGACCGTCGAGGACGTCCTGGAGGCCCGACGGAACGCCCGGAACCCCGGGCCGCCCCTCGTCGCCTTCGTCTCCTACGACGCCCTCAAGCGCCGAAGCCACACCCGGCGGCTTCCGCCCCTCCGCGCTTCGTCCGTCCTCATCCACGTTCCGCCCGGGGCCGAGAAGGCGGCCCGCCGGGCCGCCGCCTCGGTCTTCGGCCGTCCGCCCGTCCGATGGGACGGGAGTCCGGCCTCCCTCGCCGTCCGCACGTCCGGCGGTCCACCCTACCGGCCCGCCGACTTCGACGCCGTGCTCTTCTTCGACCGGGCCCCCGCCCCCGGGGACATCGCCGCCGCCCTCGCCCACGCCCTCGTCCGGCCGTCGGGGTCTCCCCCCAAGGCCGTCCGGCACGGCAAGACCTGGCGCATCGAATGGCCGAACGGCGCCCGGGCCGTCCTCCGGCCCGGCAGGGGCGACGACCTCGTCCGCCTCGACCTCCGCCACACCCTCCGGCCCACGGCCGCCCGGACGGCCTGCTGTCTTCGGCCCTTCGGGACCGTCGGCCGTCCCCGGCCGTGCAAGCACCACACGCCCGAGGACGTCGCCCTCGCCGCGGCCCGGCGCCTCGCCCGGCCCGACGACGAGGCCCTCCTCGCCCGGCGCCTGGCCGACCTCTCGGGGCGGGACGGCGTCTCCTATTTCAACGCTCCCGGCCTGCTCCGGAAGCGCCATCCCGAGGAGGCCGCCCGGCTCGATGCGGCCTTCGGCCCCGGATGGGAGGGAAGGGCCTACCGACTCCATCCCCCCGAGCGCCTCGACCCCGCCCTCCTCCGGAAACTGCGGCCCCGCCTGCTGGATGCGGACCCGCGACTGCCGGAGCCCTGGATCGACTCCCTCGCCGGATGGATCCGCCGCCTGCGGCTTCCCGTCGCCGCCCTCATCCTCGACGAGGTCGACCTTGCCGCCGACTCGACGTCGGCCCTCGCCTCCCACCTCGCCCGCATCGCCCACAACGTCCCCATCCGGTACGGCGCCACCGCGACGCTCATCCCCAACTGGCCCTATCAGGCCTACTTCCCCCTGAAGCTCGTCTACGACCGCTTCCTGCCCTATCCGAACGCCCGCGCCTTCAACGACGCCGTCCAGGCCTACGTCGTCGTCGAAAAGACCTTCCTCGACACCCACTCCACCCGAAGCCACCGCCGCATCCTGCCCGACCACGTCAACTACGCCGAATGGCTCCGCCGCATCGCCCCCCTGTGCATCCGGCGGACCTACGAGAACGCCCCCATCGACCGGGAGATCCGCAAGACGTTCGTCTACGTCCCGACCCCCCTCACGCCCGAGCAGGCGGAGCTCTACCGGTACTGGATCGACCGGTTCGTCGAATGGTTCCGAACCCACGTCCGGGACGACCTCCGCACGGCCGACGTCCGCCTCCGCCAGGCCGTCCTCGGCCAGATCACCAAGCTCCGCCAGGCCGGCTCGGCGACCCCGGGGGCCTTCCCCTTCCCGGACGCGCCGGTCCCGCCCCCCGATCACATGACGTGGCGCATGGCCTACGTCGCCGCCGTCGCCCGCCTGGGCCTGGAGGCGGGCCGCCGCTTCATCGTCTTCTGCCCCTTCGTCGAGGAGGCCCGCCGCGTGGCCGCCGTCCTGGAGGACCTGGGCCACCGCATCCTGCTCGCCGACGGATCCCTCGACCCCGACGAGCGGGGCCGCATCATACTGGCCGCCAACCGGGATAAGGCCGTCGACGGCCTGGTGACGACCCTGAACGCCGTGGGCCGGGGCCACGATCTGCAGGGCTTCGGCCTCGGCATCGTCACCGGCGGCGAGTGGCGGCCGGGGCAGTACATCCAGATCGCCGGCCGCATGGCCCGCATCGGCCAGGAGCATGGGGTCGTCCCCCTCGTCGTCCTCGACACGCCGGGCACGCTGGGCGACTACATCGCGTCGCTCCTGAACGCCAAGCACCGGGACATCGACCGGCTCGTGGACGCCCGATTCGACGAGCCGCGGTCGCTCATCGACTCCTACCTCGGCGAGGTCCCCTCCGTCCTTCGGGCCCTCCATGTGCTTCTGCGCTACGACGTCGTGCGCCGGATGGCCGACCGGCTTCCCGTGGTGCCGGCCCCGGCCCCGGACCTCCTCGGGGCCTTCGCCCGGAACGTCCGGCCGCCCGTCCGGCGCATCGGGGCCCTGCCGGAGCACTGGGGCTTCGACCCGGAGATCTTCCATCGGGTCCTCCCCCTGGAGGACCTCATCCCACCTTAGTGGAGGTCGGCCATGGAACTTGCCACCGTTGCGGAACCCGCCGAGGCCGCCCGGAAGGACGCCGGGAGCCTCAACGTGAACGCCCTCTACGTAACCGCCCGGGTCGCCGGGAAGACCGACGGGACGCTCCTCCTGGAGTGGCGATGCGACCACACCGGTCGGGTCGTCTGCCGTCCGAGGGGCGCCGCCCGGAAAATCGCCGAGGAGTCCATCCTCCCCGGCGACACGATCTACATCTACGGCCGCTGGGCCTTTGACGCCGAGGGAGGGTCCTACCTGTGGGCCGACTTCATCCGTCGGGTGCCCGGAGGCCGTCGCAACGGAGGAGGCCGGACATGAGAATGTACCGAATCCTCGAGTGGGCATACCGCTCCGGCGTGCCGGTCCTCTTCTGGGGTGAGCCCGGTGTCGGCAAAACGGCCGCCATCCACGCCTTCGCCCGGAGGATGGGCGCCCCGATTGCGACGATCCTGCCCTCCATCCGGGAGCGGACCGACTATGCCGGTCTTCCGACCTTTACCGAGACCCGGGACGCCGTCCGCTTCGTGCCCCCCGAGTGGCCGAAGCGCCTCGTCGAGGCCGTCGAGCGGACCCGCCGTCGGGCCATCGTCTTCCTCGACGAGATCAACACGACGCCGCCGTCCGACCAGCCGCCCCTGATGGCCCTGGCCCTGGAGCGGCGGGTCGGCGACTTTCGGCTTCCGCCCGATACGGCCGTGTTCGCCGCCGCCAACCCGCCGGAGCTGGCCGCCGCCGGATGGGACCTGTCGCCGCCCCTGGCGAACCGCTTCATCCACATCCGATGGTCCACGAACGCCGAGGCGTGGTACGAGGAGTTCCCCTCCTACTGGGGCTCGCCGCCCCGCCTGCCGGAGGTCCCCGAGGACGTGTGGTCCCGCGTCCGGGCCCTCGTCGCCGGGTTCATCCGGGTCCGGCCGGACCTCCTCCTTCAGGTACCGCAGGACCCGAGCGCCCGGGGCGGGGCCTGGCCCTCGCCCCGCTCCTGGGACCACGCCAGCCGCGCCCTGGCGGCCGTCGTGGCCTCGGGCGGCTCCGTGGCGGACGGCGCGCCGTTCGTTACCGGCGCCGTAGGGGACGGCGCCGGAACGGAGTTCCTCAAATGGGTTAAGGAACTCGACCTGCCCGACCCCGATGCGGTCCTCGCCGACCCGGACGGGTTCCGGGTCCCCCGGCGGGGCGACCATGCCTACGCCGTGCTGGCCGCCGTCGCCGCCCGGGCGTGCGACGACGAGAAGCGCTGGCAGACCGCCTGGCGGGTGATGGCCCGGGCCCGCAAGCAGGGCGTGCCCGACATCGCCGCCGCCGCGGCCCGGCGCCTCGCCCGGGCCCGAAAGCCCGACTGGAAGGTCCCGCAGGAGGCGGGCGAACTCTTGGACGTCCTTCGGGATGCTCATGAGGCTCTGAGATGAAGACTTACGAACTCCCCTGCATTTGCAAGGATGCCCTCTCCCGGCCCTTCCCCCTTTCGGGGGCCCGGGTCGCCCGCATAAGGGCCGGCCCCGGGATAGCCGCCATGGGCATCGTCTTACTGCCGTGCGAGAAAAAATGGAAAGACCGCACCGAAATCCGCTCCATACTCCGACTCGGGGAGCGCCTCGTCTTGGCGGGAGAAAGACTTACGGGTTCGTGGGGCTTCCCCCTTGCATGGTTAGACCATGAGCTCCCTTCGGTCGCCAAGACACTCAAGCTGACGTTCGGCCTCACCGAGGAGTACCGCCTCCGTTCGCAAAGCTTCCCCGCCCCCACCTGGGCGGAGGCGATGAAGTTGGCCTGGGACTGGGCCGTCGGCGAGGTCCTGAAGCTGGAGGAGGCCCTGCGAAGGGCCGAATGCGAAGCCTGCACGCCCCATGAGGACCCCCATGTGGAACGGCCCGAGGAGGAGGCCCTGCGACGCCTGGAAAACATGAACGGACCGTAGGAGGAGGCGGATGTACGCCCTGCCGACCCGTCTGGCCGCCGCGCGTCTGGCGCTCATCACGGAACGACCCTACCTGGCCGCGGCCCTGATGGCCCTTCAGCCCGTCCCACGGCCCGGCCTCGGGACGATGAGCGTCGACCGATGGTGGCGCCTCTACTACGACCCCGCCTTCGTGGAGGCGATCCCGACGCGGAACCTCGCCGTAGCGCTGTATCACGAGGTCTGCCACCTCCTGCGGGAGCACCCGGACCGGATGGACGTCTTCCCGGAGGAGGTGGCCCAACTCGCCGCCGATGCGGAGATCAACGACGACATCCGCCGGGAGTTCCCCAAAGGGCTTCCGCCGGACCCCGTCTTCCCCGAGACCTTCGGCCTTCCGGAGGGCCGGCTCGCCGAATTCTATGCGGCCGCCCTCCTCGAGCGGGCCCGGCGGGAGGCCGCCTCCGGGTCTTCCGGAACCCCCGCGGGGGCGGGCGGGAGTCCGGACCGTCCCGAGGCCGGCGGGAATCCGGCAGGGGGGAAGGACCCGAACCGGGGCGCAGACGCCGGGACCTCCGGCTCCGCCGCAACGGACCGAAATGCCGGCGCCTCCGCCGGAGCCGGCGCGACCCGTCCCGAGGCCGGGGGAGGACGGGACCGGGGTTCCGGCACCGGAACGGACCGAGGGGCGGGCACATCCCGTCCCAAAGCCGGATCCCCGCGCTCCCACGAGGCCCCCCGGGGACCCGGTGAAGCCCCCGGGGACCCGAACGCCGGCGCCTCCGCCCGGGGACCGGTCGGCCGCCTTCCCGGGGCGGCCGGCGGACGATGCGGCTCCTGCGCCACCGGACGGCCCGAGCCGTGGGAGGCGCCGCCGCCCTCCGAGCCGAACGCCCCGCCCGGCATAAACTCCGCCGAGGCCGAGATCATCCGCCGTCAGGTGGCGCAGGAAATCATCCGCATCGCGTCCGCGTCCCGGGACCGCGGCACGCTTCCCGGCCAATGGCTCCGATGGGCCGAGGCGTGCCTCCGTCCGAAGGTCGACTGGCGGCGCGCCCTGGCCTCCGCCGTCCGCCGGGCCGTCGAGATCGCCTCCGGCGCGGCGGACTACTCCTTCCTCCGCCCCTCGCGGCGGCAGACGGCCTACGATCCCTTCTTCTTCCCCGGCCGGATCGACCCCGTGCCGAGGGTCGCCGTCGTCGTCGACACGTCCGCCTCCGTGTCCGACAAGCAGTTGGACCGGGCCGTCGCCGAGGTCGGCGGGGTCCTTCGGGCCCTCGGCCTGCGCCAAAGCGTTACGGTCCTCGCCGTCGACGCCGCCGTGCAGGCCGTAAGCCGGGTCTTCCGGCCCGAGCAGGTGCGTCTTGCGGGGGGCGGCGGAACCGACATGAGGGTCGGCATCGAGGCGGCCCTCCGCCTCCGGCCCCGCCCCCAGGCGGTCATCGTCCTCACCGACGGCTACACGCCGTGGCCCGACCCGCCGCCCCGGGACGCCGGCGTCGTCGTGGGCCTCATCGGGGACGGGAACGCTCCCGAATGGGCCACGACGGTCCGCATTCCCGAAGAAGAAGACGACCGGGAGATGCGACGATGAAGGGGTATCGGCTCCCCTGCATCTGCGAGGACGCCCTCTCCAAGCCCTTCCCCCTTTCGGGGGCCCGGGCCGCCCGCATAAGGGTCGGCCAGAAGCACATCTCCGAGGGCGACGGTGTCGTCGCCCTCGGGGTCGTGCTCATCCCGGCCGGGGACGATGGGTATTGCCACGCGTGTTGCCAAAACGGGGCCTGTGGCCTTGCGCGGGGGCTTCGCTTCGAGAAGCGCCTGGAAATGGCCGGAGAGGAGCTCCGAGCCAACTGGGGGGAGCACCTCGCCCCCCGGCATGGCGGATTTACAGCCCGGGCCCTCCAGGAACGGCTTGGCCTCACCGAGGGGTACCGCTACCGGGACCGGAGCTTTACGGCCCCCACCTGGGCGGAGGCCATGGGGCAGGCCTGGGACTGGGCCGTAGGGGAGGTCCTGAAGCTGGAGAAGGCCCTGGAGGACCGGCGGCGGGCCCTGGAGGCGGCCGAGTGCGAAGCCTGTACGCCCCATGAGGACCCCTACGTGGAGCGCCCCGAGGAGGAGGTCGTGCGACGCCTGGAAAACATGAACGGACCGTAGGAGGAGGCCCGTGCGCGGCGCGGTGCCCATCCGTCTCCCGTCCCATGTCCGCCTCCTGGAGTACCCGTCCGCGCCCCCGTGGCGCCCGATTCCGGTCCGGCCGGTCGACTCCGGACCGGACGGCGCCCGATACCGGCTCCGGCCCGGCTGTTACGTCCTGTCCCGATACGAGCCGGACGGGGCCGAGGTGCGGGAAATCCTCCGGGTCGCCGGGGACGGCCGGGCCGCCGTGGACGAATCGGTGCGGGCCCGGAGGCATGGGGTCGGGTGGACCCTCACCTGGTTCGGCCGGAACATGAACCTGATGGAGGCCGCCCGGTTCCTCGCCGTGCGGAGGGGGCCGCGCGTGGGCCGCTCCGACGTCGTCGACGAATTCCTCGCCTACGCCGTCCGGGTCCTCTCCGACCCGGCCGAGGAGGCCCTCGCCCGGCTGGAGATGCTCGGCGAATGAGGAGGCGCGCCATGCTGGGCCTTTGGCTGACCCCATACGGGATGCGGGTCTTTGAGGGACGGGCCGTCCCCCACGCCTGCGCGTGCGGGAGCGCCTGGGCCGCCGTGACGGACCTCGGCTATGGGATTCCCGTCCCGCGGGCCCGCATCGTGCGGGAGCTGTGGGAGCTCGTCGTCGTCGAGGCCGGCGCCTCGCGCACGGGCCTCCACTTCGCCGAAGTGCGCCTGCCCCAAGCGTCGTGGAAGGGACGCATCCGCGCGGAGGTCGCCGCCGCCATGCTCGCCGATACCACCCCCCGGCTTCCCTGGCCCCTGCCGGCCCGGCCCCACACCCTGAAGGGCCTCGACGACTCGACCGGGAACGTCTCGCGGGGGGTATGGGTCCTGAAGGGACGGTTCCGCCTCCTGCCCGAGACGGCCGTCTCCGTTGCCGATGTCGACGGCGAGGTCCTGGCCGCGGCGACGCAGGACGAGCCCTTCAAGCACGTCGCCGTCGTCGTCGGCACGACCGCCGCTCCCGAGGAGGCCCGTCCGACCCGCTGTCCGGACTGCTGGGTGGGGGCAATCCGCGAGAACGCCCGCGGCGAACAGGGACGGCTCGTCGCCGCCCTCATGGACACGGCCCGGCTCTGCGCCCCCTACCTGCCGGGCGTGCGGGCCGGCGCGGCCGTTCGGCTCTTCGGACACACCATCGAGGTCTCCGGCGGGGAGGCGTGGGTCCGCCCGCCCTGGGCGACCGTATACCTGGGTGCCGACACGGTCGTCCGCATCACCCACCCGGATTTCCCGGAGATGACCCTGGCCCGGGAATCGGGAGGCCCGGACTACCTGAACCTTTACCATCCCCCCTGGGGCGTTCGGTGGGACGAAGAATGCTGTAGGGAGACGGGGCGATGAGAGTCTACGAACTCCCCTGCATCTGCCGGGATGCCCTTTCCAAGCCCTTTCCCCTTTCGGGGGCCCGGGTCGCCCGCATGAGGGTCGAACACGAGGCCCGCAGGGGAGCCGTCGCCGAAGGCGTCGTCCTCCTGCCCCACGAAAGCAACGGATACATCCTCGGCACGCTTCGATTCGGGGATCGCCTGGAAGCGGCGGGAGAAAGCCTCTACGGGACCTGGGGCTACCCGGTGTGTGACCACCGGCGGCTCGCACGGGAGTTCGGCATCCCCCACTCGTACCGCTACCGATCCGCCACCTTTGCGGCCACCACCTGGGCGGAGGCGATGCGGCGGGCCTGGGATTGGGCCATAGGGGAGGTCCTGAAGTTAGAGAAGGCCCTGGAGGACCGGCGGCGGGCCCTGGAGGCGGCCGAGTGCAAGACCTGCACGCCCCACGAGGACTACCACGTCGAACGCCCAAGGGGGAAGGCTTACGAGCCCCCGTGCATCTGCCGGGATGCCCTTTCCTGGCCGTTTTCCCTTTCGGGCGCCCGGGCCGCCCGTCTGCGGATGGGCCAGCAACCGCCCTGCGAAGGCGACTCGGTCGTCGCCCGGGGCGTTGTCCTCCTGCCGTGTGAGGCCGGCTGGCTTCGCATCCGACCCTCGCTCCGGGCGGAATACCTGGAAGCGGCGGGAGAAAGCCTCCGCCCGGAATGGGGTGTCACGGGGGGAAGGATCACGAACGGATTTGACCTCCTCGACCCGTACCGTTGGCGATTCCATGACTTTGCGGCCCCCACCTGGGCGGAGGCCATGAAGCGGGCCTGGGATTGGGCCATGGGGGAGGTCCTGAAGCCGGAGGAGGCCCTGCGAAAGGCCGAATGCGAAGCCTGCACGCCCCACGAGGACCCCTACGTGGAGCGGCCCGAGGAGGAAGCCCTGCGGCGCCTGGAAAGCCTCGGGGGGCCGGAGGACCGGACATGATGGCCCGGCACGGCTACGTCGCCCGGATTCCGCTCCCGGACCCCCGGCGGTTCACCGTGGGTCCCCGGGGTGTCGTCGTCGTTCCGGTGGCGTATAAACGCACCCTGAGCATTGCCTACGATTGGGCGCCCGTCGTCCTCCTTCCGGACCCCCGGTCCGCCGCCGTCTGCCCGTTCTGCTCCGAGGGACCCGCCTGCCGCCACGCCCGTCCGGTTGGGGCGGGGCCGTGGTCCGTCTTCGTCGGGGATGCCGCGCCGTCCCCCGGGGAGGAGCGACGCCTCGCCCGCTATGAGCCCCTGGCCTGCGAATGCATCCATCCCGGTCGCATCCGCCTCGGGGCGACGGGCGTCGTCGTCATCCGCGATGGGACCCGCCTGACGTTCGCGTACCTGCCGCGCCTTTCGGAGCATGAGGCCGACGCCTTCATCGACCGCCTCGCCCGCCGGGCCGCCTCGGCCCGGCAAACCCTGGCGGCCTACCTGCCCGTGCCCTGCGGCTACGGATTTCACGGCCTGGGATACGACCCCACGGGCCGGCGGTTCTTTCGCCTCGTCCCGACCCGAAGCGGGACGACCCGGCGGCCGCTCCCGGGCCGGCCCGAGACGCTGAGGCGCGCGGCGATGGACCTCCTCGACACGGCCGTCCGGTGCGGCTTCCTGCCGGAGGACGCCGGATACGACCGCCTCCCCGTCGTCCCCCTCGGGACGGTCCTGGCCGAGGAAGCCCTCCTGCGACTCCAAGCCATGGACCCATAGGAGGAGCATCATGCCCGCCTGCGCCGTTTGCGGACGGGAAGCGACGATCCTCAAGGCGACCGAGGGCGGCGCCGTGTGCCTTGCCTGCGGGGAGCCCGCCCTCGCCGTCGTCCTTGCCGGCATTTTCCGCACGCTCGGCGTCGCCCGCCCCGAAATCCTTCCGAGCGGGTGGTACCTCGACGTGTGGGACTGCCGGGGCACGCTCAAGCCCGGCGAGTCCCTCCTCGGATACGGCTCGACGTATGACCTGCCGCCCGGATGGAGATGGGCCGAGACCGGATGGTTCCGCTTTCCCTGCCCGCCGGGCGTCCGGCCCCGCTACGCCGCCGTGCGGCGGGCCCTCGCCGAGGCGCTCGACCGGGCGGGCGGCGCGATCAACACGTCCGGCTGGTACCCCGTGCCGCAGGACCTCATGGAGCGCCTGAGCCGGGCCGTGCCGGGCATCGAGGACCTGCCGGAGCTCATGGAGGAGAAGCCATGAGGGCCTACACGTTTACGTTCTCCCTTTACCGCAACCCGAAGGCGGCCCGGTCCGGGACCGGCCTTCTCCGGCCGCTGGAACGGGGCGGGTTCGAATGGGTCCGGCCCCTGCAACGGGGCCGCACGGATGCCACCTACGAGCTGGAGCCCGGCTACTACGTGCTTGTGACGGATGAGTCGTCCCACAAAAACGACCGAAAGTCGTGGAGCGTCGTGGAGGTCACGGACGACGGCCGGGCCGTGACCCGGGAGGAGGTCGGCGTCTGGCGGGAGAACCGGATGTGGGGATGCCACTGGTGGGGAATGCAGAAGAGCTATGCGTTCATGGCCCGGCGGGCCGCCGAGCACAGGGGCCGCCGGGCGGCGGATATGGGCGCGATCGAAATCGTCGACGCATTCCTTGAATGCGGCATCACGACGCTCCGGGACCCGGAGCACCGCCACGTCCGGATGGACACCGAGGAGGCCGACGAGCGCCTGCGGTCGGGCCCGAACGCCCCGTAGCGCCGCCCACCCGAAACGGTACCGAAACGGTACCGAGATGGTAGACAATCCCTACCCGAGGGCCTAACCTATGGGGAGGCGGCGCCCCCGGGAAGGGGGCGCCCGAGGAGGCGGCCATGAAAACGAAGGTCGGCGTCACCCTGGACGTGGAGGTCCTCGGGGCCCTCCGGGACCTCACGGGCGAGGAGGTCCCGGCGACGGCCGTCGCCGGGGCCGTCGAGGACTATGTGGAGGCCATGACGGAGGCCCGGAAGCACCTTCAGGGCGTGTGGAACGCCCTGACATGGGAGTTCGCTTCCGCGGCCGGCGTCGAGCCGCAGGGGGCCGTCGTCGTCCCGCCCCTGCGGCTTCGGCCCGTCCACACGTGGACGGGGCCGGAGCCCGTCGCGCTCCTGCCGGAGGTCCTGACCGGCATGGACGAGGTCGCCCGGGCGGCGGGGGCCCTGGACGACGTCATTCCCCCGGCCGTCCCCCGGTACGACTCGAACCTGCTTGCCGCCTGGGGGACGGCCCTCGGGCGGGCGCTCGGCCTGGACGCCCTCCACGCCGTCGCCCTCGGGGAGTTCGTCCGGGCCTGGACGGGAGGCGTTTCCTGCCGGTTCGGGAACCTGGACCTCCTTGTGGCGGAGGCGGAGTTCGCCTTCGCCGGAGGGCTGACGGGCCGGGTCGGGAGGGGGGTCGTCATGTGGGCCCCCGAGACGCGGCGGCTCTTCCCGGCCCGGGAGGAGGAGAAGCCGGCCTACCGCCTGGCCTGGCGGGCCGTCCTGGAGGTCCTCCGGGGCCACGCGGAGGGCCGCTTCCGGGAGGACGAGGACGGGATCCGGCTGTTTGCCGCCGACGGGCGGACGGCGGCCGAAACCGTCCTGGAGGCCCTCGCCAAGGAGGAGGCCCGGTCGTGAGGATGCGGGAGGTGGACCATGCAATACCCGAAGGAGCTGGTGGAATTCGTGTTCAAGTCCCCCTGCTACAAGGGGGTGTGCCGGAGATGGATTCCCCCCGAGGCCATTGGGCCGAGGGGATTTATCCCGCTCGAATTCGTCCCCCACTTCGCGCCCCCCTTTGCGCCGCCCTCAATGACCATCAAGGACGCGGAGGAGGTGCGCGCCTTCCCAACGGGCGTCTACCGATGGCAATGCTGGCCGGAGGACGAGCCGGTCCCGCCCGGATGGAAGGTGGTACGGCGGTACGAGTGGCGTCTTGAGGCCGATGGGAAAACCTATCGGTGTGAAACCGGGGAAGCCTACCGGTTCGCCTACACGCCGCTGATGCGGTCCTGGGGGCCCATCGGGGAGACGCTCTGGTACGGGCAGGGTGCCGGGCAGGTGGGGGACAGAGGAGTCACACTCCGACTGACCCCCCTGGGCTGGCAGTGCAAACGTCAGGACTACATGGTCCCCCTGCCGAACGGGGCCCGGGGGTGGGCCGAGACCCCGTGGCGATATTGCGACGAGAGGGATGTCTTCGATCCGGAACTCTGCCCGCTACCGCCGGATGAGGTCCGTCGGCTCCGGGAGATGAGGCGGAACCTGTACGGCGACGACTGGATATTCCCTCGCCATCCCGGTGGGAGGGTCTGGTAACCCATGGCTCGACCCGGGAAGCGGTGCGGAAGATTTTGAAAAAATTGAACGCAAACCATGGGAGGCGACCATGCGGTACCCCAAATACCTCTACCAAACCCCCGACGGCTGGTCCCAACACGAGCAGTTCTGGCTGAGTTGGAAGGAATTGTTAAAGGCCGTGCGGGACCTGCGGCGGGTCGGCATCGACGCGTCCGTGGACGCCGCCCGTGCCTGGCGGCACGTCGGGGGCGGGGTGTATGCAGATTGTGGCGACCCGGCGCGTCGGGAGGACGGCTGGTTCTACGGCCGCCCGTCGGAGCGGCGCGTCCGGCTTCGGTATGACCGGAGCCGACGGGCGTGGCTCCCCGACGAGGTCCTCGGGGAGTACCGGCGGGGGGAGACCGTCCGATGAAGGCCGTCCTGTGGCTCTCCCGGCACGCTCCCCTGCCGGCCCAGACGCGGGAGCTCCGACGTCTCTTCGGGGCCGACGTCCGCATCGACCGGGACCCCCGGCCCTTTGATTCGGCGGAGGACATCCTCCGCCGGGTCCGGGAGGGCGGCTACGACGAGGTCGTCGTCGTGGCCCCCCTGTGGGTCATCGCCCGCCTGTGCGAGGCCGGCCTCCGCCCCCTCTGGGCCGAGATGCGGCCCGTACCCGGCCCGACGCCGGGGGAGGCCGACCGGGAGACCGTGGCCGGCGGCCGATGGTACCGCTTTGAGCGATTCCGCCGGATCGTCGGAGTCCGAATCGAATTCGAGGAGATCGGCCATGAAGGCTCGGACGTTCGTGAACCTGACGCCCGATGAGCGGGCCCGACTCGGACGGGACATCGGGGGCCGGCTCGTCGGCGTCACGGAGAAGGAGTGGGCCCGGTGGATAGCATACGTGGCCCAAAACGGCCTGCCCCGGGCCGTCGCCCTCGCCCGGGCCATGGTAGCATCGCCCTCGGTCCGTCCGGGGGTGAAGCAAACCTACCGGGAGGCGCTCCGGGCCGTGCGGGAGTGGCCCGTTCTGAAGCGCCTCCCTGCGGAGGACCTCGTCGAGGTCCTCCACCACGCCCGGATGGCCCTGGTGGCCCGCCGGGCGGCGGCGTGGGAGGAGGAAGACTGCTGAGGAGGTGGACGCCATGAAGGCCAAATTTTTTGCCACCGTTCCCGTCACGCTGACCCCGGCGGCCGAGGAGGTTTTGGCGGCCAACCAGGGGGAGGCGCCGTCCTCGGAGGTCCGCCGGGCCTGCCTGGAGTGTTCGACCCGGGGATGGGTCCGCGTCCGGGTAACGATGGACGGCATGGAGGTGGAGGCTCCATGCCGCCACCTGGGCGCGCTCTACGGGGGGCGGGCCCGCGGGCAAACGGCCTATGAGGTCTGGGGCGGACGGCCGGGATATTCCGTCCTGCCCCTTGCGGTGGCGGGACGGATGGGGTGGAGGTTTGCCCAGGCCGAGCCCGAGTTCATCCACGTGCTCGGGCGGGTCGGCGAAATTTACCTCGGCATTGCCCTACGGGACGAGGCCGAAGGGCTTGCCCTGAGTAGGCCGAACCATCTCGCCTGCGGCGCCGAGTGGCCGCTCCCGGACGACATGCTCCGGTTTTTCGGCGAACGGCTCCGGGTTGCGGTCCCCGAACGGCCGGGCCTCCCCGCCGTATGGCGGGCGGCGGACGAGATCGACGGGCGATAACGACTTTACCCTCCATCCCGCCGCGTTCCCGTCGGACCCCCGTCCTACGGGTGGCCGGCCCGTAGCGGCGCCTGCCCGTTTCCATCCCCCCCCATGGTTATCGTCGACCAAGAGCGGGAGGATATGCGCCCTCTTCCCTATCGGTTTCCATCCCACCATGCTTTCTCCGGCACGAGCGTTAGGCGGGAAGGCTCGGAGGGGCGCACCACTTTCCATCCCACCATGTTTTCTTCGACCGGAGCCTTGCGGGATTCCATTACCGTCCTGTGCCGTGTTTCCATCCCACCATGGTTGTCATGGTTATCGTCGAACCCGACATGCCGGGCTTGGCCCGTGTTGGAGTCCATCGAGTTTCCATCCCACCACCATGTCCTCGTCGATCCGGTCGGACCAAAGGGTATTGCCACGAACCTACTGAGTTTCCATCCCACCGTGCTTTCCTCGGCAGTAGATCCGACTTCCTTTCCATCCCACCGTGTTTCCTTCGACCCGTAGCGGGCATAGGCATCCGGGAGCCGGATCATCTCCGTTTCCATCCCACCGTGTTTCCTTCCCACCAAGTTCCTTTTGCCGGCTTGCGACCAAGCTTGCAACCGAGCGTTTCCATCCCACCGGGTTCCTCCGGAATCCCGCCATCCGGGCCGCCGGGTGCCGATCGGGGGCCGGTTTCCATCCCACCATGTTCAACGGAAATAACTTTATGAAGCCGGCCGGTTTCCATCCCGCCATGTTCCTCCGGACCCCTCCGGCCGGACGAGCCGTCGGCCCTTCGTCCCGCCGTTTCCATCCCACCATGTTCCTCCGGACCCCGGATTTTCACGGAGGCGCGGGTCGGCTTCCGTCGTCGCCGCCGTGGGGTCCGGGCCCATCGGGCTGGCCACAGAATAGCATCCGGACCTCGGTCGGGTCAAGACCGGAGAACCTTCATGCGTTCCACAAACGGCCGGACGTCGGCTCCCAGCAGATGGTAGTAGACCATCGTGACGGTCGGGGACGAATGACCCAGCAGGCGGGCCAGCATCATGGGGGGCATCCCCGCCCGAACGGCCCGCACGGCATAGGTGTGCCGAAACACGTGGGGATGGGCCCGGGCCGCCTCGATCCCGGCGTCCTGCATCAGCCGCCGGAGCCGAGCCCAGGCCCGGCCGGGGGTCATCTCAAAGGGCCGCCGGATCCGGCACTGGGGGGTCCGCCCCCGGGCCCGCTCGTGGACCCCCCGGACGTGGGCCTCGCCCTCGTGCCGGTACAGGAGCAGGGCCGCCGTCAGTTCCGCCGGGACGGGCACGACCCGCCACGATGCCTTGCGCTTCTTCTCCGTGGGGACCCGAAGGGTTGCGGACACCGCGTCCACATCGTTCCACAGGAGGCGGCAGGCCTCCCCGATGCGCATCCCCGTATGAAAGAGCGTGAGCACGAGGGCCAGGTCCCGATGGGCCTGGAACCGACGGCAGGGGCGGCTTTCCCCCTGCCATCGGGCTTGGGCCCGGTCCAGGACCCGGGCGGCCTCGGCGTCGTCCAGGAAAGGCGGGATGCGCTCCGGCGTCCGCCAAACCAGGGCCGTCGTCGTCATGGGCGCTCATCCTCCCATACCCGCTCGGTCGGCTCGACCAGTGCCCCAAACCGGGGTTCGATCAGGCCGACCCCCGCCTTCCGGGCCTCTTCTTCGGCCGACCATCCCAGGACGGCCGCCCAAACCCAGGGCTGGACCCGCCCCCGAACCCCCAGGGACGACCTCAGGATGGCCCGGACCTTGGAGGACCGAATCTTCCGGGCAAAACGTCGGATGTCCCCTCGGTCGAGTCTTCCCTTGACCTCCACCAGGAGCCAGACCCGGCCCTTCGGGTCCTCGGCCTCCGCCACGCCGTCGATCTCCCAATTCCCTTGGGCGACCCGATACAAGGGGGTCAAAAGCCGAAGCGACCGGGTCGGAAGCCACCGAAGGAGGAAGTCTCTCGCCCGGTCCTCCAAAGCGACCCCCACGAACTGCCCGTGACGGCTTAGGGTCCTGTCCATGTCGTCCGTCTTCTTCGCGAGCGTCCGGACCTGCTCCGCAAGGGAGGCGATTTGGGCCTCGACCCGGCCGAACGCCGTCCGGACCTCCCCGACAAAGGCCTCGACGGCCGCCGCCATCCCTCGGACGGCTTCCAAGGTCTGCCCCTGAAGGTTCAGGACCCTCGATACCACGGCCGGCAAATTCAGGAGGTCCTCCGTCAGGACCTGCCGCCGAACCGCCTCCCGAAATGCGGGGTCCTCCCGAAGACGACGCACGAACTCATCCCAATCCGGCCACGCCTTATGGTCGCTCATCCTCCCATACCCGCTCGGCCGGCTCGACCCATGCCCCAAACCGGGGTTCGATCAAGCCGACCCCCGCCTTCCGAACGAGCCACCGCGTCATCCGCATACGCTCCGGCCCAAAACCCGCCGCTCTCACGGCACTCCCCAGTCGGGTTCGACGACCGTCCCTCGGCCGGCGTCATAGAGGCCGACCCGAAGCTCTCCGGCCGTTTCCGCCGCCCCCGAATAGACGCGCAGGCCGAAAACGGCCGGAACGATATGTCCGGAAAACCCTTCCCGAAGAAGCCGCTCCCGGAATCGAGGGTCTCCGACCTTCCGGAGAATGCCTTCGAACGGGCCTCGGCCGTAAACCCGCCCCTTGACCTCGACGGCCAGAGTCCGGGTTGCGCCCCGGACCTCGACCTCCATGACGAGGTCGACCTCCCCGTCGAAGGCCATCGGGACCCGCCGGATGACCCGGTGGCCCTTCTCCTCGAGAAACCTCGGCATCAGCTCGCCCGCGATGTCCTCATGAACCAGGCCCCACCGTTCCTCCAATCGGCCCATCCGAACGCCGTTCTCCCGGACCTGCTCCGCGAGGGCGGCAATCTGACGGCTATTCTCCGCAATCTGGGCCTCCGCGGCCGCAAACCGCCGCTCGGCCGCCTCCCGAAACTCCCGGAGGGCCTCCGTCAGGGCGGCAATCTGCCGACTATTCTCCGCAATCTGACGACTATTCTCCCGAATCTGAGCCTCCGCCCGCTCCATCCGATCCGCCAGGGCGGCAATCTGACGGCCGTTCTCCCGGACCTGCTCCGTGAGGGCGGCAATCTGACGACTATTCTCCCGGACCTGCTCCGTGAGGGAGGCGATTTGACGGCCGTTTTCCTGAATCTGGGTCTCCGCGGCCGCAAACCGCCGATCCGTCGCCTCCATGAAGCCCCGCAGGGCCTCCAGGGTCTGCCGCTGAAGGTCCAGGACCTGGGCGACCAGAACCGGCAGGCCCAGAAGGTCCCGGGTCAGAATCTTCTGCCGGACCCGCTCCAAAAACACGGGGTCCTCATCGAGAAGCCGAAGAAACGTCGAGTAGCGCCGCATGGCCGTCCCGCTCCTTTTAAGCCGATACCGGCCGCCCCGCATCCCCGAAAAACCGCTCCGGCCCGACCGGCTTAGGCTCCTCCTCCCGCAGAATCACCTCGATCCCCGGACTTATCTCCAGAACCTCCTCATCCGGGTCAAACCGGACCCACCCCACCGCCTCCGGAACCCTTCCCACCTCCCGGCCCACGACGACCGGCAGAAGCCGCAATCCCCGACCCCAGCCGAGACGCCGGAGGACGTCCACGGCCCGCATGGCCCGGACGATGTCCACGGCCCCGACCGTCTCGGAAACCTCCCCCACAAAGACCGTCTCACCCCGACCCCAGAGGAGGTCCAGCAGATCCAGCCTCATCCAATCGTCCGGAGGGATGACCCCCATCCGAAGGGCCTCCCCGGCCGCCCGCCGAAGGGCCGGCCCGAGATTCCTCCCACCACGAAAAATGACGCGCGCAAGGCCGCGAACCTCCCGCTCGAATACCCGGTTCGTGAGAACGGCCAATTGCTCCCGGAGTTTGCCAAACCCCTCACGGAGCGCCTCCGTGAGGGTGGCGATCTGCCGACCGTTCTCCCCGACCTGCTCCGTCAGGTCGGCAATCTGGGCCTCGACCCGGCCGAACGCCGTCCGGACCTCCCCGACAAAGGCCTCGACGGCCGCCGCCATCCCCCGGACGGCTTCCAGGGTCTGCCGCTGAAGGTCCAGAACCCTCGATACCACGGCCGGCAGATTCAAAAGGTCCTCCGTCAAAACCTGCCGCCGGACCTCCTCCCGAAAGACGGAGTCCTCCCGAAGACGACGCACAAACTCGTCCCAATCCGGCCACGCCTTCATGAACGAACCCCCAGAATGTCGTCGGCAACCCCCCGCATGAACGACCGAATCTCCCCCTCCGCCGCCGGCCTCTCCCACCAAACCACCTCCCCCGGGATGAGACCGTAGTCAAACCGATCCAAAATCCGACCGACCCGCAGGGGATTCACCCCCGGCGCCCGAAGACGCGCCTCCCGCACCGCCTCCCGCAGGTCCAACCCCCCGAACCTCAGCAGAAAGTAAAGGTCGACGACGTCCCGGGCCAGGCACCGCTCCACCAGCGCACGCGCCTTGTCGACGACGATGTTCTCGGGCGGGTCCACAAGAAGCCCGCCCTCCTCCCGCGGCGGCCGAGGAAGCGTTTCGGACCCCGGTCCGGGATGTCCACCTTCAGCCGAACCCCCTCCGAACGAACGTAGGCCACGACCGGGCCCCGCTCCCGGATGCGAACGTCCACGGCCCCGGGCGGAAAATCCTGCCGCAGGGAGGCAAGGGCAAAGTCGGCGACATCGTCGAACCGCTCCGTGCCGGTGGGCACGAAATCCAGATCCGTCGAGATACGATGCCGAAAGTAGAACCGGGACAGGGCCGTGCCCGCCGTAAGGCACAGCGGCGCCCTACGAAGCAGAGCCAGGACCCGATCCTGAAGCCGAAAGACGGCTTCGTAATCGGCCGAACGCATAGTCCAGGTCCTCCCGAAGGGCCTCCGAACGCACGTACCGCCGGGCCTCCGGCCAAACGTCCGCAAGGACCCGCACGTCGCAGACCTCCCGAACGTCCCACCAGTCCATCTGCTCCAAAAGCCTCGCCGCCCAGTAGGCCCGCCGG
>Ga0079992_124549_pt1 | contig 49456 bp, 46 predicted proteins | sample FaiFalFF_MnMetaG_3_FD_69197 | JGI IMG/M metagenome (GOLD analysis project Ga0079992, IMG submission 69197) | Freshwater microbial communities from Yellowstone National Park, Wyoming, USA - Fairy Falls B (FF_Mn_B) MetaG (SPADES assembly) (version 2) | ecosystem: Environmental > Aquatic >...
AAGGCGGCCGAGGACGCCCCCATGGATGCGGACGCCTTCCTGGAGGCCCTGAGGACGGCGTCGGCCGAGACCGTGCCCGTCCCGGTGGGCCTCGGGGAGCACCGGCTCTTCCTGGGGGAGGTGACGGGCTTTGCCCTCGTCCATGAGGGCCGAACGGTCCACCTCTTTGCGGCTCCCGCCGGACGGTAATCCCAGGCACCGGCCGGCTTAGGCAGGCTCCGGCCGGTGCCCCTATCCCATTCGCCTGAATAACGTCCCTTCGGCGGGGTCGGCTCCGTGGAACCCCCACGTCGTCCATGACGGAGCATGTTGCTCCCCGGCCGCCCATGCCCGGGAAAACTCCAAAGCAGGCAAGTGTATAGTCGTCCGAGAGGTGGGTAAGCCGGTGGCCGTGGGGAACGGTCCTGCTTCCGGTCGAGGCCCCGGTCCGGGGGGACGGGGAGGACCGGAGCCATGAATTCATAAAGGCATGGAGGATAAGCCATGAAGGTGACCCGCGCGTATCTCCGCCTCTGCTTGAGCCTCGGCGGTATCGCGCTCTCTGCCCTCACGAACCTCTACATCCTCAGCGTGCCCGTCGAGGCCTTCCTGGCCATACTGGGCCTGCCGTCCGGGTGGCCCGCCCGACTCCTGGCCGCCCTCAGCGTCACGGGGATGCTCTCCGTGCTCGGGGCCAAGTACGCCGTGGCCCGGCGCAACGGCGAGCCCGCCTGGGTCCTCCCTCCGGTGGCCCTGGCCATCGCCGCCGTCGGGGCCGCCGTATGGGAAACCACCCGAGCGGCCGCATGTCCGGAGCCGATGGCCCTGGCCCTGGGCCTTTTCGGCCTGGCCGGAGCCGCCCTTGCCTTCCTCCACGGGACCGGCCTTGAGGAAGCCTTGGATGCCTTGACTCGGAGAGGCGACCGATGAGGCGGAGCGTGGAGACCTCGGTTCCCGACGAGCCGGACCCCGTCCTTCTGTACGTCCCGTGGCTACGACCCTACGGGAATCGGGCAGTGTGGCCATAGGGTGCCCTCTCAGTCGGCGTGCCCCGACCTCCCGAGGGCACCGGGGCCTGTGGCCGCCCATAGGCCGCAGGCCTATGGGCGCCCGCTATGCGGGGGTCCATAACTCCCGGGAAGGAGCGGTTTCCAGGGACAGGCCGAACACAGGGGCCGAGGGGTCCGACAGAAGGTCTTCCCGACCATCACCATCTGGGCATGGAGTTCTTTCCAGGCACGGGCGTCTCCCGAAAACCACGCCGTCATCTGCCGGGCGACGTCCGCATACCGCCAGCGGCCCGACGGCAGGAGGCCATGCCGCTGAAGGACTCGGACCGTATAGGCATCCACGACGGGGACGGGCACGTCGCAGGCGTAAAGCAAAATGGCGTCGGCCGTCTCGGGGCCGATGCCGTACACGGAGAGCAGGGCCGCCCGGGCCCGCTCGACGGGCCACTCCCCGAGCCGCCGGAGGTCGCCCCCGCACTCGGTGAGGACCCGGCGGGCCAGCGCCTGAAGGGTTCGGGCCTTGCGTCGAAAGCCTCCCACCGGGCGAAGGAGTCGCTCCAGGACGGACCGACGGGCCCGGGCGACGGCTTCAGGACTCCGAAGCCCGGCCCTACGTAAACGTTCCAGGGCCTGCCACGCCCGGTCCCACCGGGTATGCTGGGTGAGGACGGCCGACACGGCAATCTCCCAGGGGGTCTCGCCGGGCCACCAGTCCGAGAGGTCCTGCCACTGGCAGGCAAGCCGGTAATAGGGCATCAGCCGATAGCGCTCCATCTCCGATCCATTCCCCGGTGTACCCTCGAGGTCTGCCTGCGTGGGTTGGCTCATCGTCTATCTGAGCCAGCGAACACGTGTCCGTGCCCGCAAGTCCATATCGGAGTTCCACCCTTGCTAAGGCTCACGCAGTTGATAAGGCTCTTTTACGGCAGTACGACAATTCAGCACTACGGCGATGATTCGAGTACTTGGCCCCTGCATGGCCGGGAGCCGACCCCGTCAACTGCGTAACTCCTAAAGCGATTACCCGTCACTCGTCACTCCGTCACTTCTATGATGGGTAGCCGATCCACTACCGCCCGACCTCTTCGAGCCGACTCCTACGAACTCTGGCAGCACGAGGTTCAAGGATGCTATTCTATCGTTGGACACTCCCGAAGCCATCTCCAGGAGAGGGACGATGGCCGTCGTGGAAATCCAGGGCCTGACCAAGCGCTATGGACCCGTAGAAGCCTTGCGGGGTATCGACCTTTCCGTCGAGGAAGGAGAAATCTTCGGCCTGCTGGGTCCGAACGGGGCCGGCAAGACCACCACGGTGGAGATCATAAGCGGCCTAATCCCCCGGGATGGGGGAACCGTAAAGGTGTTAGGCCGAGATCCCGAACGGGAACGGCACCGGCTGACCCACTTCATCGCCTTACAACCCCAACACATGGACTTTTTAGATAATGCTACCGTGGGCGAAATCGTAGCGCTTTTCCGGTCGCTCTATGCGGGAGTAGACCGTCAACGGGTCCGGCGGATTCTGGAGCGACTCGGACTTCACGATCGCCAGCGCACCCGCTTCCAGCACCTTTCCGGCGGCCAGCGTCAACGGCTGAACTTGGCACTTGCCCTGATCGGGAATCCCCGGTTGGTCATCCTGGACGAGCCGACGGCCGGACTTGACCCCCAGGCCCGTGTCCAGATTCATGATTTTATCCGTGAAATCCGTGCGGAAGGGCGTACTGTGATCCTCACGACCCATTACCTGGAAGAGGCCGAGGCCCTATGCGACCGCGTGGCCATCATCGATCACGGCAAAATTATTGCATGCGATGCCCCCCACCGGCTGATCATGTCCTTTGGAGGACAAACCCGCATCGAGTGGACCGACTCGAGTGGGGCCATCACGCCGGAAGGTCTGCCCGGCGTGACCCGAGCGGTCCGGGAAGAAGACCGATGGGTGTGCTGGACGGGAGACCCGGCCACGACCCTGGCGGCCTTGTTCGACCACAGCCGTGCGCAAAGTACCCAGGTTCGTGAACTCTCTGTCCATCCGCCCACGCTGGAAGACATATTCATTCAGATCACCGGAAAGCATTTTCGGGATTAGTGGGCCTCGGGTTGTCCAAGTTCGGGTGTGGAGCGGCATCTCCCAATAAAAGTGACGGAGTGAGGGGTAACGAGGGACGGGTAATAATTCATCGCCGTACTGCCGAACGGCCCTACTTCCGTGAAGAGAGGCGACGATGAGCGGTGGACTGTGGCTGATTCGTCTTGTATTGATGAGCATGTTACGGTCGCGAGTCAGCCTGTTTTTCACGCTGGCTTTTCCCTTCTTCCTTGTCTTGGCCTTTGGCTATATCTTTGGCCGGGACCGCCCGGAGGCCCTGCGTTTTACGGCCGCCCAACTGTTTGTGACGGTGGTCGTAGCCAATGCTTTGTTTGGCCTGGGCAATCTCCTGCTGGAGCTACGACGCAAGGGGGTACTCCGCCGGCTGTATGTCACTTCCTTACGGCCTTGGGCGGTTCTCAGCGCCGTATTGGCCGCCTGGTTGGTCCTGAGCACGCTTACCTTCGGGGTCATGCTGGGTGCTCTTGAGATCGTGTTTCACGGGGGCCTCGTCGGCCGAGCCCCGGCCCTCTGGTCGCTGATGCTCCTCTGTACAGGAGCCATGGCTGGCATTGCCTTCCTGTTGGCCAGCATCGTCGATCGGCCGGAAGGCCTGGCCATGGGAGCCAACGCCCTCTTTTTCCCCATGTTGTTCCTGTCGGGTCTGTCCATTCCCTCATTCCTCCTGCCTGAGTGGATTCAGCGGATCGGTCGGGTCCTACCCACTCACGCCATGCTCGAGCTCTTTCGGGGCGTGACGGAGAACCGTCCCCTGGGCGGCCTGCGCATCGTTTACGGGATCACCATCCTTCTCATGGGCATTGCGGGATTCCTTGGGGCTCTGGCCGTCTACCGATGGAACCCCCATCAGCCGCTTTCTCGAAGGCAACGGGTCCAGCTCGTCGCGGCGCTGGCACTCCTCATCCCGCTACCGTGGGCGGGTAGCTCGCTGGGGCAGTCCGTGGGATATGTGCGCCGGTGGCTGACCCCTCGGTATGTCCTCGCCGTCGGACACGTCATGGACGGAGAGCGGGTTCTCCCCGGCTCCCCGGTATATATCGGCGTCCTGGAAGGCCGCATCGCCTTTGTCGGAACGTCTGTGCCGGAAGACTGGCGGGGTGCCCCAGTACGGAATTTCGCCGATCTCTGGGCGACGCCGGGACTGATCGACATGCACGTCCACCTCGAATCCCCCGTCGTACCTGTTTTCGACCCCACGATGGACCCGGACGACAGGATTCGGCATGACCTGGTGGCTGGTTACACCGGCAGTGGGGTGACGGCGCTTCGTTCCTTCGGTGACGTACCCGCTCCCCTCCACGAGGTCCGTAGGCTGGCGTCGGCGGGACTTCGGCCATACCCCCGCCTGTTTCTATCGGGACCCATATTTACGGCACCCGGCGGCCACCCCCTGGAACTGCCGGCGTTTCGATGGATGAGCCCCCAGCAAGTGGCCCGTCGGGTCATCCAGGTGACCGACCCGGCCTCAGCTCGAGAGGCGATAAGGCGGCTACTTCCCTCTCGCCCCGACTGGATCAAAATCGTCTACGACTCTGGCCACGTGGACTATAGGACGTTCCCGCGAATTTCCCCCGATACCCTGAAAGCCCTTATCGAGGAAGCCCATCGCGCCGGTCTAAAGGTGGCCGTTCACATCTCGAAGGTTGAGGAACTGCGCGACGCAGTCACCCTGGGGGCGGACATGATCGAGCACACACCCGTGGACGCCGTCATAGATGACGATCTGCTGGCAGAGATGCGGCGGCGAGGCACGGTCGTTGACCCCACCCTGTGCGTCATTGAAAACGTCATGGGAAGACCGTCTCGGCGGCAGACGGGAAGGGAGGACGCGTTTATACTCGCGAGGCTGATGAAGCCCTTGCGGGAAGCCCTGGAACAGCAACAGCCCTTTGATCCACTGGACTTTGTCCCCGAACGCTATCGAGCGCTGGCCGAGAAGTCTATGGATGCCTACGCGGCCCAGCGTACGGCCATCGCCCAGACCAACGTCCGACGTATGGCTACGGCAGAAATTCCTCTGGTAGCAGGGTCGGACGCAGGCAACCCGGGCGTCTATCACGGTCCCGGCCTCATCTGCGAACTCGAAGCATTGGCGCGCGCTGGCCTATCCCCCTTGGAAGCACTTCGTGCGGCCACGGCCCTGGCAGGGACGGTCCTCGGGGAGCCCATCGGCAGGATCCATCCCGGCTTCCATGCCGACATTGCGCTCTACGCCGGGGATCCGACGACGGATTGGACGGCGCTTCGCCGGATCCGATGGGTCGTTCTGCGCGGCAGAATTTACTCCGTCGACGACCTCCTCCAATAGTCCTCGGTCCCGGCCGTTCATTCCGCCCCCCTCCCGGAAGGGTCAGGGAATGAAAGGGGCCAGGCGCTCGGCGACGGCTTCCAGGAGAAGGCGGTCCTCCTCTCGGAAGGCGTCCAGGTCGTCGCTGTCGATGTCGATTTCCCCGACGATGCGGCCCTCCCTTCGGATGGGCACGACGATCTCGGACCGGGTCTCCAGACTGCAGGCCAAATAACGGGGGTCCTGGGAGACGTCGGGGACGACGAGGGTCCGGCCCTCCCGGACGGCGGCCCCGCAGATGCCCTCCGTGACGGGGATGCGCGTGTGGGGCGTCGGACGCCCGACGTAGTACTCGTGAAGCCGCAGGTGCGTCCCGTCCGGCTCGAGCCGGTAGACGCCGACCCAATGATAGTGGGGTCGCTCCCGGTGGAGCGTGTCGATGACGAACTTCAGGGCCTCCGCCGGTTCCGGCCGACGGGCCAGAAAGGCGTCGATGACCCGAAGGACCTCGGCATTGGACTTCATCCAAGGCCTCCATGCAAACCCCATGTGCGCGTTTTCGGTCCTCGGTGCTCGGTATCCGGCCCCCGGCGCTGATCCGGTCCCGGGTCCCAGGTGCCAGGTACCCGGAACCTGGAACCCGGTACCTGGCACCTGTCTTCGAAAAACCCGCCCACAGGGTATGCAATACGGCAGTATGGCAATAGGGCAATACGGCAGTACGGCCGTCACTCGTTACCCGTCACTCCCCCTTGACCCACAGCCGTAAGGCTTCCCGGATCGTCTGCACGTGGATGGCGACCGTATCTTCGACCCGCAGGGCGTACCCCCCGCCCAGCGTGATGACGCAGGCCGCTCCCCGCCGCCGGACCCATTCAAAGACCCGGACATCCCGCTCCCGGAAGCCGGCCATCGTCAGGCCCAGTCCCCCGAGACGGTCGTGCTCGTAGGGGTCCGCCCCGGCGATGTAGAACACGATGTCGGGTTCAAAACGGGTTTCGATAGTCGCCAGGCCCCGGCGGAGGGCTTCCAGGTACATCCGGTCATCGGCCCCGTCGGGCAGGCCGATGTCCAGGTGGCTGGGAGGCTTGAAAACAGGATAGTTATTCTCTTGATGAATCGAGAAGGTGAATACGTCGGACCGACCGGCAAAGATGGCCGCATTGCCGTTCCCGTGGTGGACGTCCAGGTCGACGATCAGGGCCCGCTGAAAGAGGCCCTCGGCGAGGCCCTTCTCGATGGCGACCGCCACGTCATTCAGCATGCAGAAGCCCTCCCCGTGGTCGGGAAAGGCGTGGTGAAACCCCCCGCCGATGTGCACACCCAGACCCCACCGCATGGCCCATCGGGCCGCCAGCCAGGTGCCGCCGCAACTGATACGGAAGGCTTCGTAGATGTCCCGACGGTAGGGAATTTCCAGGATGGCGACCTCATAAGGAGTCAGACGCCCCTCTTCGAGTTTCTGCAAGTATTCTCTCGTGTGGACGCGGGCGAGGTCCTCCAGGGGCAGGGGCTCCGGTTCGACGGCTTCCAGGAGCGGCCCTAAGACGTCGTCCTCCCGGAGGGCCTGCCAGATGCGGTCGTACTTCTCGACGGGAAAAACGTGCGCCCCGTAGTCGACCCGATACTTCGGACTATAGGCAACGGGGAAGGGCCGTGGGGGTGTCTCCCATGAGCGGGTCGGAGCCATCCCTCATCTCCGGACTCGAAAGCCTTTTTGGAATGGATGCAGGATGCAAAGCCGGTGTGCGCGTTTTCCGGTTCTCGGTGCTCGGTATCCGGCCCTCGGTGTCGATTCGGCTCCGGTGCCGGGTACCAGGTCCCAGGTGCCAGATAGCCGGTACCCGGTACCTGGCACCTGTCCTCGAAAAACCCCCACACGGGGTATGCAGGATAAAATGGACGGTAGAACCCCCTCTGGCGAGTCGGGCTTTCACAACAGAGCGTCCCACGTGCCGTCCCGGAGCCAGCGGGCGGCGTCCACGGCGTGATACGTCAAGATTACGTCGGCGCCGGCCCGGTGGATCGCCGTCAGGATCTCCAAGACGGCCCGAGCCTCGTCGATCCAGCCCTGGGCGGCCGCCGCCTTTACCATGGCATATTCGCCCGACACGTTGTAGGCCGCCACCGGGAGCGGCCAGCGGTCCCGGACGGCGGCGATGACGTCCAGGTACGCCAAGGCCGGCTTGACCATCACGATGTCGGCCCCCTCCTCGACGTCGAGGGCGACCTCATGGAGGGCCTCCCGTCGGTGAAAGGGCATCTGGTAGGCCCGTCGGTCTCCGAAGGCCGGGGCCGAGTCGGCGGCTTCCCGGAAGGGCCCGTAAAAACACGAGGCAAACTTAGCGGCATAAGCCAGAATGGGCGTCTCGGAGAACCCCTGTTCGTCTAAAGCCCGCCGGATGGCCTGGACTTGGCCGTCCATCATGGCCGAAGGCGCCACGAAGTCGGCCCCAGCGGCGGCCAGCGAGACGGCCGTCCGGGCCAGGAGATCCAGGGTCGCGTCGTTATCGACCCGACCGTCCCGGATGACCCCGCAGTGGCCATGGGATGTATACTCACAGAGGCACACGTCGGCCAGGACAAGGACTTCTGAGCCGTACCGGCGGCGAAGCTCTCGGATGGCCGTCTGGACAATGCCGTCCTCGGCATAAGCGCCCGACCCGACGTCGTCCTTGGTCTCCGGGAGACCGAACAGGATGAAGGCCCGCACGCCGACTTCCAGGGCCTGGTCGACCGGTTCCGCCAGTCGGTCGACCGTCCAACGGAACTGGCCCGGCATGGAACGGATGGCCTCGCGAAGGTTCCGACCGGCCCGCACGAAGAGGGGAAAGACCCAGTGGTCCGGCGTGAGGACCGTCTCCCGGACCAGGCGCCGGAGGAGGGGCGTCCGCCGCAACCGTCGTGGCCGATGAGTCGGAAAGCCCATTCCCAAACCTCCTCAGGACCGCCGGAGCGGTTAGGATGCAGGATGCACGATGCAGACCCGGTGTGCGCGTTTAGCCCGGTCCTCGGTGCTCGGTGTCCGGCCCTCGGCGTTGATCCGGTACCCGGTCCCCCGGCTCGGTCCTCGGTATCCGGCCTTCGGCGCGGAGAGATGGGACTTTCCCTCATCTCTCGTCCAGGCCGAGGGCCGAAAGCCCGACACCGAACTCGGTACCCGACACCTGGAACCCGGTACCAATTGCCCTACGGCCGTATTGCCGAATTGCCTTACTGCCGAATTACCCTACGGCCGCACCTCATCCCGGAGCCGATGCGGATCGGAATGCCTCAAGCAAATAATGGATAAGGGAAAAATCGGGCAATTGCAATTCCTGCCAGAGCCGCCGGACGACGGCCTCTTCCAGGAGGCGCTGACGCTGGCGCTCGGTCAGATATCCCTCGAGGCGCCGGAAGAAGGCCTGCCGGACCTGGGCCTGCCATTCCGCCTGAAGGTCTGCCGGGACGCTCCGGAGGAGCTCCCGCCGAAGGGTCTTCTGAAAGTTTTCCAACTTGTGCTCGAGGCCCTCGATCAGCTCCGCCGTCACGGGTCCCTCGGCCGGGACCTGCCGGCGGATCCGCTGAAGCGACGCCTGGCGCTTTTCCAAGACTCGGGCCGTGTCCTCCAGGCCCCGGTCCCGGGCGCGGTCAGCCGACCGGCCCAACTGCTGGGCCCAGTTCTCCAGCCACTGGGCCAGGCGGGCCGGCGTGACTTGCTGAAGCCAGCCCGTCGCCGCCATCTGACCGACGGTCGCCGCCCGGTAGAGCCGCCAGTGTTTTTTGACAAAATTTTCGACGAAACCGAGGAAGCGGGGCGCCTCCTCGCGGCCGAATTTCTCAAAGAACTCGTCGATGGCCCGGTAGACGACCGTCAAGGGAATCCCCTGCTCGAACCAGCTTCGGACGGTCAGCCAGTCCCGGCCCCGGACGACCCAGGGGAACCCACCCTTGCGGCCGAAGTAGTCCTCGATATTTTGATAGTACTCGGCCTCTTCGGGGGGCACTTCCGTCAGCCATTCCGAGTACGGAACGTTCGGATCCGGTCGCATCAGAGCCTTCGGCGAGGGTTACAGGATACAGGATGCAAGATGCAAGATGCAGGATGCAGGATGCAGGATGCAGGATGCAAACCCCGTGTGCGGGTTTTCGAAGACAAGCGCCTGGTACCGGGTTCCAGGTGTCGGGGACCGGGCACCTGGGACCTGGTACCCGGCACCGGAGCCGGTCCGACGCCGAGGGCCGGATACCGAGCACCGAGGACCGAGCCAAACGCGCCCACGGGGTATGCAAGATGCAGGATGGATGGGGGCTACTCTCGAAGCAGCCCTCTCCCCCCTTATAGCCCTATTGCCGTACTGCCGTATTGTTTTACTGCCATACTGCCGTATGATTGAACGGCCGAATGGCCGTCCGGACGGACCATGCGGGTCAGCGGCTGTACGATCTTACGCAATGCACAATGCCTGGGCTACCCCTTCCTGGAGTCCCTGCGGTCCCTCCTCCCCCTCGTCGACGAGCTGGTCGTCAACGTGGGGGATTCTCAGGACGAGACCCGCTCGATGGTCGAGTCCCTGGGGGACCCCCGGATTCGCATCGTCGATACGGTCTGGGACCTGGACCGACCGGAGCCCTGGACGGAACTGTCCCGGCAGACCAACCGGGTCCTGGCCGAGTGTACGGGCGACTGGATCGTCTATCTCCAGGCCGATGAGGTCCTGCATGAGCGGGATTACGACCGCCTTCGCCGACTGATGGCCCGATACCTACACCGTCGGCGGGTCCTGGGCTTTTCGTTTGAGTACCTGCACTTTTACTACAGCCCGTGGGTCATCCATCATCGGGGCTACCGGGCCCAGGTCCGCATCGTACGGAATGGAGTCGGCATTCGCTCGGTCGGGGATGCCGGCACGTTTTACCATCCCCGGTGGGGAAAGCTCCGGCCCTGGAAGCGATGGGCTCTGGTCCGGACGGGATGCTTCATCTACCACTACGGGTATGTTCGGCCCCGGCCGGACCTCGTCGAGGCCAAGCAGAGGAACCTGGAACGCTTCTTTCGGTCCGAGGCCGAGCTTCGGGACTTTCGGATGGAGTGGGACTTTCGGCTGTGTACGCCGTTTCGAGGGGACCATCCGGCCGTCATGGGGGAGTTCATCCGCCGCTGTCCGGTCGAGGCCGTCTCCCTACCGCGGTGGCCCCTCCGCTGGCGGCCGCTTTACTGGGGTCTCCGCCTGCGGAAGTTCCTGGGCATATGAAACAAGGGTCATTAGGAAAGAGTGAAGGGGCGGAAGACGAGCCAGGCAAGGGTCGGCGTCGCCTGCTTTCGCAGGGAAGGAATGGCTCAGGAGGTGGGACTCGAACCCACAACCCTCGGGTTAACAGCCCGATGCTCTGCCGGTTGAGCTACTCCTGAGCAAGTTCCGCCGTTCCGACTCCCGCGGGGGCGGGGGTCGGAAGTATATGATACGTCGCCGGTCGGGACGTGTCAATGGGACATGACGGACGACGGTTTCGGAATCCATGGAATTTTCTTCCCCGGATCCCTTCCTGTTTCATCGACCCCTGACTCCGGACCGTTCCGCCGTCAGAGGAGTCTCCACAGCCGTCCCTTCCCGGGGAACTCCCGGTAGGGCCTTTCAGGGCGGCCAACCCATCCCTCGTAAGTTTGGCGCTTTGCCCGAGGACCGGCTTGGTTTTTGCCGGTCCCGAAATGCCAGGGAGTCCTATAGGCTATACCTCACCGGGTCGACGGTTGTCAACCTGTGTCATCCCGGGCGTTGCGGATGGGGTCGGCCCGTGCTACATTTATGGTCCGCGAGGTGTCGAGATGCCCCGTCAGTTTGAGAACGATTACATGCTTCGGTGCTCCTTCTGCCACAAGCGGCAGGACGAGGTGCGGAGGCTCATCGCCGGGCCCTCTTCGGTATGCATCTGTGACGAGTGCGTCGAGGCCTGCCGGGCCCTCCTGGCGGAGGAGGAACATCTCTTCGTCCAGTCGTCGGCCACGCCGACCTTTTACAAACCCCAGGCCATTAAGGAATTCCTGGACCAGTACATCATCGGACAGGAGGAGGCGAAGAAGAAGATCGCCGTCGCCGTTTACAACCACTACAAACGCATCGAGCTGACCCGGAAACGGACGGACGTCGAGTTCGGCAAGAGCAACATCCTCCTCATCGGTCCGACCGGGAGCGGCAAGACCCTGATGGCCGAGACGCTGGCCAAGCTCCTGAATGTTCCCTTTGCCATCGCCGATGCGACGACCCTGACGGAGGCCGGCTACGTCGGTGAGGACGTCGAGAATATCCTTCTGCGGCTCCTGCAGAACGCCGGATGGGACAAGGAGAAGGCCCAGCGGGGCGTCGTCTACATCGACGAGATCGACAAGATCGCCAAGAAGGACGAGAATCCCTCCATCACGCGGGATGTCTCCGGCGAAGGTGTCCAGCAGGCCCTTCTGAAGATCCTGGAGGGGACGATCGCCAACGTCCCGCCCCAGGGTGGCCGTAAGCATCCCCATCAGGAGTTTATTCAGATCGACACGACGCACATCCTGTTCATCTGCGGCGGAGCCTTCGTCGGTCTCGAAAAGATCATCGAGCGGCGCTTAGGCCGCCGGACTATCGGTTACCAGGCCTCGATGGAGGGCGGGCCTGTCCCCCGTCACGAGATTCTACGGTACGTCCTTCCGGAAGACCTCATCAAGTTTGGGATGATCCCCGAGTTTGTCGGCCGTCTCCCGGTCATCGCCGTCTTTCACGAACTTTCTCGGCAGGACCTGATCCGTATCCTGACGGAGCCCAAGAATGCCCTCGTGAAACAGTACAAGATGCTTTTCGAGTATGACGGCATCCAGTTGGACTTTACCCCCGAAGCCTTAGAGACCATCGCGGACCTGGCCATTCAGCGGAAGACGGGTGCCCGGGCCCTTCGGAACATCATGGAAGAGGTCATGCTGGACCTGATGTACTACCTGCCGTCCCAAGGGGAGCCCAAGCGGGTCGTCGTCACTCGGGAGATGGTTCTCGAGTCCCAGGCCCGGTACGCCTTGAAGGAAGCCGTGTAGGATGGCGTCCCCAGGCCGGTAATCCGAGGGGCGTCGGCTATCTCCTCTGCATCCGTCTTTCCCCTTCCCTTCGTCTCTGCACGCGTCGGCCCCCTTACTTGGTCGCCCAGGGGTTGGGCAAACCGTGTCGCTCCAGTTTTCGCAGGAGGGTCGTCCGGCTAATCCCCAGGAGCCGGGTCGCCTCCGGGAGGGTCGCGAACATCCGGGTCGCGAACTGGAGCATGGCCCGCTCAAAGACGCCCTCGATCTCGGCCATCAGGCCGTCCGTCCGGCCCGACTGGAGGTACTCGTGGATGAGACTGATGATGAGGTTTGCCAGGGGCTCGGGGGCCTCCATCGGGAGGCGGCCAGACAGGAGGACTTGGAGGCGGGCCGTCGTCAGGAGGACGGGTCCCCCCTCGGTGAGGCGGACGAGGCGCTCCCAGAATTGAACGACGGCTCCCATGTCGTCGGGCCAGGGGTAAGAGCTGAAGCGTTGCCAGGCCCATTGGGTCCATACGATGGGATGCGGGGGACGGCGGAGCAGGCGGACGATGTCCGACCAGGCGTGAGCCATCTGTGTCGGCTTGGGAAGCCACACCCAGAGGACGTCGGGGAGTTTCCGGAGGGCCTGGGACATGGCGTAGAGGCGGTCTTCCCGGCCGTAGAGCGTCAGGAGGCTCCGGGCGACGGCCTCGCCCCGAGCCGGCTTGAGCCATTCCGAGATGCGCTCCCGCTGGGGATCCGGGACCTCCAGGGGTTCGGCGACGTGCCATTCGGACGGGTCCCATTGGGGGTGGGCCGCCAGAAGGGTCACGACGGTCCGGGCCAGGAAGGGGAGCGAGCCGACCTCGGCCAGGACGACCGTACCGGCGTGGGACAGGATGCGACTGTGGACCGTCGCCAGCCAAGTCGCAAAGGACGAAGAAGCGTCGGTCAGACAGTGCCCGACCGGGTCCGCCGAACGCTCGGGAAGGACGGCGATGCCCTGCTGGATTTCCTGAATCCAACGGATGACCCGAGGGTGCTGGATCCCCTGCTCGGGGCGCCAGGGGATAAACCAGGCGTTGGGCCAGGGGATGGAGACGGGGCCTTCCGAGGGATCGAAGAGAACCAGGAAGGCCGTAAGAAACTGTCGAACGGCTTCGGGCGGGACGTCGTGGACCTCGTGAGCCGTCAGGACAAACACGTCCAGGGGGAGGGGTTCGTCGGCTGTCGGGGGCGTCCACAGGCTGGCTTCCTGGTGAACGGCCTCGGGGAGCCACGGTCGGAGGACGGCCTGCTGGCCGATCAGGCCTCGTCCCCACCACCACCGCCATAGGGGACTCCACCACGTGGGGCCGTCGTTCCGGATCGGAGTCGGCGCCGTTCGGGTCGTCATCGCAATCAGGCCATCAGGCAGTTAGACAGGGAAGCCGTACTGCCCTCGCGAATAAATAATAGGATGCATACCCCGTGGGCGCGTTTTTTGAAGGCAGGTACCTGGTGCCCGGCACCGGAGCCGAATCGACGCCGAAGGCCGGACACCGAGCCCCGAGCCCGGCCACCGGAAAACGCGCACACCGGATCTGCATCGTGCATCCTGTATCCTGCATGCTCAAGAAAACTCCCCAGGCTCCGCGACCGAACACCCGACACCCCGCCCCATCATCCGGACTGGAGCCGCCGGAGGAGGTCCTGCAGGTACGCCCATAAGGCGGGGCCCACGTCGGGATGCCGGAGGCCCAGCTCGATATTCGCCTGCAGGAATCCCAGCTTGCTTCCCGTGTCATAGCGGCGCCCCTGGACCTCGATGGCGTACAGGGGACGGCCGTCTTGGACCCACGCCTGGAGGGCGTCGGTGAGCTGGATCTCGCCCCGGGCGTCCGGCGGCGTCGCCTCGATGTATGAGAAGATGTCGTGATGTAAGACATACCGACCGATGATGGCCAGTCGAGAGGGCGCCACCTCGGGCGAGGGTTTCTCCACCAGGCGTCGGACTCGATAGACGCCGGGATGGACCGGCTCGCCGTCGATCACCCCGTAGGCGGAGACCTCGGCCGTGGGGACGGCCTGGACGCCGATGACCGGAGCCTCCACTTCCCGACTCCAGGCGATCAGGGGCTGAATGGCCGGGACGTCCGCCACGATCAGGTCGTCCCCCAGCAGGACGGCAAAAGGTTCGTCGTCGTCCACGAAGGGAGCCGCGCAGAGGACGGCGTGTCCGAGGCCCTGGGGGACCTTCTGCCGCACGTAAGCGACGTGGACCATGTTGGAGGTATCCCGCACGACCTGGAGCTTCTCCAGCTCGTGCCGCTCCTCCAAGATGCGCTCGAGCTCTAAACTCACGTCGAAGTGATTCTCGATGGCCTCTTTGCCCCGTCCCGTGATGAACACGATGTCGGTCAAACCCGCCGCCAGGGCTTCCTCGACGATGTACTGAATCACGGGCTTATCAACGACCGGGAGCATCTCCTTGGGTAGGGCCTTGGTCGCCGGTAGAAAGCGAGTGCCGAGCCCCGCGACCGGAAAAATGGCTTTACGAATGGGGTGAAACGTCCGCATCCCAATCCCCCAAAGGACAATCATAACTCGACGCACGGGGGAACACAAGCCCTAGCCAGCCGGTTCACGGGGCGCTCTCGATCTCCCGGGTCGCGACTTTCGTCTGGGGCCGCTTGCCAAACAGCCCGGCGACCAGAACGCTCACGAAGTAAAGGCCTATCAGGGGGACGGCCAGGACGGTCTGGGTGATCATGTCCCCGCTGGGCGTGATTACGGCGGCGATGACGAAACTGGCCACGACGGCGATTCGCCAGAATTTCCACAGCGAGCGGGCGGAGACGATGCCCAGACGCGCCAGCAGGAGCGTAAAGACGGGAAGCTCGAAGGTCAAGGCGACGCCCAGGATAAGATGCAGGAAGAACGACAGGTAGCTGGTCGTCGTGACCAGCATGTGGAAGTCCCGACTGACGTCGACCAAGAACCGGCACGTCAAGGGCATGAGGACACGGTAGCCGAAGTAGCCGCCGGCCAGGAAGCAGACCGTGCTGAAGGCGATCAGGCCCAGGAGGGCCCGCTTCTCGTGGGCGTACAGGCCAGGGGCGACAAATCGCCACACCTGCCAGAGGACCCACGGGGACGCCAGGAAGATGCCCCCGAAGAAGGACAGCTTCACGTAGAAGAGGAAGGCCTCCGTCAGGCTGAGGACGGTCAGACCCTCCCCGGGCGGCAGGTAGGGCCGGAGGGGCAGGAGGAGCCAGGCCAAGAGCCATCGGCGGAGGAACCAAGCGACGACCATCCCCAGGAAGATCCCCGCCAGGCTGTTCAGGAAGCACCGCCGCAAGTCAGCCAGATGCTGTAGGAGCGGGAGGGGCTTATCTCCGTCCTTCGGGGTCATCGACCGTCACCTCCGGTCCAGGCTCGCCGGCCGTCTCCCCGGTGGGTGCGGACGAGGCCTCGGCCGACCCCGCCGTCTCGGTCGTCTCGGCCGCCTCCGATGGCGGAGCGTCCAAGTCCCAGCCGGACTCCATACCCACCCGGGCCCACTCCTCCCGGATGACGGCCTGGGCCCGCTCGGCCGCCTGCCGAATTTCGGCCATCGTCCGTCCGACCTGTCGGAGGAGCTGGGGGAGCTTGTCCGGCCCGAACAGGAGGAGGACGACGAGGGCGATCAGGACCATTTCGCCGAATCCCAGGTTGCCGAACATGACCCAAGCCCGGACATCGAATTCCGCCTATATTTTGATATCGGTCGTCTTCGATGTCACCCGGACGGGAAGGCAATAGGGCATAAGGCAGTAGGGCGATGGGGCTACGGGGCAGGCGCTGGACCCGGTGGATTTGGGGGAAGGGACTTCGTCTCGGCCGCAGGCTCGGTGTTCGGTTCTCGGCGTCGGACCGGGTCAGGTACCGGGTATCCGGTACCCGGTGCCGGGTGCCCGGTACCCGATACCTGGAACCCGGCACCTGGGACCGGCTACCCGAATGGAAGACCGGGACCCCGCCGAATTCCCGGTCATGCCTTGAAAAATGCACACATAGAGTATATATTTTGCGCTAATGATGATAGAAACTCGCAGGATACGTCGATGAAGATTCACCTTCTGCTGTTAGGCGACATCATCGGACGACCCGGCCGCCGCATCGTCCGGGACTACCTGGAACGTCTCCGAAGGGAGCGGCCCGTGGACATGGTCATCGCCAATGTGGAGAATGCGGCCCACGGGTTTGGGGTCACGCCTGACATCGCCCAAGAGCTCCGGGGCTATGGCATCCACGTGATGACTTCGGGGAATCACATCTATGATAAGAAGGAAATCCTCCCGGTCCTGGACGATATGCCCGACCTCCTGCGGCCGGCCAACTACCCGGCGGGGGCACCGGGCCGGGGCTGGGGTCTGTACTCGACGACGGGTGGCGTGCGGGTCGCCGTCATCAACCTGCAGGGCCGGGTCTTGATGCCCTGGGTCCCCTGCCCCTTTGACTGGGTCGACCAACATCTGGAGGCTATCCGGCGGGAAACAAACCTCATCGTCGTCGACATGCACGCCGAGGCGACTTCGGAGAAAACCGCCATGGGTTGGTACCTCAACGGGAAGGTCACCGTCGTCTTCGGGACCCACACGCACATCCCGACGGCCGACGCCCGCATCCTGACGGGGGGTCACACGGCTTACGTGACCGACGTGGGGATGAACGGGCCCTACGATTCCGTCATCGGGATGGACCCGCAGATGGCCATCCAGAAGCTCCGCACGATGTTCCCGAAACACCTGGAAGTCGCCGGCGGGCCCTGTCAGTTTGCCGGCCTCTATGTCGTGGCCGACGCCGACACGGGCCGGGCCCTGTCGGTCGAGCACATCCTCTTGCGGGAACCCTACGGAGGCGAGTCATGACAGAACCTATCCGGATCGGTATCATCGGCGGAAGCGGTCTCTACCGGATGAAGGACCTGGAGGTCCTGACCGAACGGGTGGTCGCGACGCCCTTCGGCGAGCCCTCGGCCCCTTACGTCATCGGGCGTCTGGGGTCTCACACCGTGGCCTTCCTGCCCCGCCACGGGATCGGCCATACGAAGCTCCCGACGGAGATTAACTTCCGGGCTAACGTCTACGGCTTCAAGGTCCTCGGGGTCGAATGGCTCATTTCGGTCAGCGCCGTCGGGAGCATGAAGGAAACCATCCGGCCCGGCATGATGGTCATCCCCGACCAGTTCTTCGACCGCACTTACCTGCGGGCGCGAACCTTCTTTGGCGAAGGCCTCGTGGCCCACGTCAGCTTCGCTCATCCCGTCTGCCCCGAATTAAGCATAGCTCTCTATACGGCCGCCCAGGAGGTCGGCGTCGAGACCCAATTCGGGGGGACCTATCTGTGCATTGAAGGCCCCCAGTTCAGCACGAAGGCCGAGTCGGAGACCTACCGGACGTGGAATGTGGACGTTATCGGAATGACGAATTTGCCAGAAGCCTGGCTGGCCCGGGAAGCCGAGATCTGCTACGCCACCATCGCCATGGCGACGGACTATGACTGCTGGTATGAACACGCCGAGCCCGTGACGGCCGAGATGGTCATCCGGGTCCTCCAGGAAAATCTGGAAAAGGCTCAGCGCATCATCCGGAAGGTCATGGACTTCTTGCCCCTCCGACGCCAGTGTCCCTGTGCTTCAGCCCTTCAGGACGCCTTCATCACGGACCCCCAGTACGTCCCCCGGGCGGTCCTTGAGAAACTGTGGCCCATCGTCGGCAAGTACTTTGGGAAAAAGGGTGTAGAGGGAGGGCAATAGGGCAGTACGGCAGTTCGGCATGATCCAGGCCCCGCCCGTGCAGGGCTACGGGTAGGGTGACGAAGGGAGGGGGAGATTCCGGGCGGGGATGGGTCACGGCCCGCCCTACTGCCGTAGCCGGGGAGGTCGGCGATGAAGGTTTACGGTTTTCAACTCTCCTTCCGAATGGACGCCGAAACGTCGGCCGACATCACGACCCACGTCCAGGACCAGGTCCGGGCCTCCGGCATCCGAGAAGGCTTCGTCGTCCTGTTCGCCCAGGGTTCGACCTGCGCCTTGAGCACGATGGAATTCGAGCCGGGCCTCCGCAAGGACATCTTGGACGCCATGGAGCGGGTCGCCCCGTCCGACATCGACTATGCTCATCACCGGACCTGGAACGACGGCAACGGCCGGAGCCACGTCCGGGCGACCGTCATCGGTCCCTCCCTGACCGTTCCCATCACGAAGGGCCGGCTGGACCTCGGGACGTGGCAACAGATCGTCCTCTTCAACTTCGACATCCACCCCCGGGAGCGGGTCGTCATCGGGAAGGTTTTCGGCGAGCCCTGATAGATGCAGGACAGGGCCGAGGGGCAGGAGGGCAATAGGGCAATCAGGCAGTAAGGCAGTAGGGCAGTAGGGCAATAAGGCAATAGGGCAGTAAGGCAATAAGGCAATGGGGCAGTAGGGCAGTAAGGCAATAGGGCAATAAGGCAGTAGGGCAATAAGGTACTGGGTTCCGGGTGTCGGGTACCCGGTACCGTATTCGGTTTCCGGCCTTCGGTTCTCGGCCCCCGGCCTGGACGAAGGGCGCGGGAAGGTCCCATCTCTCTTCTCCCATCCCTCCACGGCCGAAGACCGGATACCGAGCACCGAAGACCGAGCCCGGCCGCTGGAAAGCGTGCACACGGGTTTGCATCCTGCATCTTGTATCCTGCATCCTGAATCCATGATGACGACGGTCTTCACGGTCGGTCACTCGAATCGAGGGCTGGACGACTTTGTCCGGCTCCTGACGGCTCATGGCGTCGAGTACCTGGCCGATGTCCGGACGGTCCCCCGGTCCCGCCGGAATCCCCAGTTCAACGGGGATACCCTCCCGGACGTCCTGATCGCCTACGGCATCGCATACCAACACTTTCCCGGACTCGGCGGGTGGCGCAAGCCCCGACCCGACTCGCCGCATCGGGGCCTGACGAGTCCCGGCTTTCGGGGCTACGCCGACTACATGGAGACGCCCGAGTTTGAACGGGCCGTTCAGGCCCTCATCGACCTGGCCCGCCGGTACCGTCTGGCCTACATGTGCGCCGAGGCTCTGCCCTGGCGGTGCCACCGGTGGCTCCTTTCGGATGCCCTGACCGTCCGGGGCCTTCAGGTCGAGCACATCCTGACGCCGACCCGCCGTCAGCCTCACCGGCTCACGCCCGGCGTGCAGGTTCACGGGACCAACCTGATTTACGCTTGATGCGAAGGTCTGGCTAAGATCGATGCGGATGCACACCCGATATGCGCGCTTTCCGACGGCTCGGTCTTCGGTGCTCGGTATCCGGCCTTCGGCCGTGGAGGGATGGGGGAAAGGAGATGGGACCTTCCCTTATCCTTCGTCCAGGCCGGGGGCCGAGAACCGAAGACCGGACCCCGAATTCGGTGCCCGGTACCCGGTACCGGATACCTGGAGGAATGCCGGGCTCATGCTTCGAAAAACGTGCCCACGGGGTGGGCCTAAACCGGTACCTGAAGTTATTACCTCATCCCTCCGCACCTTCGTCACTTTGGCAGGCCTCCGGAGGACGGACATGGGAGGACGCTTACGCCGGTTCGCCGGTCTTTTGGGGCTCGGATGTCTGGTCGGCTCGGCGTGTCTATTCAGACCCACACCGATCCGGGATATCTTGGAGCACCCGCGCACCTACCACGGAAGGAAGGTCGTCATCGCCGGCGAGGTCACCCGAAGCGCGAACCTGCTGGTCGTCCGGTACTTCACGGTGCGGGATGCCACGGGCGAGATCCCGGTCGTCACCCAGCGGGCCGTGCCCCGGGTGGGTGAGCGGGTCCGTGTGACGGGTGTCGTGAATCAGGCCTTTGCCCTGGGAGACCAAAGTCTCGTCGTCCTTATTGAAACGGAGGATTAGCCCTGCGTCGTGAGAGCCATCGCCGGATGGGGAAGCGGCCGATGCCTTTGCCAACGGCTCCGTCGTCTGAACCCTGGCCGGTTCAGTTAGCCCGGTACTCCTTCAAGAAGCGGGAGAAGTTGGCCATCCTGCGGTACCTCCTTCGGGGCCTGCCCCCGACGGCCCGGTGTCTGGAGCTGGGCTGTGCAAAGGGGGCCCTGAGCTACTTCTTGCGTCGGATGGGCGGATGGTGGGTCTCGGCCGACCTGGATGCTCCCCACGTCCGGGAGACGCGCCGGGTCGTCGGGACCAACGTCGTCCAGGTCGATACCCGCGGTCTGCCCTTTCGGCCCGAGAGCTTCGACGTCGTGGTCTCGCTGGACTACATGGAGCACATCGAAGACGACCGAGCGTGTCTGGACGAGCTCTGTGCTTTGGTCCGACCCGGCGGCCGTCTGATCATCGGTACACCCTGTACGGGACGCCTGTACCTCCTTAACCGGATTAAGCCCTGGCTGGGCCTTCGGGGAGAGCACTACGGCCATGTCCGGGAGGGCTACCGGCCGGAAGACCTCTACCAGGCCCTTGTGTACCGAGGCTTCGAGGTCGAACGGGTCGTGACCTACGCCCGGTTCCTGACGGAGGGCGTCGAACTGCTGATGAACTGGTACTATGTCCGGAAGCAACGGCGGCGGGCCGGAGACGGCCGCCCGGCTTTGCGGGACGGGATCGTGGCTCCGGCCTCGGAAGCCGACTTCCGGAGCCTCGAGGGCCTGTTTCGCTGGTACCGGCGCCTGTATCCCTTCCTATGGGCCTTCACCCGGCTGGACTACCTGGCCCTTCCCCTGCGGGGATATGCGATGATCATCTCGGCCCGGAAACTGGGGACGCCGATGTGGATACGGTTCCATGAAGCACGGAAGGGTGCTGACGTGGGACGCCAGCCTGCAGACTCTTAAACCCCCTCGGGGCGTCGTCGTCCTGATGGGACCCGTCGACAGCGGGAAGTCGACCTGGGTCCGCCAGTACTGTGCCCTTTACCCGGATGCGGACCTCGGCCTCGTCAGCGGCGACCTGGGGCAGTGCCTCTTTGGGGCGCCCGGCCTCATCAGCTATGCCCCCTGGGACCCCCGCCAGCCGGATATCGAGCAATACCTGCCGGTGAAGTGCGTCTTCGTCGGGGCGACTCATCCGACGGGCCGACTCCTGCAAACGGTCGATGCCATCGGACGGGTCGTCCGGTATGCCCGTCATCAGCATGGGACGGTCTTGGTCGATACGGACGGCCTGATCGACGACGTCGTCGGGCGGGAATACAAATGGGCCCTCCTGATGAATCTGCGGCCCTGTACGGTCGTCCTCCTGACGGCGGCCGGGACCGAGCATCCCTGGGCCGCCTTGCTGGCTCCCTGGGCGGACGTCGAGCTGTTCGTCGTGGAGCCCCATGGGCGGGTCCGACCCAAGCCGCCCTCCGAACGGGCCCAGCGGCGACATCAGATGTTCCAGCGGTGGTTCAGCGACGTTCAACGCATCCACGTGCCCATCGACCCGTACCTCATCAGTGACTGTACAGGTCTGGGCGCCCTGGTGACGCCCCCCGAGTGGGACACGATGCACCATGCCCTGGGGGACTTTCTGGTATACGCGGAGCGGACGCCCCGGAAAGTCTGGGTCCTGACGCGAGAAGCCCTCCCGCCGGTCGCTTACCACCGCCTTCGGGAGGCTCTCCCCCAGTATCAGGTCCAGGTCCACCCCCTTCCCCAGTGGCGTCACCGGCTGATCGGGGATGTCCGACCGGACGGCTACGCCTCCGGGATGGGCCGCATCGTCGGATGGTCGGCCTGGCCGCCGATGCTGGAAATCGAGGGCCGTTTCCAGGCATCCCCGGGTCCCCTCTGGGTCATCGGGCCGGCGACCTTCCCCGAAGTCAGCGGGTAATGGGTGGTTTCCGGATGCACGCGACAGTCCGCTCTGGATGGCAGTAAGGCAGTAGGGCAATAGGGCAGTAAGGCAATAAGGCAATGGGGCAGTAGGGCAGTAAGGCAATAGGGCAATAAGGTACTGGGTTCCAGGTGTCGGGTGCCCGGCACCGTATTCGATTTCCGGCCTTCGGTTCTCGGCCCCCGGTCTGGACGAAGGGCGAGGGAAGGTCCCATCTCCCTTCCCCCATCCCTCCACGGCCGAAGACCGGATACCGAGCGCCGAGGACCCATCGAGGCATGCGATGTACCGGCTGGCCTGGAAAAACCTCTGGTACGACAAGGTCCGTACGCTCATCACCCTCGTCGGCGTGACGTTCGCCGTCGTCCTCATGTTCGCCCAGCTCGGCGCCTACCTGGGGTTCGTGCAGAGCGCTTCCATCCTCATCGACCATACCCCCGGCGACGTATGGATCACGAGTGAACACGCCGTCAACTTCGACTCGGCCCGGCCATTCCCACTCCGCAAGCTCTACAAGGTCCGGTCCCTGCCGGAAGTCGCGTGGGCCGAGGAGATCGTGATGAGCTGGGGTCTGATGAAGCTCCCGTCGGGGGCCACCGAGTCCGTTCAGGTCATCGGCTTTAACCTGGAAACCGGAGTCGGAGGTCCGTGGCAGATGGCCGAAGGGTCTATCCAGGACCTGCGGGGCCGGGCGGGGATCATCCTGGACGTCTCGTCGCTCCGGCGGCTCGGGCCACTCCGGGTCGGCGACGAGGTCGAGATCTTCTGGCAGAAGACCCGCATCGTGGGCTTCTCCCGGGGGGTCAAGTCCTTCACGACGTACCCCATCGCCTTTACGTCCCTCCGGATGGCCCGCCACTACTCCCGGATCGTCACGCCGGACACGACGACCTTCGTCGTCGTGAAGCTAAAACCCGGCCAGGACCCCAAGGCCTTTGTCCGACGCCTGCGGGCATGGCCCGAACTTCGGGGGGTGGACGTTTACACGAAGGCCGAGTGGTCCTGGAAGACACGCCGGTACTGGAGTATTCAGACGGGCCTGGGCTTGGGTATCGGGGTGACGGTCTTCCTGGGATTCTTGGTCGGGACGGCCATCGTAGGGCAAACGATCTATGCGTCCACGATGGAGCACCTGCGGGAGTATGGGACCCTTAAGGCGATGGGTGCGACGAACCGAGAGCTCGCCCAAGTCATCTTGCTCCAGGGTTGGGTGAGCGGTCTCCTGGGCTACATCGCGGGCCTGGGCATCACGCTTCTGACAATTCCCCTCTACGAACGCCTCCAGCTCTGGCTGTTGATCCCGACCGAGCTCTACGTCGTCATGATCGGGATCACGATGACGATGTGTACGCTGTCGTCCCTGCTGGCCATCCGGAAGGCCCTCCGGGTCGACCCCGTCGTCGTCTTCCGGTTCTGACCGGCTTACGTCTTGCGGACCCGGTCGGGGGACGGGCCGACGGCTACGGCTCTGTTAAGCTATGGATGCAGGATGCAGGATAGGAATGGCTCAGATTCCGGTTACCGGGTACCCGGGACCCGGTCCCTGACACCCCTGCGCCATTCCCACATCTCAAATCTTAATACCGTACCGTATGGTGATTGAAGGCCGTGCTCTCCCGAACGGGGTGGGGGAGCGGGGAGTCAGGCACTGCCTGGTCCTTCGGATGTTCGGGCATTATAATGGACCCGGCTGAAAGAGGCGGCCCGGGCGGTTCCGTCGAAGCATGTCAGAGCCGTGAGGCAGGTGGAGTTTAGATGTCGGAGAGGCCTGTATGTCCCTGGACGTCCTCATCGTCGACGACGACCCCCATGTCCGGGGCCTGCTGACGGAATACTTGACCCAGGTCGGGTACGTGCCCTACGGCGTGGCCTCCCTGGGCGAAGCCCGTCAGGCCGTGGCCCACCGGCGCTTCCGAGCCGTCCTTCTGGACCTCCAACTCCCGGACGGGAATGGCCTGGACTGGATCCCCGAACTCCGGGAGGAGGACCCGGACGTCGCCATCATCGTCGTCACCGGCCACGGGGATATCCCCCAGGCCGTCGAGGCCATGCGGCGGGGTGCCGACCACTTCCTTACGAAGCCCCTACAGCTCCAGGACCTGGCCACGCTCCTCCGCAAGAGCATCGACGTTCGGAATCTCCATAGGCAAGAGGCCGCCCGTCGACGCCTGCGTCGGCGGGAGGAGCCCTTCTTCGGCCATAGCCCGGCCATGCGGCGCGTCCGGGAGATGGCCGCCATCGCCGCCGAGAGTGACGCCCCCGTCCTCCTCATGGGCGAGACCGGAACGGGTAAGGGCGTCCTGGCCCGATGGATTCACGAGCACAGCCCCCGCCAGACCGGTCCCTTCGTCGAGATCAACTGCTCGACCCTACGGGGCGAACTCCTCGCCAGTGAACTCTTCGGCCATGCCCGGGGCGCCTTCACGTCGGCCGTAGAGGCCAAGGAAGGCCTGATCGAGGTCGCCGACGGCGGTACCCTCTTTCTGGACGAGATCGGCGACATGGACCCGAGCCTCCAGGCGGCCTTCCTGAAGGTCTTGGAAGAAAAAGTCTTCCGCCGCCTCGGTGAGGTCCGACCCCGTCGGAGCGACTTCCGCCTCATCTGCGCGACGCACCAAGACCTGGAGGCGATGGTCGAAACGGGCCGATTCCGTCAGGACCTGTTCTATCGCATCCATGTGTTCCCCATCGTCCTGCCGCCCCTGCGGGAACGGGTCGAGGACATCCCGGGCTTGGTCGAACACCTCCTCCAGACCTTGGGAGCCCCCCACCCCCGCGTCGCCCCCGAGGTCCTGCGCCTGCTGATGGCCTACCCCTGGCCCGGTAATATACGGGAACTCCGAAACGTCCTGGAGCGGGCCCTCCTACTGGCTCGGGGCGAGCCCCTCCGACCCGAACACTTCCCGGGTCTGACGGCCCCCCGACGGCTTTCCCGGCCGACGGCTCCGGTCGAACGGCTGGATACGGCTCGGGTCCTGGAGGTCCTGACCCAGGTCGGTGGCAACAAGAAGGAAGCCGCTCGCCGCTTGGGTATCTCCCGGGCCACACTCTATCGACACCTGCGACGGATGAAGGTCTCATGAATCCGACGTGGATCCGATGGGCCGCATGGGGCCTATGGAGCCTCGGGCTGGTCGGCTGTGCGCCCCACGTCATCGTCCTCCACGACCCCCTGCCTGCCGAGGCTCACAATGACCTGGCCCTCCGGTACATGGAGGAGGGTGCCTGGAAGGCCGCCGAGCGGGCCCTCCGACGGGCTATCCGGAAGGCACCCACATGGCCCGTCCCTTACATGAATCTCGGATTCCTCTACGCCCGGCAGGGACGATGGGAGGACGCCTTCCGAGCCTACGCCCGAGCCGTCCGTTTGGACGGGACGTGCGCAGACTGTCTGAACAACCTGGCCTGGTCGGCCCTGCGGAGCGGACGGCGCCGGTCCCTGGCGACCGCCTGGGTCCGCCGGGCCCTCGCCCTGGGCGGGCCGGAACGCTTCCGATACCATCACACAGCCGCCTGGGTCGCTTACACACGGGGCGACTGCGCGGCGGCACTCCAGGAGATGGCGGCCGCCCTGGCCGGAGCCCCTCCGGCCGAGAGCTTCCTGTATGGAATGGATGCCGACCGCATGGGGCACGTCTGCGCAGGGTCTGACTTATACCCATTCCGGTAGCAGTCAAATTATGTATGACAGATGCTGGGGGCGGGCGGTTTGAGGGCAGGAAGGCAATCGGGCAGTAGGGATGCAGGATACAGGATGCAAGATGCACGATGCAAACCCCGTGTGCGGGTTTTTGAAGACAAGCGCCTGGTACCGGGTTCCAGGTCCCGGGTACCTGGGACTCGGTACCCAATCAACGCCGAGGGCCGGACACCGAGCACCGAAGACCGAGCCCGGCACCGGAAAACGCGCACACCGGGTATGCAAGACGCCGGATAGGAACAGATTGAGTCCCGGGCAAGTGTCTCGCCCCGTGTGTCCAATGGGGCCAGGCAGTACGGCCATGGGGGTGATTCACTACGGCTCTGTTAAGATACGGATGCAGATCCCGTGGGCGCGTTCTCCGGTGGGCAGACTCGGGCTTCAGTCCTCGGTGCTCGGTATCCGGCCCTCGGCGTCGATCCGGTCCCGGGTCCCAGGTAACCGGAATCCCGCATTTCTATCCTGCATCGTGCATCCTGTATCCTGTCAGGGTAAGACCGTCAGGACGACTTTCGGAGCCTCCGAGACGCGGGGTTCGACCCGTTCGACCCGCATGGCTGGATTCAGCGGAGATGCCTGGGCTTCGCACCGCACGACCCTCGGGTCGGTCCCGCCGGCCGTGGGTCGGTTTATCGTGCAGACGCTCTTGGGCAGGACGTATGCCGTCACGGTGACGGTGGCTCGGCTATTCCCGTCTCCGGGGGACCCCGCAAGGGCTGTCCCGGTCAGCAGAATGAGGGCTATCCCCACGGAGAACATCCGACCTTTCATGGTACCGACCTCCTCAAACGTTTCGAGCTCCGACCCTACATGGGACGTGCTTTCCGAGGGTCTTCCTGCAAGATCCGTGCCGTGGGGAGAAATGCAGAATGGATGCGAATTTCGGGGAGTGCCCCCCGGGACTCCGTGTCTCACGGTGTCGCGGACCCGGAAAGTCGCCTGGCTCTGAAGCCCTTCTCCGGGCGCGACACGGGTGTCTCCCCGTTCTTATCCGAAGGCCCGAGTCTGCGACGAGCGCTGGTATCCCCTGCCCCCGATGACCCTCGTGGGAGAGGGTCTCGGGCAACCGGCTGAGCCGTTTACGACCGGCCGCCGATCGATTATCATCCTGGTTAGGCCCGGGTGAATTCGCTGAAGGTCTTCGGGCCGGAGGTCGGCGATGAAGCGTCGAACTTTGGTCGGCTGTCTGATCGTCTTGGCTGTCCTGGGGCTTCTGATCGTCGCCGGCGCGTACTTTCTCCAGCAGGCCGTCGGTCGAGCGCCTCTGCCCCGGTCGTTTGTCCTGCGCCTCGACCTGGAGGGCGAACTCATGGAGTTTGTTCCCCTCACGCCCTGGGAGATCCTCCAGGCCCGGCGGCCCCTCAGCGTGTGGGAGATGATCCGGGCGCTGGACGCGGCCCGGCAGGACGACCGGGTTCGGGGCCTCGTCCTGGTCGTGCGGGATGTCTCGGCCGGCTTAGCCAAGCTTCAGGAACTTCACGCCGCCCTTCAGCGCTTCCGCCGGTCGGGTAAAAAGGTCGCCGCCTATATCGAAGAAGTCGGCGATGCCGGCTATCTGGTCGCCAGTGCGGCCGATTCGGTCACGGCCCCGCCGGGAGGATTCTTAATCTTCAATGGGGTCAACGGGTACTTTGTGGCCCTGAAGGGCTTCTTGGACAAGCTGGGCATCGAGTTTCAGATGGTCCAGTACGGTCCTTACAAGAGTGCCGCCGACGTATTTACGAAGGAGTCGATCACCCCGGAAGTCCGAGAAATGCTGACGTGGATCGTGACCTCTCTGGACCGACAGTACCGGGAGCTGGTCCTCCGGGGTCGACCCATCCCGCCGGACCGGTGGGCCGACCTGGTCGCCCGGGGGATCTTTACGAGCGAAAGCGCCCTGGCGGCCCGACTCATCGACCGGATCGAGCCGTGGTCCGAGTTCGAACGGCGACTCCGGGCCGAGTGGTCCGACCGGTGGGTCAGTCTGCGGCGCTACTATGAGACCATGCCGAAGCCGGAGGGTCGGGAGCGGGTCCGATGCGCTCTGGTGCTGGCCGTGGGGGGCATCTTTACGGGCCGGGGCAATCCCGGGGAGAACATCGGGTCGGACCGGTACGTCGAGTGGCTGGAAGACATTGCCAAGGACAAGGCCCTCCGGTGCGTCTTGATCCGGAACGACAGTCCCGGGGGGTCCGGCACGGCTTCCGACCAGATCCTGGCCGCCGTCGAGCGGGTCCGGAAGGCCGGCAAGGTCGTCGTCGTCAGCATGAGCGACGTGGCCGCCTCCGGGGGCTACTACATCTCGATGAATGCCGACCGTATCGTGGCTCAGCCGGGGACGATCACGGGCTCCATCGGGGTCTTTGCCGGCAAACCGGTTTTCCGAAAGACGATGGACAAGTTGGGCATCCGCGTTTACGAGGTATATGCCGACCCCCGGACCGGTATGTGGTCGCCCTTTACTTACATGACGGAAGACCAGCTCCAGGTCCTTCGCGAGGAGATCGGTCGCTTTTACAAGATGTTCGTCGCAAAGGTTGCCCAGCACCGGAAAATGACCTACGAGGCCGTCGATGCCATCGCTCAGGGGCGTATCTGGACGGGGGAGCAGGCACGGGAACACCGACTTGTGGACCGACTCGGCGGCTTTCCGGAAGCCCAGGAAGAGATTTTGAGTCTTCTCCAGAAGCCGAAGGACACCCCCATCGAGTGGAAGGTCTACCCGCGGCGACGGACGCCCTGGGAGGTCCTTCTGGAAATGGGGGAGGCTCGCCGTCTCCCGGTCCGCCTCGGTCCGGGCGTCCCGCCGCGCTGGCTTCAGCCTTATCTGGCCGTGTTTCAAGACCCGGTCTTGCTGGTCCTGCCGCCCGTGAGGTTTGGCTTCCATGCAGGCGACTGAGCGTGTTCCCGATCCTCGACGGTGGTGGATTCGCCTGTACGGCCGTCAGCGGCCTCCCCGGGTCGTTTTTCTCCACGGGGCTGTCGGAGACCATACGGGCTGGAATGGGGTCATCCGAGCCTTGCGGGAACTCGACCCCGAGACGTGGACCTATGCGGGCGTGGACCTGCCGGGCCACGGCCATAGCGTCGGGCCGGCCTGCCCGTCCATTGGGGACTATGCCCAGGAGCTGGCCGCGTTCCTGAAAAGCCGCTACCCGCCGCCCTGGGTCCTGGTCGGCCACTCCATGGGCGGTGCCATCGCCATCGAGGCGGCCCTTCGGTATCCCGACCTGTGGGCCGGCCTCGTCCTGGTCGGGACGGGTGCCCGTCTACGGGTCCATCCAGACCTGCTCGACCGGCTGGCCCGGGGGGCCAAGCGGGAGGCCATCGACTGGCTCATGGCGTGGCTGTTCGGACCTCAGACACCCGAGTCCGTGCGGGCCCAGTCTCGGGCCCGTCTTGAGCAGGTCCCCCTGGACACGCTTCGACGGGACTACCTTGCCTGTGACGCGTTCGACCGCATGAACGACCTCGGGGCGATTCGGACGCCGACCCTCGTCGTCGGTGCCCTCCAGGACCTCATGACGCCTCCGAAGTACAGTTACTACCTGGCCGAGCACATCCCCGGGGCGCGCCTCGTGATGGTTCCCGATGCGGGCCATATGCTTCCCGTCGAGGCACCCGATGAGTTGGCCCAGGCCATTCGGGAATTTTTAAAAAAAGTGACGGAGTGACGGAGTGATGAAGTGACGGGGTGATGGAGTGACGAAGTGACGGAGTGACGAGGTAACACTCTTTCCCCGTCACCTCGTCACCCCGTCACTCCGTTACTCCGTCACTTCATTACTTCGTCACTTCGTTACTCCGTCACGGACCATGGCGTCGAAGGTCGGGACGACAGCCGTTCGAGTCCCTCTGCCGTGGGCCCTGGGCCGCCTGTGGCGTCTCCGGGCCGTCGGTGTGCTCCAGGCGGCCAGCCCGACTCCCCGGGCCTTCTGGATCCACTCCGGAGACCTGGTGGGAGTATGGCTGACGCCCGAGGACCCGGTGCTGTCCCCGGGTTCCATCGTTCAGATGGCCCTGACCTTACAGCCCCGTTACCACGAGTCGGACCTCATGGCGGCGACCGACTCTATCCTCCAAATATGCCGGGACCTGGCCCGTCGGGTCGGCCAGGAGCCATGGGCGGAACTCCTGTATCGGCTCGTTCAGACGACCACCGTTCAGACGGCGTCTCTGACATGGACGCCCTCGAAGGCCTGGACCCTGCCGGAAGACCCGCCCGTCGTGGCCGTGCCGCCTCTCTTATGGCGCCTGGCCCGGGAAGCCGGCGAGACCCTGGACCCAGCTGTTCTTCCCAACCCGGCCCGTGCCCAGCTTCTGGCCGAACTCCAGAACGACGTCCGGCTCCCTCCGGCGGTCCGACAGGCCCTGGCGGCAGAAGCGAAGGCGCCGACGGCCGTCGGAACCCGCTTTCTGTCGTTCTTCTGGATCCCGGGGCCGGCCTCGTCCTCGGCGTCGACCCCTACCCGGACGCCTCCACCGGCCGCCGAGACACCGATCCGGTTGGAAGAATACGTCCATCGTTGGGAAGAGCTGCGGGCCTTTGCCCACCAAAGCCGCCGGTGGACCCACTATCGGGTCCTGGGCCTGACGCCCGAGGCGACACCGGAGCAGATTCGGGACCGGTACCTTCGCCTGGCCGCCGTGTTTCACCCCGACCGCTGGCCCCAGGCCGACGAGCTCCAGCGGTCCGTCGTGACCCAACTGTTCAGTCGCATTCAGACGGCCTATCGAGTCTTGAGCGACGCGGCGGAACGCAAGGAATACGACCGCTCGCTCCGAGCGGAAGGACCCGCTTATGAACTCGTCGAAGTCCGGGCGGGTCGCATCGACTCGAAGACTCTCAAAGCCTTCTACGTCCAGGGGGTCCGGGCCTTTCTGAAGGGGGATATGCCCGAAGCCGCCCGCTGGCTGGAGAGCGTCCGAGCGGCGACGTCCGACTGGCCCGTGGAGCTCATCCTGGCCCTGGCCGAAAGCTACGTCCCCGAGCGCCGTCACACGGCGGCCCAGCGGCTCGAACGGCTGGTTCAGGCCCACCCCGAGGCGGCCGAGGTCTGGTGGGTCTATGCCTGCGCGCTGTATCACTGGGGATTCCAGGCCCGTGCCCGTCAGGCCCTGCAGGAAGTCAAGCGTCGGAATCCCAACCTCCTCAAGCAGTGGGGTGATCCCCAGAATCCTGACTGGGCCCGCCGAAAGGCCTTCCTGCGGTTCCTTCAAAAAGTCGCCGATAGAATAGAAGTGACGGAGTGACGAAGTGACGGGGTGACGGAGTAACGAGTAGTGCTAAGATATGGATGCATACCCCGTGTGCGGGTTTTCGAAGCATGAGACGGGCATTCCGCCTGGTACCGGGTACCAGGTATCGGGTACCGGCTATCTGGCACCTGGGACCCGGTACCCGGCACCGGAGCCGGTCCGACGCCGAGGGCCGAACACCGAGCACCGAGGACCGAGTCCGGCCACCGGAAAACGCGCACACCGGGTATGCATCCTGTATCCTGCATCCATAGTAAGCCCTTGAGCCCTACCGCCCGCTCATGAACGAACAGCCGACACCGGAAGTTCGGGCCCCGTCGCCGGCCCGTCCTCTCCTGCCCTGGCATCGGGCTCCGGCCCTCTGGACGGCCGGAGCCCTGACGCTCGGTTGTCTCCTGGCCGGCCTTGGCGTACCCACGGCCGTCGGCGTCGGCTTGAGCCTCCTACTCGGAGGCCTGGCCCTTCTACCCGTCCCGAGGTGGACCCCTTCGGACCGGTGGGGCCTTGGGCTGGGAGCCGTCGCTCTAATCGGGGGGCTGGTGCGTGTGCCGATCGCCCTCCGGCAGTATGCCGACAATTGCATCGTCCGCTCCTTTTACGCCGATCCCGAACGTCCGAGTCCGGACCCCGTGCGCGTATACGGGACGGTCCTCGGCTTCCCCCGGCGGTTTCCTGAAGGCTGGCAGATGACCCTACGGGTCGAGTGGCTCGAACACCGACGAAAGACCTTGGCCTGCTCGGGCCGCATCGCCCTGTGGGTCCCCGCGGGGCCTGAAGCGAAGACTTCGCCCCCGTGGTTTCACGGCACCCGCGTAGAAGCCCTGGGCTACTGGTCCCCCCTCCTGACCTACCGGAACGCCGGCACCTATCGGCCGATGGCCGTGATGGCCCGAGGCCTTCACGGTCGCCTCCGGCTGAAACAGCCGTCGCTCCTCTGGATCGAGCGGCCCGGACCGGCCGTCTTCCGGTGGCTCCACACCCGACGGGAACGGCTCCGGACGGCCCTGGTGGCGGTCGAGACCCGACCGGCCGGACGGACCCGACCCCTGCTTCAAAGCCTCTGGCTGGGTGACCGGGGCGAGATGGACCCGACGTTCGACCGGGCCCTGCGTCGGACCGGCCTGTACCACGTCCTGTCGATCTCCGGCCTGCACGTAGGCCTGCTGGCCGGGACCCTGGCCTTCCTCCTCTTGCGGGTCCTGTCCTTACCTCGACGGTGGGCTTACGGCCTGATGACCGTCGTGCTCGGCGGGTACGGGATTCTGGTGGGCCTCGACGCTCCGGTCCTGCGGTCCGTGGCCCTCGTCGGCCTGTATCTGGTTGCCCGGGGCTGGTTCCTTCCGGTGCATCCGCTCAACCTCCTGGCCGGTCTGGAGGCCGTCCTGCTCCTATGGCGGCCCCTGTGGCTGTGGGACTGGGGGTTCCAGATGACGTTTGGGATCACGGCCGGTCTGCTCATGAGCGTTCATCCCCTGCTGGCCGGAACGACGGGCCGATGGCGGGTCCTCCTTGGGAGTCTCCTGACGGCCTGGGTCGCTCCCCTGTGGAGTGCCCCCTGGACGGTCGGCGTGTTCGGCTGGTGGACCTGGACGGCCGTCGTTTGGAATCTTATCGCCGGTCCCGGAGTCGGCGTCCTGGTCGCCCTGGGGCTTGGAATGAGCCTCGGGGCGGGTCTCCCGGGGACTTCCCTCGTCCTGACCGGACTCACGCGGGTCCTCGACCCGTGTCTGGACGCCTTCGTTCGGGCGGCGTTCTACCCCTGGAACGGCCATGCCGTCCTACCCGGCATGGTCAGCTCCGTCGGGATCGCCCTCCTCGTCCTGGCCGCGGCCCTCAGCGGGTGGACCCTCCGACCGTCCGGCCCGGGGGGAGTCTTCCGGTGGGCTCTGTGGGTCATCGTCCTGCCGCTGACCTATGGCATCGCTCGCCTGCCGGAAGTCGTCCCTCCGCCGGTGCCGGCCGGAGCCGTCGAGGTCGTCCTCCTGGACGTCGGTCAGGGCGAGGCCGTCCTGGTCCGGAACGGAGGGCATACCGTCCTGGTCGACGGCGGGGGGTTGCCCGGAAGCCGTTGGGATATCGGGACTTACGTAGTCGTCCCGGCCTTGCAGGCCCTGGGTGTCCGACGGGTGGAAGCCCTCGTCCTGAGTCACCCCCATCCGGACCACTACGTCGGCCTGCGGGCCGTCCTGGAGCATTTCGGACCGGCCCGCTTTTACTATCCCGCCGGGACGGAGGTCCCGGACTGGATTCGTTCCAGCCCGGTCTGGACCCGCGTGGAGGCCATCCCCCTGGCGGAGGGCATGGAGTTCTTCATCGGGGCGCTGGCGGTGCGGGTTCTCCACCCGCCGTCGGGCTACCGTCCGGTCCCCATCAATGAGGCTTCCCTCGTGCTCGTCATCACCCACCGCCACGCCCGGGCCCTGATGACGGGGGACATCGAGCGGGGGACGGAGGATCGTCTCGTGCGGACTTACGGACCCAGCCTGCAGGCTACCGTCTTGAAGGTCGCCCATCACGGGAGTCGGACGTCGACGACGCCGGCCTTCCTTGAGGCCGTGCGGCCCCGCTGGGCCCTCTGCTCGGCCGGTCCCCGCAACCGATTCGGCTTCCCGCATCCAGAGGTCGTCCGACGACTTCAGGACGCCGGCGTTCGAGTCTTGTGCACGGGCGAGGCGGGTCAGGTCCGATGGGTCGTGTCTCCCGAGGGCCGGGTCACGGTGGAGACTTTTCGGGAGCGACCGTCTCGAGGCGGGTCGTGGGGCTACACTGAATTTGAAAGCAGGCCGGAAACACCGTGAGGCCCTCCGGGGACGGCGTACCCGTCAGCTCGGCCCTCGCGCAGTGCCGTCCTAAGGGGATGGGGTACGGCCGCCCGATCCAGCGGTCCTGCCGGGTCTGCAGGTCCCAGGACTCCTGAAAGGGGAAGGCCTCGTCCTCGCCCCGGACGCTCAGATGCCAGTCGAGCACGCCGGACTCGGGGAGTCGGATCTGAACGGCCGGTCGGATCTGCAGTTTCTCGGGGTCGACGACCAGGTCGAAGGCCTCGATACCGGGCCCGACCGAGGGGGACGCACCCGGGAGGGTCCGAATTCGGACGGAGGGCTCGCATCGGACCCGGAAGCACTGTTCGAAACGTTCCTGCCAGGTTTTCCGGTCGACGTCGGAACCCAGACCCTCCAACGTGGCCTGGACACAGTGAGTCCCCAGAAAGACGGGATACGGGCGACTCATCGGCTCGACGGTATCGGACCGCTCCGGGGGCACGGTTAGGACCTCCTGGACTTTTAGGACCCCGGCGGGACTCTTCAGCCGCACGGTCAGGGCGGACCGGTCCAGGTCCGACGGCAGTCGGAGCCGGACGCGGAACCGAAGCTGTTCGGCGGATTCGTTCAACGTCGCTTCGATGGCTCGGAGGCCCCACTTTTCAAGCTCGGTCCGGCCCTTGGGGCCAGGGGGATGGGGGAGTTCTTCCGGCGGGATCTCCTGCGTCGAGGACTTGTAGGTGTAGTCTAAGAAGACCGTGATGCGGCCCTGATAGTAGGTGCCGGGACTGGCACTTCGCAGGTAGATCCGCCAGAGGCCCTTCCAGGGGTACGCCTCGTCGGTCGTCAGTTTCCAGCGGATCCAGCCTCGGCTCACGTCGTCCCGAATCGGTCGGTTCCGCCCCGGACTATACAGGGCGGCCTCCAGCTCGGCCACCGGGTTCCACTCGATGTATATCTCCATGCGGGCCGGTCGGTCGACGGCGAAGGGCTGAAGAAAGAAGCTGGCCAGACCTTCTTCGATTTCAAAGAACCATTCGTAGCGGGGTGGGGCCGACAGGGAAGAGGCACCGCAGAGCAGGACAAGCCATCCCGTAAAGAGGAATCGATGGCCCATGCAAAGACCGCCTTGGTGGCCCTACCGGGATTTGAACCCGGGTTTGAGGACTGAGAATCCCCCGTCCTGGACCTGGCTAGACGATAGGGCCACAGGGCCTATTAAGTTAACCGCTTCCGACCCGGGGATCAAGCCCACCGGTCGCATGACCGTTGGGACTTCCTCCCACCCTTGAAAGCAAGGGCGGCACGGCCTCTTGCCTCATTGCCCCCCTTAGTAGTTGGTCCACTCCAAGGGGATGCGCCAGCCCGTCCGGAGGCGCCGCCGGATGAGGCGGTGAAAGTCCCGGACGTCCGGACCCCGCAGGAGTTCCCGGTAGATCGCCTCCGCTTCTGCCGACGCTCCTCGGGCGTCGAGGACTTGAGCCAGGCTGAAACGGGCCCAGGCGTCAAGCCACGGGGGTCGGGCCTGGGGCATCGCCAGCAAGTGGCGAAGCCACCGTTCGGCCGTTTCCCACTGACCGGTGTGCATGTACCAGCGGGCCCGCCAGTACAGAGCCTCTGTCCACGTGATCTCGGGAAGCCCGGACCCCCGAACGACGGCCCAGGCGACCCAATCCCCCCAGAGGGCATCCGCTTCGGCCCACCGCTCCCCGTGGACAGCCGCCCGCAGGAGAAACAGGCGGTGGGTCAGGTTCTCTGGATAGACGGCGACCAACCGTCGGCCCCACGCCAGGGCCCGGTCGTAGTCATGTTCATAGAACAGGTAAATGTATACCAGCGTACGGACGGCCTCCCACTGGACGAGCGACGGCGTCGTCGCCGCCCGCTGGAGCCGTCGCAGGCCCCGCTCCCGGTCGCCCGGCGGGATCCCCAGGACGGAGCCGAGAACCTGGAGGAGGCGGGGGACCGTGTCGGCGAAATAATCGTAGTTTCCATACAGATAGTCCATCCATGGACAGTCCGCTCCGGCGTCCCGGAGGACGGTCAATGCCCGGTACATCCGGCCGCCGGCCCGCCCCGCCTTGAAGTTGTCGCCTCGGATGGCAAGCCACAGGCTTTCGAGGCCGTATACGCTGGCCCGGGCCAGGGCGAGGGCCCGGGCGTCGGCCCCGGCCTGCTCCATGACCCGCACTTTCTGGCGCAGGACCTGCAGGCGGCGCTCGATTTCGTCCGTCGGCAGGGGTCGAATGTAGTCATTCCACCGGATGGCGGTCAGGGCATCGACGAAAAAGGGATAGGGGTTGTCCGGATGGGCCCGTTCGCAAGCCGCCAGGGCCGGCCCCAGCTCGGCAAACCGCATGCGGTAAAAGAGGTCCAAGGCCTGAACGGCACAAGGCGGGACCGTCTCGGTCAACTGGCGACAGAGGGCCTCGTCGGCCGAGACCCCGCCGGGCCAGGCGACCATCCCGACGGCGACCCACGTCCGGGCAAGGAGCCGTCCCCACCGCATGGCCGTCGTCACGAGGACTCCACCGACTCGGGGGGGACGATGCCGTACCGGGCCATCTTATCGTAGAGCGTCCGTCGGGAGATCCCGAGGAGCCGGGCGGCCCGGGCCTTGTTCCCCTGGGCGCGGCGGAGGGCCTCTCGGATGGCCCAGGCCTCGAGGCGTTCCAGGTTCAGGTCCGAGTCCCGGAAGGCCGCCGCGAGGTCCCCGACGGCCGCCGGACGAATCCAGGGACCCTGTTCGATCCCGCGCAGGACGTCCGGCGAAATGAGGTCGACGGTCAAGCGTCCGTGGCCGAGGGTGGCCATCCGGCGGACCTCGTTTTCGAGCTGGCGGACGTTACCGGGCCACGTATAGGACATAAATATCTGAATCACTTGAGGGTCTACGTAGACTTCCGGAAGATGGAGCGCCTCCATGACCTGGCGAAGAAAGTAGTCGACCAACAGGGGAATGTCTTCCTTCCTCTCCCGAAGCGGCGGTAGGTCGATCCGAAATACGTTCAGCCGATAGTAGAGGTCCTCCCGGAATCGGCCCTCCTGGACGTACAGTTCCAGCTTCCGATTCGTGGCCGCCAGGACCCGCACGTCGACCCGCACCGACTGGGTAGCCCCCAGGCGCCGGACCTCGCCGGTCTCGATGGCCCGCAGGAGCTTGGCCTGCAGGGTCAGGGGCATCTCCCCGATTTCGTCGAGAAACAGCGTGCCCCCATCGGCGGCTTCCAGGAGGCCGGGGGTCGTCTGGTAGGCCCCCGTGAAGGCTCCTCGTTCGGCCCCGAAGAGCTCCCGCTCCATCAGGGTCTCCGGGATGGCGGCGCAGTTGATGGCGACGAACCGTTGCCCGGCCCGCCGGGAGGCTTCGTGGATCGAGCGGGCGACGAGTTCCTTGCCCGTCCCGCTCTCGCCGGTGATCAGGACCGGCAGGTCCGCGTCCTTGATGAGTTCGATCATCTCGTAGATCCGTTGCATGGCCGGACTGTGGCCGATCAGGCGGTGGTACCGGGCCCGGTAAGTCGTGTCCTTCTTCTGCCATTCCAGCTGAATCCGGAGTTTCTGCAGTTCGGCGTCGCTGGCCTGGACTTGGGCCTGCAGGAGTTGATTCATCATCTCCAGTTGGCGGCGGGACTCTTCTAAAGCCTGGTAGGCCTGGGCCAGTCGGACCATGGGGGCCGCCATGGCGGCAAACAGTGTGGCCGTCTCCCGGTCCTGGGCATCGAAGTTGCCCTCGAGTTTGTTGATCAGCTCGAGGGCCCCGATGGGCCGGTCGGTCTGGTCGTCTTCCCGGACGACCAGGGGGATGCAGAGGAGGGACCGAGTCTGGTAGCCCGTCTGGGCATCGGCCTCGGCGTAAAAGTCGGGGTGAGACCGGACGTCGTCGACGATGAGGAGCTTCCCCTCCCGGACGCTTCGCCAGACGATGCCCCGCCCCCGGGGGACCGAGATGTGGGTCCAGGTGTCCCGGATGACCTGACCCCGGTGGTCTCGCCGGACCGATAGGAAGGTGTCCATGGCGTTCTCTTCCTGATTGACCAGGAACAGGCTGGCCCGCTCGGCTTGGAGGAGCTCCGTGGCCTTCTGGGTGATCGCAAACAGGACCTGGTGGAAGTCTTCCATCTTCAGGATGGCCTGAGCCAGATCCAGGAGCACGGACAAGACTTCCCCCGAGGAGCCGGGCCGGGGCGTCTGGAGGTCCTCCTGCCACTGGATGAGCCAGGACAGGAGGGGAGGCCAGCAAGTCGGCGGCACGTCGAAGTCTGCCGGGATCCACAGGAAGGCGACCCGCAGGCCGGGCCATCGGGCCGCGATGAGATGGCCCCCGCCGATCGTTTCCCGGCCGCAGGCTGGATACAGGGGCCACCGCTCTAAGGGGTAGCTCCGGAAGTGCTGAGCGATCGTCCGCTCGAGCCGCTCGTCCTTCGGCAGGACCAGCCACGTAAGGCCCCGCTCCGTGAGGACCCCACCGATCCACTGGGCTCCAGGTCCCAACGCCACGGCACTCATCGTCCGGCCTCAAGATATCGGGACATCGAGGACCTCGCACCTTTCGCAGGGCTCCGGACAAGTCAGGTCTATGCCCTTGGGGGCGGTACGGCATCACGGCGATGATTCAAAGCCTGGACACGGGAGTGCCCTGCCTGGAACCGTCGGTAAGAACTTGAGTGATACTGATAAATATAGTACTTACGCAGTTTACGGCAATATTCGAGTACCGGCCTCGACGGATGGTTTGGATCTAATTCCATTCAACTGCGTAACTCTTGAAATTATATGAGAAAATCTAAATCTTCTTTCTCTTCTTTTTCTTCCTCTTCTTCCGAAACGGGACGTGGCGAACCTGAAGCCGTCTGCCTACTTTGCAGACCCTCGATCCGCTGGCGGGCTTCCTTCAGCTTCCTTTCGCAGAATTCGGACAACCGTTTCCCCTCTTCGTAGAGTTCCAGGAGCCTCTCCAGGGGGAGGTTCCCGCTCTCCAACTGCTGGACGATCTGCCGCAAGCGTTCCAGGGCCGCTTCAAAGGTCAGGCCTTCCGTCCGTTCGTCCATCTCCATCGACTCCGATAAGGGAGGGCTCCAGGCCCGGCCCCGGGGACCTCGGTCTCGGTCCAACCCATGCCGAACGGCGAGGGTCAGGGACCGATGGACCTCAGCGCCCGTCCTCCAAGCCCTCGACCCGAGCCGTGAACCGACCCCGGGAAAGTCGGACCTGTACGGAATCGCCGACCCGGAGTTGGTCCGTCCCCCGCACGACCTGACCGTCCGGTGTCAAACAGATGCTGTAGCCCCGGGCCAAGACGGCTTCGGGGCCGGCCTGCAGGAGGCGGGTCCGATAGTGGTCCCACGCCTGCCACGATTCAGTCCATCCCCGCTCGGCGGCCCGGTCGCACCGACCCGTCAGGTCCTCCCATGCCCGACGGCGTTCCTCGTAGCTCCTTTCCAGGGGGCGGACCGAGAGGCGTTCCCGGACGGCCTCCAGGGCGCGAGCCCAGACCTGGCAGGCGCTTCGGGCACTGGCCTCGAGCCGTTCGCGGAGGCGCTGGACTTCCACCATCCGCTCCGTGTAAAGCCGATACAGACGTCCCGGCTCCATCCGGCCGGTCAGACTCCGTAGGTCCTCCTCAGCGTGCCGAAGGGCCTGACGGCACCGGTCGAACAACGCCATCGTGAGGTCGGCCAGCTCGACCATCCGGCGCTCGATCCAGCGTTCCACGTGTAGGGGCCACCGGCCGTCGGTGGCGGACCACGGGACGTAGGCGCGCTCCTTGGCCTGGAAGGCCATCTGGGCGGCCTGATCCAGTCGGTAGGACCAGGTCTTCCACTCGTCGATCCGAGCCTGCCGGACCTGGAGGATCCGTTGGGCCGCCTGGGTCGGCGTCGAAGCCCGCACGTCGGCGACCAAGTCACTGATCGTCTCGTCCTTTTCGTGGCCGACGGCCGAGATGACGACCTTTCCCATCGTCTCCGACACGAGGCGAATCGTCCGGGCGAGGCGCTCGTCGTTGAAGGCCCAGAGGTCCTCGACGGAACCGCCGCCCCGACCCACGATGATGACCTGGACGTCATCCCGGCGGCCCAGTGTCTGCAGGCCCTGGATGAGCTGGGGTGGGGCGGCGTCTCCCTGGACTTGGGCGTGATAGAGGACGACCCGCAGGTAGGTCTCGCCTTCCTCCAGGCGCTCGGACCGAATGAAGTCGGCCAGCGACGCCAGGCATGTCGGCGGGATGGCCTCCAGGACAAGGCCCGTACGGCCCCGGTCATGCAGGGTCTTCAAGATGTCCCGTACGGCCGCCCCGTCGACCGAGGTCACGACGCCGACCGTGTCGATCCAGCCCGTCAGGGGCCGCTTGCGTCGCTCGTCCAGGAGACCCTCGGCGCTGAGCTTTTCCTTGAGTTGAAGGTATCGGGCATGGAGCAGGCCGGCGCCCTCCGGGACGACCATCCGGACCCGCAGGCTACAGGCACTCCGCTTTTCCGTGGAGTAGAACGTGATCGTCCCGAAAAAGACATAGACCTGGCCGTCCTCCGGGACGATCCCCACGCGCGCCCGGTCGAAGATGACGGCGTCCAGCTGGGCCTGCTCGTCCTTGATGGTAAAGAAGACCCAGTCGTTGTAAAGTCGTCGGTTCGACACCTCACCCCGGACCCACACGGCCGAAAACTGGCTCCGCAGGAGGTCATCGATCTGGCGGGCCAGCTCGCTGACCTGCCAGACCCGGACGCCCGGCGGGATGACCGGGAGAGCGGGCGCGCCCGTCGTGTCAGGGACACCTCCGGGGATCGGTCCCCACAGGTCCTCGACGGCCGCATCATCCGCGTCGGCGGCCGCCGGGTCCACCGATTGGGAGAGCTTGTACGGGTCGGCCATCCCGGACCTCCAGGCAGGTTGTAAGAAATGGATGCATACCCCGTGTGCGCGTTTTCCAAGGGCCGGTCTCGGTCCTCGGTGCTCGGTGTTCGGCCCTCGGCGCTGAGCCGGTCCCGGGTCCTAAGTAACCGGAATCTGAGCCATTTCTATCTTGCACCCTGCATCCTGTATCCTGCATCCTGCATCCATATCTTAGGCCCCTCAGGATTGAGGGGGTGAATCCACTCTGAAGGGCCATTCGGCAGTTCGGCAATGAGCAATTACCCGTTACTCGTCACTCCGTCACTCCTATCCGACAGTATAGCCGTTGTCTCTGCCAGCATTATAATCCAGCATGGGTCTGGATGACCATCGGGGACCCGAAGAGGGACGCACCGCCAACTGCGTGACTCCTATACGGATAACGGACCGGTGTAGCGGATTCACGGGGTCCCGCACCCGAACCATCGCCCTATTGCCGTATTGCCTTACTGCCGTACTGCCTTAAAAACTTTGAACGGATTTCCTGAACGCGTGAGGCGGTTCAGTGGTCTCGGTCTTCTATTCGGGCCTGATGGGTTTATCCCTGGGGGCCGTCTTGAGCCTAAGCCTACTTCGCATCCGCCAGACGGGGGTCGGTCTGTTCGTTCTGGTCGCTCTCTGCACGGCGGGCCTCCTCCTCATCGGGACGGCCGGTCTGCCCCCGCAGGCCCGGACGGTTGCCCCGGCCCTGTGGATGGCCCATTGGGCGTGGCTGGGCCTGGCGGTCGTCTGGGGCGGGACGGCGTGGCTCCTGCCGGCCCGTTGGGTGCAAGTCTCGTGGTGGCTCATCCCCGTGGCCGCCCTCGGATGGTGGGCGGCCGTCATGCCCCATCTGCCCGGCGCGAAAGGCATTCTGATGGGCCTTGCCGCCGGCGGAACGCTTCTCCTGACGGCTCTCCTGATGGGCTCCGTCAGCACGGCGATGGTCGTCGGTCACTGGTATTTGGTGAATCCCGGCCTCAGCATACGGGCCTTAGAACGGATGAGTCGAGTCTACCTCGGGACGGCCCTGGTCCGGCTGGCATGGGCCGTCGGCTGGACCCTCCACGATTGGGACCGCTATCGAGGCTTCCTGGCCGGGTGGGGCCTGGACGCCATCTTCCTGCTTCAGCGGTGGGGCTTTAGCCTTCTGTTGTCGCCGGTCCTGGCCTGGATGGTCTACCAGACGGCCAAGATCCGCTCGACCCAGTCGGCGACGGGCATCCTCTATGCGGCGATGGTCGTGACGATCGTCGGCGAGTTCGTCGGCCTCTACCTGTGGATCCACCGAGGCCTCTGGCAGTAGGGCAATACGGCACTACGGCAAAGACTCGTTACTCGTCACTCCGTCACTTCGTTACTTCGTCACTCTGTCACTCCTCAGACCATCAGGCTACAGCCGCGGGGCTCGGCCTGGGGGAGGCGTCCGATCAGGGTCAAACCCGCGGCGTCGACGGCGCCCACGTCTTCGGTGACGATGAAGGCGATGGAGTCGAGGTTGGCCGGGTCAATGAAGGCCAGGGGGCCCGTCGCCGGGGGCTCGACGGGTCGCCACGTCTCGGGGTCCCACACGGTGACGTGCACCCAGGGGGGTGAGACGAGGCGGCGGGGAACGGTCCGGCCGGTCCGGGTGGCCCGAAGGGTGTTGTCGTAAAGTTGACTTCCCATCTCGGTCATTCCGTATTCGGCGACGATCAAGGGCTCGGGGATGCCGAACGTCTCGCTCAGGCGGGCATAGAAGGCCGTCTTTTCGACCTCCACCCGACGGCCCTTGAAGCCGCCGGTCTCGACGATGCGGCTTCCGGGGGGGAGGGGCGTCGGGCGAAAGCCTCGGGCTTCCATCCAGAGGAGCCATTCGTAGAGGGCAATGGCCGTTCCGAAAATGAGGATGGGTTCGGACGATTCGCCGGCTCGGGCCAGCCACCGGGTGGCTCCTTCCAGGTCTGGTCCCTCCGGCGTCCAGGCGTGGAGACTGCCCGGTTCGCCAAAGGCCTCCATGAGCCAGTCCAGCATTTGGCCCAGGGACGATTCGGGTCGGAGGCGGGCCGAGGGACCGAGGAGGAGCATCGGAATGGACTCCCGGTCGGGCAAGACCCATCGTCGGAAGTGACTCAGGGCGGCGGCTCGGTAGAGTTCGAGGCGAAAGAAGGGGTGGACGGACCGGCCCTCGGGTCCCCGCTGGGTTCCGCTACTGTAGAAGACGGCTTGGGCTTCTTCCCGGGGAAAGGCCCCGACCCAGTGGTCTTTGAACAGCGTCACGGGGACAAAGGGAATGTCCCGCCAATCGTGGACTCGGTCCGGGTCTCGGAGGACCCGTCGGACGTACCGGCGGTAGACGGGGTTATGCTCGACCTGGTAGCGGAAGACCTCCCGCCACAGGTCGGCCCACAGGGCGGGGTCTTCCGTGTAAGCCTCGAAGTGCCGGATGAGCCGGTCGGCGAGCGCTGGATCGGGCCGAGGGGCTTCCGTCATGGCGGAGCCTCCGTCTCCGGTGGGAGTTGTGCCTCCAGCCGGAGGTCATCGACGAGGAGGATGCGGGGCCGGAGCATGGCCAAGATGTGCCGAGTTTGTTTCTGCAAGAGCCTCCGGAACTCTGCCTCGGTGTACCCCTTGGGTTCCACGCCCGGAGGGGCCCAATGGATGAGGAGGCGGAAGCGTTCTAAGGGGTCTTCGGGCAGGTGGGTAGCGACCAGCAGGACGTCTACGTCGCTCCACAGGTTGAAGTCGCCCCGGGCGACGGAGCCATAGATCCAGGCGGTGACGGCCCCCAGCTCCGCCCTGGCTCGGTCGGCGAATCGTCGGCCCAGCTCGATGAGCTCCGCTTGCTGGGCCTTACGACGTTGAAGCACGCTGGACACTGCGAAACGTCTCCTCCACGAAGTCGAGGACATGGTTCGCCCACTGGATAGCCTCTTGAGCTTGTTCTTCGTGATAGAACTCGAAGGGACTTCCTGCCGGGTAAGCGTCCGGATAGCGGGAAGGAATATAGTGGCGTTCCAGGCCCTCGGCGGCGGCCGCGACGTCAGGCGGGACCGGCAGGCCCACGGCCTCGACTTGCTGAATCAGGCGTCTCAGCGAATGTCCGTGAGCGACCTGGCCGACGCCGATCAGAAGCGCCTTTAAGGCGCATTGAGCCGCTTGCTCGGCCTTAAAGCAGGCCCATGCGTAGTCCCTCTCGGACCGGTCCCGTTCGGCGGACTCTAAGGTATGCTCGGCTTGCCGAAGCCAGCGTCGGAACTCTTCTTCGTCCAGCATAGATAGCCCCCGTTCCCTCCCGCTTACTTCGGCTGGGGACAGGTCGGGCAAGCCCGACGGAGTTTCTGACGGACGGCCTCCGGGCGGAACTCCAGCGGCGGTTGGAGCATGCGGCCGGCGACGTCGAGGGCCTTCTGCCAAAAGGCGACGGCTTCGTCCGGCTTTTGGAGGGCCATGCAGATGTCCCCGGCGTGCTCGAAGACGACGGGGTCGAGGAGGTCCCGCCGGAGGACGTCCTGCATGACGGCCCAGGCTTGGGCGTAGTCGCCCATCCGGTAGTAGACCCAGGCCAGGCTGTCCAGGTAAGCCGGGCTTTCGGGCTCGACCTCCAGGGCCTTCTGGATATAGGTCCGGGCCTCCGAGAGGCGGATCCCCCGGTCGGCCCACATGTACCCCAGGTTGTTCCAAGCGGCGGCGTGATTCGGATTCTGTCGGAGGACCTGGCGGAAGGCGGCTTCCGCTTCGGCGACCCGATTCATGCGCTCGAGGAGGTTGGCCCATGTAAAGAGCGTCTCCACGTCTTGGGGGTTCTGCCGAAGGCGGTCCCGGACGATTTTTTCCGCCTTCTTGAACTGGCGGGTCCGTTGGTAGAAGGCGATGAGGGTCGTCCACTCGTCGGGGTCGAGCTGGGGCAGGCGCTCGTAGAGACGCTCGGCCCGGGAGGTCTGGCCCTGGGCTTCCCAGAGCAGGGCCTCCATACGGGTCCACCGGGCGGCTTCCCCGGGGAAACGAGACCGGGCGGCGGCCAGGAGCTCCGCGGCTTTCCCGGTCTGGCGGGCCAGGGTGGCGGCCCGGATCTGTTCCTCCAGGACCTCGGGCTGAGGTTCCAGAGCGTAGGCTTCTGCGTAAGCCTGAAAGGCGGCTTCGTAGTCCTGCAGGCTCATCGCCGCCTGAGCTTTGAGGACCCAGGCGGCCCGCTGGTAGCGCCGTCGGTCCGATGGGGGCAAGTCGGAGGCTTGAGCCAGGTCTTGCAAGATACGGTCGGCGACCTGACGAACCTCGGACCACCGCCAGGCGCGGGCCAGCAGGAGGAGTCGCCGGACCTGGACTTCGGGAGAACGTCCGAGTCGGTCGGCGTGTTCGTCGAGGAACGCCAGGGCCGATGAAGGACCTTTCTGACGGGCGATGACTTGGGCCTTGAGGAGCCACGCCGACGCTTCATCGGGATGGCGGTCCAGGTAGGCGTCCACGGCCTGGAGGGCGGCCTCAAAGAGGCGCTGTTCTTGGAGGGTCTGGACGGCCATCTGGAGGAGGTCGAAGTCGTCCGGGGCACGGGCCAGGGCGTCTCGCAGGGCCTGCTGGGCTTCGTCCCCACGGCCCTGCCGGAGGAGCAGAAGGGCGTAAGCCCGATAGCCGTCCGGGTCCTCGGGATGGGCGGTGACATAGCGGCGGATGACGGCCTCGGCCCGGTCCAGGCGGTCGACCTTCATGTAAGCCTCAAAGAGGGGAAAGACGACCGAGGACGTGTCCGGACCGACCCGGGCCAGGAGCCTTTCTCCGAGCTGGATGGCCGCCTCGTACTGCTGAGTCCGAATCAGCAAGTGCAAGGTCCGGTTGGCGACTCGGGGGTCCGGGTCGTACTCCAGGTACCTTTGGTAGGCCGTGATGGCCCGGGCCTGGAGGCTTTCATCCCCGCCGGCCAGGCTCAGGAACTCGAGGACTTCCCCGAGCTCCCTCCAGGCCGGCCACAGGTCGGCCTGGAGGCTCACGGCACTCTCGTAGGCCTGGGCGGCTTCCTGCCAGCGGCCCTTCCGCCGGTAGACGGACCCGAGTTCATAGTAGACGTAGCCGGGGGCCGTGGCGTGTTCCAGGGCCTGGCGGTACAGCCGCTCGGCAGTGTCCAGGTCGCCCTGAAGGTCGGCCATCCGAGCCTGCATGTAAGCGATGTAACTCTCCCGGATCGGGTCTGGTGCGGCGGTCTCCGCTTGGGCGAAGGCTGGAGTCGCGCCCAAGAGGGTCCCGACCCCGAGGAGAGCGATTCCCCAGACCCAGGCGCGTCGGGGGAGGGGGTTCGCCCCGATGGGATAGCCGTCCCCGACGCTTGTCCCGTAACGAAACCGGTCTCCCGGATTCGCCCTTCGCATTCCGCCGTCCCCCCTTCCGTTCCGCACCCTTTCATGGTGAGGTGACGGGTCACGAGTGACGAGTAACGGGTTCGGAGTTACGCAGTTGAATGGAATCGGATTCAAGCCATCGGGGGCCAGGTACTCGAATCACCGCCGTAATGCCGTATTGCCGAATTGCCGTACTGCCGGAAGAGAGCCTACCAACTGCGTAAGCCTACGTGTAGTAATTTATTGCCCTGTTGCCGTACTGCCCAATGGCCCTACTGCTTGATTTGCCTCACTGCCTTATTGCCTTACTGCCTTATTGCCCTACTGCCTGATTGCCCTCCTGCCCTATTGCCTTATTGCCCTATTGCCTTATTGCCTTACTGCCTGATTGCCCTATTGCCCTCCTGCCCTATTGCCGTTTATGAGAGATCCACCCAGACGCTCTTGACCTGGGTATACATCTCCAGGGCGTGCATGCCCAACTCCCGACCGAAGCCGCTGTGCTTGTATCCCCCAAAGGGCATCGTCACATCGTATAGGTTGTACGTATTGACCCAGACGGTCCCCGCCTTCAGGGCCCGGGCCACGCGATGAGCCTTTTTGACGTCCCGCGTCCAGACGGCCGCCGCCAGGCCGTAGACCGTCTGGTTGGCGACTCGGATCATCTCATCTTCGTCCCGACAGGGGATGACGGCCAGGACGGGGCCAAAGATTTCTTCCTGGGCGATCGTATGGGCGGGGTCGACGCCGTCAAAGATCGTCGGCTCGAAGAAGTAGCCCCGCTCGACGGGGGGTCGCCGGCCGCCGATGACGAGCCGATCGCCTTCCTCGAGGGCCTTGCGGACATAGGACTCGACCTTTTCCAGTTGGGCTTTGTTGGCTAAGGGACCCATCCGAGTGTTGGGGTCGAGGGGGTCACCGGGTTGGAGTTTTTTCGTCCGCTCGACGAGTCGTTCCAGGAGGGCGTCGTGAATGGCGGCGTCCACGATCAGGCGGGAGCCGGCGGCGCAGACTTCCCCCTGATTGTAAAAGATGCCGATGTAGGCCCCCCGGACGGCGGCCTCCAGGTCGGCGTCGGCCAGGACGATGTTGGGCGACTTGCCGCCGAGTTCGAGGGTGACCCGCTTGAGCGTGGCGGCCGCCTCCCGCATGATCCACTTGCCCGTCTCGGTGCTTCCCGTGAAGGCGACCTTATCGACGTCGGGATGTCGGACGAGGGCGGCCCCCGTGACGGCGCCAGGGCCCGTCACGACGTTGAAGATCCCCGGCGGGGCGTCGGCCTCCTGGAAAATTTCGGCCAACTTGAGGATACTCAGGGGCGTCGTCTCGGACGGCTTGTGGACGACGGTATTCCCGCAGGCCAGGGCCGGCGCGATCTTCCAGACGGCCAGGAGGAGCGGGAAGTTCCAGGGCGTGATGGCGGCGCAGACGCCGAGGGGCTCCCGCAGGGTATAGCAAAAGGCGGGCCACTTGGTCGGGACCGTCTCGCCGTGGATCTTGGTGACCCAGCCGGCGTAGTAGTGAAACAGTTCGGCGACCATCGGGACGTCCACGTTCCGGGCGTCCCGGATGGGCTTACCCGAGTCGAGGCTCTCGATGTAGGCCAGTTCCTCCCGATGCGCCCACACGAGGTCGCCGATCCGCCACAGGAGGCGGCTCCGCTCGTAAGGTGTCATCCGGGGCCAGGGGCCTTCCTCAAAGGCCCGCCGGGCGGTCTGGACGGCCCGGTCGACGTCGGCCTCGTCGGCCAGGGCGACCTCGGTGATGACCTCTTCGGTCGCCGGGTTGACGGTCGGAAAGGTCCGGCCCGAGAGGCTCTCGCAGAACTCGCCGCCGATAAACAACTTTCCCGGCGGTAGGGCGACGTCCGGCTTCGTCATGTCGGTTCCTCCTGGGACCTCACGGGGCTCCCTGAGCCTTCTGCCACAGGTCCCGATAGGTCTCCCGCACGCTGGGGTCCAGCCTTTCCGCGAATTCCAGGGGCAGTCGGGCCTCCGTGATGAGTCGGAGGACGTCGGCCAGGTCCTGCAGACGGTGGGGGGCACTCATCCCCGAAGCCAGTTTCAACTCGATAAGTTTCTCCAGGCTCACGTACCGCACGCCGCCGGACTCGATGCATGCCTCCTGGGGGTCCGGGAACCGGACGGCCTTAGGGCGACCGTCGCCGGGGTATTCGCCCGTCACGACGATGTCGATCCGGACTCCCGTCTCGGCAAAGCGGAAACTTCGGGTCGCTCCCGCGAAGGCCGGGACGAAACCCCGTCCCAGGAAACGCTCCCGAAATCTCCGAAGCCCATCTTCGGTCAGCAAGAGGTCGATGTCCTCCGTCGCCCGGACGACTCCGTATACCGGGAGGGCCATGGCCCCGACGATGGCGTAGGGAATCCGAGCCCGGTCCAGACGCCGAACCAACTCTCGCAGGGTCTTGTAAAGAGCACCCTTCTTCATAAAGAACCGACTCATCTCCCGCAGGCAGAACTCCGGGTCCCGGCGCAGTCGGTCTTCATATCGAGGGACCGTCTCCTCGACCGTGGTCACGCGGGGAAAGCCGCTCATGCATACCTCGGGTTTCCCGACGCCCCTGGGACGTACCCCGGTCTCACGTACCCGTGAACTTCGGCGTCCGCTTCCCGCATCAGTTCATAGGTGTAGCAGTTGGCCAGCGGATTGTTAAGTTCCAGGACGGCGATGCCGTCTTGTTTCGTATAGCGGACCAGGGGTTCCGCCATGGGTCCTTCCTCCGACAGGTCCAAGGAGACCTGCCCCCCAGTCTATCACGCCTCCCGTCCCGGGGGAACCCCAGCAGGCTGAGGAGCCGGGTATCGAGAGCATCATCCCGGCCCCGGGGTGCCATCCCGGACGGACCCAGACCCCCTACCGGCGTCGGATGCAACGTTACTTCCCCCGCCGGCGATACGGTCACGGTGGGTCGCCGAGACGGCCGCTTCGGTCCTCCAGCGGAAATTCGGAGGGGCCCTGACGAACCGCCGGGAGCAGGCTCTCCCGCGGGGCTGGGTCTACGACCTTCGGCGGGCCGTTGCGGTTCTTTGGGTTCACCGGCTCTTCCCCGTGGGTCGACGGCGTCCCCACTCCCATGAGGTTTTCGACGGAGGAGTATCTTGCGAACCTGGTGTGCGCGTTTTCTGATAACTGGTCCAACGGCTCGGTTCCCGGGGCTTGGTATTTGGCCCTCGGCGTCGATTCGGTGCCAGGTACCCGGGATCTGGGACCCGGTACCGAATCGGCGCCGAGGGCCGAATGCCCAGCACCGAGAACCGAGTCCAACGCGCACACCGGGTTTGCATTCCCCGGCCCGTATCCTGTATTCTCCACGACGGCACTTCTCGGGGACGGGGGTATCCCCTT
>Ga0079992_130985_pt1 | contig 49362 bp, 41 predicted proteins | sample FaiFalFF_MnMetaG_3_FD_69197 | JGI IMG/M metagenome (GOLD analysis project Ga0079992, IMG submission 69197) | Freshwater microbial communities from Yellowstone National Park, Wyoming, USA - Fairy Falls B (FF_Mn_B) MetaG (SPADES assembly) (version 2) | ecosystem: Environmental > Aquatic >...
TCTGGCAGCAAACTCCTCTCCGCCGATGATGCCATCCGCCAAGGCAAAGCGGGCTTGGCAGACTGGCTGAGAAAGGCGGATGCCATCTGGCGGAAGCACCGCAAATCGCAGGAAGAGTTGCTGAACTATCTCAACTGGCAGGGCAAACTCACTGCCCAATCGCCGACGGGCGTTTACAAGTTGGTTTACAAATCGCGGGGCACTCACCTTTACGCTTGCGTCGTGGACACGCGGGATGTCAGTGGTTGGCAAGTTTACGGTTTACCAGTTCAAGGCTTTATCGTGGATCATGCATGTTACTGGCTGGAAACGAACAGCGAAGATGAAGCCCACTACCTTTGCGCCGTCCTGAATGCCCCTTGCGTGGATGATGCTATCAAGCCGTTCCAGACGAAAGGACTTTTGGGGGAGCGTAATATCCATCGTGCACCCTTTGAAGTCCTTCCCATTCCGCTTTTCAGTCGGCGGGACGAGCGGCATCAAAGGTTGGCGGAACTGAGCCAAGTGTGTCATGAGAAGGTGGCGCAATTTGTGGCGGGTGCTGATGAAAAGACGCTGACGCAACCCATCGGGCGCTTGCGCCAACAAGTGCGGGAGATGCTGGCAAACGAACTTTCCCACATCAACCGCCTCGTCACCGAGTTGCTGGGACTACCTCGTTGACGGATAACTTCGCTCAGGAGACGAGCGACGATTTCCTTCTGGCACCCACTGCGGCATCATATTGCTGCGCCTGAAAGATTGGCGACGACAGAATATCCTCAAACGCCTACAGGAAGCGCTTTCGCAACTTAAGGGACGATCGTTGCAAGGCAAATTGGTCATCGTCGGCGAAGCCAAAGTGCGGGTTCGTTGAAGGCAGGGTGACCGCTGATGGAGCGTCAAGATGTCATCGTCCAAACGCCTGACATTTGCTTTGGCAAGCCTGTCATCAAAGGGACGCGAGTGCCTGTCGCTGCCTTAGTCAGCGCTCTCGCCTCAGGCGACCCGATAGGGCAAGTTGCCGAAGACTATGGCGTCAAGGTTTCCGAAGTCTTCGCCGCCCTTCGGTTCGCTTTGCGCCAAGTTGTGCGGTTGACCGAAGCGTTGCGGGAATTCCCCTTGACCATCGTGGCGGAGAAGTTCGGAGACGAAAAATTGGCGCTCGCTTTGCGCCTCCTCTTACGCTTGCGGGGTCCGTTCCGCAGCCGAATTCATCGGGTGATGGAAGAAGCGCATGACCTGCTCGCTCATTTGGAGCGGGATGAATGGAGGGACGGACACCCAATTGCCCGCAAGACTTTGCTCCTCTTTGCCGCCCAATTGACGGAAGTTCCCGACAAGCGATTTGCCCTTGAGGGCTTTCCCGATCGTGGCTAATGCCAACCCTATAGGTGTCATCATCATTGTCCGCCAGCGCCCTGTCACGGGCGAATTTCTTTTTGTGACTCGCTAAGGTCACGGCTGAAAGTCCCTCTAACTCGTTCGTGCCTGCGGGCATCATCCTTATCGTCAGGGGTGCAAGGGACGATGGCGGATTTGCGAGAAATCGTTACGGCAATTCGGGAGCGTTTGGACGCTAAGGACGCCTTGCGGGAGCAGGTGTTGCCCATCGCCCGCCAACTCATCCGCGAGAGCGCCACGCTTATCAAAAATGTCCATCGGCGTGAATGGGACGAAGCGGCGCAACGGCGGACGACTTTGCTGCAAACCGTCGCCACTTTGCGGACGCAATTGAGCGCCGTGCCCGACCTTTGGTTCGCTGGCTTCGTGCAAGATGCCCTGAAGGAAGTGGCGGAAGCCTGCCTCGTCTATGCTCTCCTGCGCGACGAACCCATCCCGACGCCCGAAGCGTTGGGCATTGACGATGCGCCCTACTTGAACGGTCTTTTGGAGGCGATGGGCGAATTGCGCCGCGCCACTTTGGATGCCATCCGTGCCGAAGATTTGCCCCGTGCCGAGCGACTGCTTTCGGTCATGGACGAAGTTTACTTCCTCGCCATCACCTTTGACCAATCCGACGCCATCACGCAAGGCGTCCGCCGCCGCACCGACACTTTGCGGGCGCTTTTGGAACGCACCCGCAGCGATGTCACTCTGGCGACGCAGTATCGCAAGTTAGCGAGTTTGTTCCCATCGGGCGAAGTTGCGCCCCTTCCGCAGGAAGAGACCGAAGAAAGCAGTTGAGGGATTTTCGTCGCAGATGACGGCATGTGATCGTGGCTGATAGTCGCTATGGTCATGCCTGCGGTTGGTAGCCGTTGATGGTCATGTCGCGGCTGGTAGCCGCTCCAACAGAACTCAGCCCACCGCTTCAGTCAGCACCCGCAGTTGTTGCCCGACGCCCGTGTGCAACTCAAATTTGTCGTGCAAGACATTGACCGCCCGAACCATGTCCTCTTCCAAAAGCAGGCACGAGACGGAATGTTGGGCATCGGCGACCTGCAAGACGGTGATGTTGGCGTCCACCAATGCTTCCAAGATGCGCGCCATGATACCGGGCACTTCCCGCGTGTTTAAGACGACGAGGCTGACGATGGCGCAGTTGGTCGTCACTTCCACAGGGGCATCCACGACTTCCACTTTCGGTCGCAATTGCGTCAGCATCCGACGGCGCTCCCGATGGGCGACACTGCCGGGCGACAAGGTGAGCAAGTAAAGACGACTGTGGTGATTGACGGCGACGGGAATGGTCAACCCGTCCAACAGCGCCCGAACCCGCTCCAAATTCTCGCGGACGACAGCGAACTCAAACAACTGACGGCTCTTGCCGACGAAGTAGGTGGAAATACCCGCTTCGCCCAGCACCCGATAAATCTCCGTCTCAATCTCAGGCAAATCATCTTGGTGGGCGACATGGACTTTGAAGTGGGCGACATAGGGAAGGTGCGTCACGCCCGTGAAGCGGAACATCTTTTGAGGCAAATCGCTGGCTCGCTCCTTGATGACCGTGCCTGCATGCTCGCTGTCGGGCTTGCGCACCCAAACGGGGATGCGATGCTCCATCGCAATCTCCACGCACCTCGGATGAACGACTTTCGCCCCCAAATGCGCCATCTCGGAGACTTCCTCGTAGGTGACCGACGGAAGGATGCGGGCTTTGTTGCCGACGATGCGGGGGTCAGCCGTCATCACACCTTCCACATCGGTGTAAATCTCGCACGCTTCAGCCCCCAACGCCGCCGCCAACGCCCCTGCCGTCGTGTCCGAACCGCCCCGCCCTAAGGTCGTGATGTGCCCGTGCCCCGCCAAATCGCCCCGCTCCGTGACACCTTGAAAACCTGCGACGACAGGGATGACATCCTGCCGCAACGCGTCCCAAATTGCCGTCGGGTCAATCCGAACGATGCGGGCGTTGCCGAAGTTGCCGTCGGTGTAAATGCCCGCCTGACCGCCCGTCAACGCGATGGTCTTGTAGCCGCCGACGACTTTGATGGCTTGCGCCATCAGGACGATGCCGATGATTTCGCCGCAGGTCATCAGCAAGTCTAACTCCCGCGCTTCCACAGGCACTTGCGGGTCAATCTCCTTTGCCAAACTGATGAGCGTGTCAGTAGCGTAAGGGTCGCCCTTGCGCCCCGGCGCCGAAACGACGACGACAGGCGAGTAGCCTTCTCGCTTCGCTTTGACCACCCGTTGGGCAGCGACGAGCAAGCGTTCCTTCGTGGCGACGGAAGTGCCTCCAAACTTCTGCACGATCAAACGCATGGTGCAGTCTCCCCTCACTCACGAAAGCCCGAATTTTTTCCGAAGCGCCTCAGCAACCTTATGGGCGTCCATCCGACGCACCAGCAACATGACGGCATCGTGGGAATCGCCCGTCTCCAGCAACTCCACCTCTTGCTCGTAAATCGCCTCAGCGATGCGCGCCATCACCCCAGGCAAGTCTCGCATCGCCGATGAGAGCACGGCGACCATCGCGCAATCACGGGTCACCTTGGCGGGATGGTTCAACCGACGCAACACTTCCCTTGCCCGCTTCAGGGCATCCTTGCGGACGGTGAAATGAATGCTGTCGGGATGGAACTTGATCAAAAACAGGCTGACGCCCGCTTGAGCCAGCGCCCGAAAGACTTGCAAGCGTTCCCGCAAATCGGGCGCCACCTGCACTTCCACATGCACCAAGCCATCTTCAATGCTGATGCCTGTCACGCCCCGCTGGCGTTCAAACTCTTCCTGTTGCGGTTCCACGGCAGTCGGGGAAAGCGCTTCTTGTCTTGCTCTCCTTGCCATCGTCTCCGTCGCCTCCACCTTGCGCAACGCCCTGCCAATTCAATGGCTTTTCGTCGGCTATATTTTAGCCCCTGAGCACCTGCCAAAACTTCTAAGTCCTCAAATGGTCTTGACATCCTGGCTTCGTCGGGATATCATAATGGCAGCCATAAGCCGAGACGCCTTTAAGGCTATCGCAAGCGCACCTGAAAGTAGGGGGCGATAGGCATGGGAAAAGTGACAAGGGGAGCAACGGCTCGGAGGGAGAGGCTCTCTCTCTCTCGGCGTGACTTTGCCTGGCTAACCCTCTGTTTGATCCTCACTGTTAGTGTCTTTCCCATCACTAACATCAGGGCACAATCAGAGTCGCCCCCACAGGCGACTTTATTAGGCGCCAGTGTGACAGGATCAACCCTTCACCTTCTCTTCCGTCTTCAAAGCATGAACCTCGCCCAAACTCCTTTCACCCTCTATGGCGTGGAACTTTGGGATTTAACGACAGCGACCCTCTTGTTCTCTGCCTATGATGGCGTGGACGAGTTTGTCTGGGACGCTTATCCCGTCAGCGACGACGAAGTTTGGGTCTGGTTAGAGGCTGACGGTGTTCCCGACCTTGCCCTTTCCCAAAACCTTGATCTCGCTATTTTTGCCAGTGGTTTTTCCTCAAATGGGCAACCCCTCTGGTTCTCCGTCGTCACAACCCCTTTCCCTGAGAGCGAACCTTCCCCCAACATTTCGCCCCTCTTCCTCGTTGACCTAACGGCTGACAATTCAGCAGCAACAGAACCGTCCAATGCGGCGGAGGTAATGACCACCAAGCCGACGACGATGGTAACGGAAACGAGCGATCAACCTGCTCCCATGTATCCTCCCCCACAGCCCTACCCAAGCCCCTGTCCGCCTTTCCGTCCGACTTGGAAACCGCCTTTCTTCGGGATGCCCCGACCGAAACCCAGTCCATCGCCCCCTTCGCCTCCTCCCCCGCCAGACATAGACAACAGTTGGTTCACTCTCTTGGAGTCGGGTGCCCCAATGCCATGGGAAGGTTGGGACTTCGCCTCGCCCTTCTCCCTCGTCAACACGAGCACGGCAAACCTTCTTACTGTCATCCCTGTCACGGGTTTTTCGGGACGCGGTTTTCCCGTCCTTTTCAGCCTCTACCATAACAGTGCTAACCCGAAACCTGTCTCATCAGGTGGCTTTTATAAACCCTTCCTGCCGACCCCTGGTTGGTCTCACTCCTTCAGCGCCTACATCACTCCTGTTCCACCCGGTGGAAAATGGTGTCCTCAGATAGAGCAAATCTTTCTCGTCACCGACACCCAACGCATCATCGCCTTCCGCGTCATTCATGACCTTCGCTCCTTTGACGGTCAAATCGTTTGTTCTGGCTTGCACACCTTCCTATCCCCTTCAGGCATTTTCGCACAATTAAGCCAAAACCCGACCGATAAAACCTTGACTTTGACCCGCAAAGACCAAGTTAAACTGACCTTCCGCCCTTTGAATTGGGTCGCCCGCTTAACCTCCATTGAAGAACCCAACGATAACAGGATTGAACTGATTTATGACCGATGGGGACGGTTAATAGAAGTCCGTGAGTCGTCAGGGCGCAAATTGTTGCTCGGTTACGATTCAAGTTCCCGCCTCGCTTCCATCACCGACCCCCGCAACAAAACCTGGCGACTCTCTTACGACAGTTACGGACGGCTCCGCCAAATCACTAACCCGTTAGGCGGCACATTGACTTTCACCTACCCCCTCGCCAATTCGCCCAACCGCCATGTCCTCTTGACCATCACCGACGAACGGGGTTTTAACTGGCGCTATGTCTATCATGACTTGAATGACGCAAGGGGCGCTATCATCACCAGCGTTATTCATCCCAGCACTACTCAAGCAAAAACTTACTCTTGGTGCAATGGCTATGTGGATGCCACCGACCAAGATGGCGTGACCGTCCGCTACACCCGTGATAGCCTCGGTCAACTTTCCGCCGTCACCTTAGACCCCAATAGGCGCAACCTGACGACCATCATCACCCACAACTCGCAATATCAGGCGACCCTCGTCACGACCCCACGCGGGAAAGTTTGGCGGTTCGCCTTCGACGAGCAAGGTAACCTTTTGTCCATCACCGACCCTTTGGGCAAAGTCTCTGCCTTTACTTATGACCCCCGCAACAACCTCCTGTCCGTCACCGACCCCAAAGGACATCGCCTTCAAATCGCTTACGATACCAGAAACAACCCGACCCAAATCACCGATCCAACAGGTAAGGTTTGGACTTTCGTTTACGACGCCTTTGGTCAGTTGCTTTCCGAAACCGATCCGCAAGGACATCGTTGGCAATACGAATACAACGCCCAAGGCGACCTCATCGCCATCACCGACCCAATGGGCAACCGCTTCACCTTCGCCTATGACTCAGCGGGATTTCTCCTCTCCCTCACCGACCCTCTGAACCGAACTTGGCAGTTGGTTCGGGACGGTGTGGGTCGGATGACTTCGTTGATTCACCCTGATAACACCGCCCGCACTTTCGCCTATGACGCGGCAGGCAATTTGATCAGGGTTACCGACGAAAACGGAAAATCAGTCTGGTTCACTTACGACCCCCGCGGCTTGCTGACTTCCGTCACCGACCCGATGGGGCGAAGGACAAGTTTCGCTTACACCCCAGCGGGAAGCCTCTTTGCCCTCACCAACGCTTTGGGGCGCTCCATCACCTACACCTACGAAGCGGGGACGGGACGGCTGCAACGGGTCACCTTCCCCGACGGGACGAACCGCTCCGTCACTTACTTGCCCGATGGCTTGATCGCCTCCGTCACAGATGGGCGGGGGAGAACGGTTTCCTTTGACTATGACGATGCGGGACGGCTCGTCCGCCTCAACCTCCCCAACGGGACGAACATTACTTACACCTACGATGACGACGGTCTGCTCACTGCTGTCACCGACCCGACAGGCACGACCAGTTTCACCTACGATGCCCGCCACTTTTTGACCGAAGAGCGAAATCCTCGGTTGAATGGTTGGTCACTGAAATACACCTATGACGATTGCGGTAACCCCACGGCATTGACGAAGAACCCGCCACCAGGAAGCAAGGCGCCCTCCACTTTGTTAGCCACTTACTTCTGGGATGCCGCCCACCGATTGGTGCAGGTTAACCATTTCCATCTGGGCACACACAAGTTCTTTTACGATGCTGCTTCCCGCTTGATTCGGGTGGAAAATGGCAACGGGACGGTCACCCAATACGACTACACCGTCCGCGATTTCCTCCGAAAAATCACCCACTACAAGTCCGACGGGACTTTGCTTGCTGGCTGGGTTCGGGACGCCTTTGATAATGTCGGGCAGGTTCTGCGGGAGCGAGAGTTGCATACCAACCGCTACAGCGACTTCTTCTACAACGATGCCTACGAGTTGACCCGCTACACCGTCCGAAAGATTGTCGGGACGATAGACGCAAGGGGCAATTACGCCGATGACCAACCCCTTCTGGACGAAAGTTTCGCTTACGATAGCGTCGGCAACCGAACCAGCAAGACGGATAACTTGACGGGCACAACCATTAACTACACCTACGATGCCTTCAACAAATTACTCCGAGCGGGCGACGAACAGTTCGCTTACGACGCCAACGGCAACCTTCTTCAACGCATCATCGGACAAGTTGTCTGGCAATATGAGTGGGACGATTTGGACCAACTGGTCAAAATCATCCGACCCGATGGGCAAATCATTCGGTTCACTTACGACGGATTGGGGCGAAGGGTTCGGAAGGAAGGACCTAACGGCACTTTCCATTACCTTCACGACGGCTTCCAAGTTATCTCCGACGGCGTCGTGGAATATGGATGGGCAGGTAGCCGATTGCTCGGTGAGCGGTGGACGACGGGGACGGCTGCAAAGTTCTGGCACTTAACGGATGGACGGGCAAGCAGTCGGTTGCTATTGGACAGCGACCAACAAATCGTCGCCACCTTTGACTACAAAGCCTTCGGCGAACTCTGGCAAAGCGCGGGTAACCTGCCGACGACAAGGCGCTTCGTCAGTTATGGCGCCTACGAATACGAGTTGGAGAGCGACCTTTACTTCCTCGCCCATCGCTACTATGACCCCAACCTCGCCCGCTTCCTCTCCCTTGACCCCACCTGGTTCGGCATTAACTGGTATCTCTACGCCCTCAACGACCCGATCAACTTGTTTGAGTGGTTTGGGCTGGAGCCTGAAAAGTTCAATGGGGTGATCACAGGGTTTGGACCAATAGATTGGCTGTTGCAGCCGTTGGGGGAAGTAGCGTGGGATTATGGCTATACAGCGGGGGAGTATGATGCAGGGAAGGTGAGTGGGTGGCGTGTCGCCTTAGAAGGGGCTAAATTTGGTGGCTGGCTCGGCTACTATGGAGTTACTTTTGGAAGAGACTTAGTGTTTATTACCAGAAGACCAATCATTTTATCCTTGAGAAATCTCAAACCAATTCGTTTTCCGTCGGCTAAACAAGTATTGACCAGAGAGATAAGGGATTTTATTAAGCAAGCAGGTCCGAAAGGCTCGGTGGTGATACAATTTTTGGAAGATATATTTAAGGTATTAAAAGAGATACCTGGAAAAAGATACCAAGTGTTCAAAGATAGAGGAGAAATAATATTTAAAGGACACGATAGGATTATTACGATTGTTTTTGATCTGTTACATGAAGGAGATTTGCATTTTGATATTATACTAGAAAAGAGTGGAAGAAAAACTAAAGTTAGATTTATATTGGAGCGTTTAAATGAGGCATTAGAATACTTCAGGCAAATTTGCAGATGATGGAGGAATGATATATGTCCAAGGAACAAAAGCGCAAAATAAACATTAATTGGAATAGTTTGATAGCAACCTTGACAGCGCCCATCAAGGAAGTTAAAGGTATGGTTTTTATCACGTATAACACTCGCGAAACGATCCTTTACGAAATTCAAAGATTGTGTAAAGGGAAATTTGCCCATCCGAGCAGGTGTGAAAGGTTTCTTAACCACGAGCATCTAAAATTGATATGCAGAGATAAAGAAACACAAAAGTCCATAGCGGAAGTCATAAAAGCGGTTTGGTTAGTGCGGTTAAAGGAGAAATTTCCGGGGGAACGGTTTAAAATCCCGATTTGGGTTTACGAGCACGAAGTGGTGATTTCCCTATACAAGGTTCGTGGACGCAAGAGAAGTCAGAATAAATAGCCAACCATCTCCATCGGGACAGAAAAGGGCGATAAAATATGCACACAAATTATTGAGGAATAAAGAGTTTATTGAAATAGGAAAAGGAGGGAACGGAAATGGCTATCAAGTCGCTAGTTTTTCGGACATGGCATGAACTCCGCAATTACTTATTCAAGAGGCTTAAAAGATTAAATAATCTAACTGACAAAGAACTTAATGAACTTGATATATTGGGGTTCAAAAACCTTTTAGAAGCCTGTTGTTGGCAATCTGGAGATATTGCAGAGGTCTTGGAATATTTACAACGATGGACAGAAGAAAATATACGATTTTTGTATGAAGTAAACTATAAGAATATATATTTTCATTTAATAAAAAATGACATGAATTACATTTATATAACTATTTGCTCAGATGATGACTTATCTTGTTCTCCTTTATGTTTTTTGGTAAAAATTCAAGAACCTACATTTTGTTACATTATAAGGTATAAAAATAAGTTTCATATCTTCGGTGAAGTAAATTTTGCCTTTTATGAATGGTCTGATAATACTAACAGTTGGCTCTCAATGTATTTGCCTCGGATTCAATCTCTCAATGTAGCAGAATATAATCAAAGATTGGAAATATATTCTGAGATTGAATATTCACGATTAGCAAATTTTAAAGATATTGTATCAATAATAAATTGGATGATGAATTGGTATCAAATTGTGATTTATTATCAAAAAGAATATAAACGTTTAATTATTGAATTGGATAAACAAAACAAATTACTTCGTAAACCATTAGAATGGGAAGCATGGGTAAATTGGCGAGATATTTATTATTTTGATTTTATTGGTAAGTATATTGCTTATCAGATAAATGACGTTCATGGTGAAATAATTAAATATGGCTCTAATTATCAAATATGGGGTCATTCCTTAGGATGGCTTCTCAATTACCTCCAAAATGATGTTTTTTTCAAAACTGCAACAGAAGAAGAATTTAGACAACAAGGCATCAAAATTATAGAAATCAGTGAAGAAGATATTAATCAAATATATGGTATAATGACAATAGAAAGCATAGATAAGAAATTAGCACCTAATACAATAATTAAAATAGTTTCCCGCAAGAATAAAAAGAGTTAATTATTCCGATGCAAGGGGTTACTCATTGGGACACGGCGATGCGAATTGATGAAATAACGAGGAAAGGGCTTCCAGCTGGTTCTTGGGTAATGATTGGGGGACGCACTTTCAGAAATTGGGTATTGTCTGGGTCTCCTCAACAAAAATACGCGTTGAAAAATGCTGTCATGGCAAAGATACCATCAAGGGCGTTAAAATGGCCAAAAGGTTGGGAATGGATTAAAGGCTTCTTGGGGCATCGAATCCTGATTGAAGATGTCGCTGCCACTTTGTGGAGGCGATGTCCGTGAAAAGGTGGGTTTGGGTTAAGGCACTTTTAACTGGGCTATTTCTTTCGGCATATGGAATTTTTGTATTTTATATTGCTGTCAATTATCCTCTCGTTATTGGCTGCATTCTTGCCGGCTTGGCTTTTTGTATTGATTTAATTGCTTTTCGTTACCATATATTTCAAGAAGAAAAACTTTACACTCGGCTGGCAGCATTAATAGACGAGCCGCGTTTGACCTTATTTCTATATTGGAGTAGCTTTTTGTTTATAGCCAAATTTAATTTTGATTTGGGTTTTATATCACTAATATTGTTAATCATTTTACATTGTATCATAAGATATATTATTTCCAAATATTGCAAAAAAATATAAAAAAAATGAGTTAGTTAAATTATGACTTCAACGACTGTCAACCCGTTCAAGTGGTTTGGGCTGGAGCCTGAAAAGTTCAATGGGATGATCACAGGGTTTGGACCAATAGATTGGCTGTTGCAGCCGTTGAGGGAAGTAGCGTGGAATTATGGCTATACAGCGGGGGAGTATGATGCGGGGAAGGTGAGTTGGGTGGCGTGTCGCCTTAGAAGGGGCTAAATTTGGTGGCTGGCTCGGCTACTATGGAGTTACTTTTGGAAGAGGCTTTGTCGGAAGGGCAGTTGGGTTATCGGTAAATCCGATAAGGGGATTTATTAAAATCCACCCACCTGCACCAGATTGGGTAACAAAAGGAGTGCACATAACTATGGAAGGTGTGGAATTAATGGTTCGCCCTGATCATAAAGGAGGAATCGTTTTCAAGCCAATTGGCTTAGTGGCTAAAAAAGAAGTAGAAGAAGCAATAAAATATGCACACAAATTATTGAGGGATAAAGAATTTATTGAAAAATTGTTAGAAATTTCCATAAAAGGGAGAGATTATCTAAAGCCGATCAATCCAGCTAAATCTGGGGAAGTGCATTTTATTATTAAAGCTCTTGAAAAGTTTTATCGCACTTGTCCTTAAGGAGTGAGATTTGCGATGCGAATATCACTTGAGGAGTTTTTACGGACAGGTCGTTTAGGGAAACTGCGCTTGGGATTATCTGAAGGAGAAGTTCTTGCTTTGCTTGGTTTTCCAGAAGATGTGGGCGGAACTTCCCGAAAATACTGTAAACCATTAATTTATTTATATGGTAGTGTAGAAATACATTTTGACCCTAAATCACGGACTTGTGTTTTAATATACATTGAGTGTCCAATTTGGAAGGAATTGCGTTTTCCTTCTCATTGGGAAATTATGGATTGGCAATTAAAACCTGGAATGAAAAGAGAAGAAATTGAGAGAATATTAGTCAAGACAGATTTACAATTTAAATATGATATATGCTACAATCAATTCATTATTCTTTCAAGCGGAGTTACTATAGGTCTTGATGAAGATAATATCTTATTTTGTATCAGTGTTTTTAATCGGTAATATATTAAGGTAGTCTAATTGTTATAAGTTATGACAAGAAAGAAAATGCTTTGTCGAATTAAAATGAATGATGAAAGCGAAGATGTTGAATATCCCGTCAGTGCATGATCGTTGTGAAGAAGCGAAACATAAGAAGTTGATGGGGGAATTTGATGCTTCCGATTTAGCCTGCGCAATTGGGCACAGGGTGTTTTGGAGGGTTAAAAGGGCGGATTGGGGCGAGGTGTATAAGGGGTGACGCTTGCCAAACTTCAGTGCCTTGCGACTGCCAAATCAATCGCACGCGCCATCGGGCATCTTCAGGTTGCGGAAAGTCACGGCGGAAATGGGCGCCTCGGCTCTCTTCGCGGGTCAACGCTGCCATCGCAATAAGCCACGCTGTCGTCACCCATGCCCGACCTAATCCCGTCGCTCGCTCCCCTAACTCCGCCAATCGCTTCAATGCCTGTCGCAACCCGTCGCCGTCTCGGACGACACCCACTTTCTCGCTCATCGTCGCTTGGATGGCACGCAGGAGCGCTTCGTCACCTTGCCAACTTTGCGGTGGGGCGATGTTGGTCGGCAGTGGCGGCAACAGTTTGCTCAGCCATTCGTCCAGCGCTTGCGCCGCTCGGTAACTGAAGACCAACCCTTCCGTCAGTGAGTTGCTTGCCAATCGGTTGGCGCCGTGAACGCCCGTGCAGGCGCATTCGCCGATGGCGAACAAGCGGGGCACCTTCGTCCGCCCCCACAAATCCGTCCGAACGCCTCCCATGTGGTAGTGCGCCGCTGGCGCGACGGGAATGGGTTCACGCCCGATGTTGAACCCCCGTTCAAGGCAAGCGCGATAGATGTTCGGAAACCGCTCGCGGACGAACTCTTCGCCCCGATGGGAAATGTCCAGCCAAACATAAGGCACTCCTGTCTCTTGCATCTCCGTGAAAATCGCCCGCGCCACGACATCTCGCGGCGCCAATTCCGCCTTCGGATGGTAGCGGGGCATGAAGCGTTCGCCCTTGACATTGCGCAAGATTGCCCCTTCCCCCCGCACCGCTTCGGAGATCAACGGTCGGGGCACTTCGCCAACCGCCAACGCTGTCGGATGGAACTGGACGAACTCCATGTCCGCCACTTCCGCACCAATTTCAAACGCTAAGGCGATGCCTTCACCCGTCGCAGCGGTTGGGTTGGTCGTAACGGCGAACAGTTGACCGCATCCGCCCGTCGCCAACACGGTCGCTTTCGCCCGCCAAACTTCCGCCTTGCCCTCCCGCACGGCTAACGCCCCGACGCATTCGCCGCCACTCATCAGCAACTTCACGACCGTCACCCGCTCCATCAAACGGACGCCTGCGTCTTCAGCGGCTTTGGGCAGGGTTTCCATGATGGCTCGTCCCGTCGCATCGCCATAGGCGTGGGCGATGCGTTCTACGGAATGCGCCCCTTCAATCGTCAGCACCAGTTGACCGTCGTCGGTGTCAAAAGGCACGCCAATTTGCCACAACCGCAACACTTGTTTGGGCGCTTCCGTCACCAACACCCAGACTGCTTCTTCGTCGCAAAGCCCTGCGCCTGCCGCAACGGTGTCGGCGAAATGTTTTTCGGGGGCATCGGATGGCGCTAACGCCGCTGCCATCCCACCTTGCGCCCAGAAGGTGTTCGCCTCGGCGAAACTGCCTTTGTTGAGCACGACGACTTTCCCCTTCGGCACGGCGTGATAGGCGCACCACAACCCTGCAATCCCACCGCCGATGACAAGCACATCACACTCATGACACGGCAACTCCATCGCCGTCATCTCCTTCGCCGCTTGTAGATGGCATCGCGGTGACCGACTGCATGGACGATGATCAAACGAGTTTGCCTATCCACCGTGTAAATCGCCCGCCAATCGCCAACCCGCAACCTAAAGTAACCGCGCCATTCGCCATGTAATGGTTCTGGCGTGATGGCATCAAAGTTGCTCGCTAACCATTCCAGCCGCTCCCGAACTCGCTGCGCGACTTTAGAATCAAGCCTTTCCATGTCTTCAAGGGCTGACGGCATCCATCCGATTTGCCACTCCCGTTGGGCTTGTTTCATGATTTCTTGCGCCTCCACCGCCGTTCCAGTCGCTTCATCGCTTCCTCATGGGGAATAGGACGCTCGCCTCGTGCCAATGCTGATGCCGTCTGCCGTAGCCGTTCCTTCACCCAGTCCTGCAATTCCAAGCCTTCGTCGGGGTCGCCCAGAAAGTCCTGAAGGGTTTCCCAGACAGTCGCCGAAATCAATTCCTTCAGTTCCTCAACGCTCAAGTCGGCGACTTTGCGCATCCTTTTCGCCTCCTTTTCGGTTGCGCCGTTGCTGTGACCGATGGCTATCTTGTCGCACGAAGCGAACCCGCGTCTCTGGCGATGGCGTTTTTTCGCTGAGCCATTGGCGGAAAAGTTCTGCCGCCTCGTGGCAAGTCAAGTAGCGCCCTTCCAACAAGTCACACAACTCGCCCAAATCGGCATCCACGATGGCGAAGGGCGACAGGGCTTTTTGCAGGGATGGCAATGAAGCCAGCACCGAACGCCATTGTTCTGCGGCGCTTTCGGGTGTCAACGCCAAAACGCCTTCCAACATCCCTCGGTCAGGTGGCGGGGCGGCGGCAAGGAAGCGACGCACTTTTTCCCTTTGCGGTTCGTCGCAAAGCCACGCTTTCAAACGCGCCAATGCGTCGGCAATCGCCTCTCCGATAGCGTCGGCGTCCACCGAAAGCGTTTTGTCCAATGTCAGCCCACAGCGGGGACAGAAAGGCGAGCGTTGCAGGTGAGGGCGCAAAGTCAAAGGCGATTCACCACATTGTTGCTTCAAGGTGCCTTCCAACCGCTGCAGGGCTTCCCGCCCTTCTTCGGGCGCTTCAGGCAGTTCGCTCAGTGCCGTCAGCAACCGCACTTCGTCACTTTGCTGCCATTTCCGCAACCGCTCAAAGGCATCGCTTTGATGCGCCCGTTCGTGGTGGGCGATGTAAGCGTCGGCGTAATCGTTGCGGAACTGGCGAAACGAGGTGAGCCAATCGCGCCAACGCTTCAACAACCCTTCGCCATCCCGCAACTCGCTCAACAAACGGTCACGCTCTTTTGCCAGCGCATCGGGCAGCCAACCGAGGGCGTTCAAGTAGCGCTGCGCCTCCAACAATTCTCCCGATGTGGCGAAAAACTCTGCTGTCGTTTCCCACTCCCTTCGCCAACTTTGCAACCTTGCAGCGTCCAAACCCAACGCCATGACGCTCTTTGCCCACTCTCGCAACCCTTCGGCGGCTGCCAGCGGTTGCAATGCCGTCGCCGCCAACTCGGCGCAAAGGTGCAGCGCCTCCGCTGTCCGTTGCCATTGTCGCTCGCTTTGCCCCGTTTCTCGCTGCCATTGCGCCAATCGGGCGTTGACATCCTGCGCCATCAATTTCCACGATTTCGCTGCCTCCCGCAATTGCAGCCAAAGTTGCTGCTGGCGTTCAGGCGTCAGCGTTTCAGGCACATCGTCCAACACTGACGAGAGCAAATTCCTCACCGATTGCCATTCGTCTTCGGTGAGAACTTGGGCGGGTTTGAGGGTTGTGACGGAACGGTTCAGCGGTGCGGAAATCGCTTCAGGCGGAAGGGTTTGCCCGTTGCGGTCAAGGGCGTTGAGCCAACCGACTCGCAACAAGGCGGCGACAATCAGTTGCGTCAATTCGGGCGTTAACCCGAAAGGGCTTTTCGCCATCATCGCCTCCACTTGCCGATAGGGTTTCCCGTCGCCGACGATTTGCAAGATGGCGTCGGTCAATTCGGGTGGCGGCGCCGTCACCGCCATCGGGATGGGTGCATCGCTTCGTTCGGTGATGGACAAAATGCCGAGGGGCAACGCAATCAGTTCCAGCCATCGTTGGGCGTTGGCGTCTATGGCGGGAGCAGGCAAGCCCCGCAAAATCAACCGCGTTAAGGCGTTCAAGGTTTGGGCGCTGGCTTCCCGCCTTGGGGCGATGGGCAAAAATTGCGGGAACACTTTCGGCAAGACTTTTTCGGCAACCGCTCGCACCAACTCATCAAAACTGACAAACTCCGCCATCAGCAACTCCTTCATTGGCATCGCCCGTCCCTGTCCCTCAGTCCCTAATCCCAGCAAAGTGCCGTCACCGTAAAGCCGTTGCATCAAGCGTTGCGTTTCCCACTGACGGGCAGGCAACATCTCCCGCAACCGCCCCGACATCTTCATGCCCAATTCGCTTTCGGCAAGGGAAAGGTCTTGACCGAGAAGCCAAACCGCTGCGTTTTCGCGCCATCGGCGCTTTTCCGCCTCGTTGGGCGTTCTCGGCAACAAGGCGACGACGGCATGGGCGAAGCGGAAGTCGGCGGGAGTGGCGCTTGCCGTTGACAGTCCCGTTGCGGCAAAAAGTCGCTCCAGCAGTTGAACAAAGTGTCGGCGTTGCTCGTCAATGGCAGTGGGCAGGGCGATGAACAGGTGCAGGCATTCATCGGTGTGGGGTGAGGCGAGGTTTGCCACCGTTTGGCGCAACTGCGTTTCGGTCAGGCGACGCAAGTCGGTGACGGTGATGGCGATATGCCGTTGGGTGCGTTGCCAATGGGTGACGACGGTGCGGGTTTCGTTCAACGGTGGTGGTGTCCACTCTTCGCTTCGGCATTCCCAAGCGAACCGCAAAAGGCGAGGGTCGTCGTCCGTTAGCGCCGCCATCGTTTCCATCAACCGACGACGCAGGGCTTCCGTCACGGTGATTTGCGGGTCAAGGCGATAGGTGTCATCGGGCGAGCCTGTCCGTCGGATGGCGTCCATGAAATTCGCCTCGGTGCGCAACCGTTCCAACATCGCCCAAACTTGCTGGGCGTCTCGCATCAGCGCTTCCGCCAACTCTTTTGCCGACGGTTCTTCACCGCCGACTTGAAACGCCAGCAACGCCTTGACCAACCGCAACACTTCGCCCGTCTCCGCTCCCCAGTCCCCAGTTCCGAAATACGGCAGCACTTGTTGGGCGAAGGGGCGCAATTGCGGGTGGGCGTGCAAGTCAGGCGCAAAGTGGTCAAGGATGGTGTCGGGCGTGATGAGTTGCTGCCAGTCGGCATTTAGATGCTGGCGGACCGCCCATTGGACGAAGGTGACCACACTGCGGGTGCGGGAGAAAAACGCTCCGACGCTCCGCTCAAGGCAACGGACAGTCAAGGGATGGAGCGGGTAGCAGGCGAAAAGTTCGTCCACGCTGAAGCGTTGCGCCCAAGACGATTGATGGCGAAGGTCGCTCAATTTTTGCCGAAGGGTTGCCTCATTGCGCTTGCGCAGCAGCACTTGGCTGATGAGGGGAAGGGCGTGGGCGAAGTTAAGCAGCCAAGTTTGCTGGAAGCGGTCGCGCACTTGCGTCAAGGCGTAAGGCTCTATCCGTTGCAAATCCTCAACACCTCGCTGTAACGCTCCGACCAGCAAAAGGGGGAGGCGGCGGGTCGCTTGGGCGAGGAATTGCAAAAAGGAAGCGTCACGATGAAGCGCCTCGCCACTTTTGGCGTTCAAAAACATCGCCAGTTCGTCCAGCAACAAAACGATGCCCGAAAAACCTTGCGCTTGTGCCTGCTGCCAGACGGCAGACAGCCATTCGCCTCGCGCTGATGGGTCGGAGGGGACGGCGAAATCTTTGCGGTTGGCTTCGGCAGCGATTTCCCTTGCGACGACGGTTTCCAACGCAAACGCCGTCGGGTCAAATTCGTCAAGGCTGATGTAAGTGACGAAGAAACGACGCTCGCCGACAGGTTGCAGCAAAGGCGACCAATTGGGGTTGCGTCGGGCGAACCGCTGGCGGGCATCAGGGAATTCAGCGAGCAGACCGATGGTTGCCATCAGGTGCGATTTTCCCGTCCCATAAACGCCGCTGAGCAAAAACGCGCCGCCTTGCGGCAAAGCGGAAAGCAACCCGTGCATTGCCGCTGCGTTGGCGCCTTCCACGACAAGGTAGCCATCCACCAACGGGGCTAACGGTTCGGGAAGCGAATGGGTTCGGGGCGTTTCGCGCACTTGCGTCAGTTGCACGACAGGATTGACCGCCACCACCTCCACGAAATCGCCGATGCGAAACATCATCGCCCACCTCCCTCACGGCTTTTGGTTTGGGTTTTCCGTCACCAACCCTTCCGCTTGAGCGGCAGCCAGCAACTCTTCATCGGCACTCACGAAAATCAAGGGCGGTAAGCCGATTTGCTGGCGGCGGCGATGCAGCAATGTCGCCGCTGCCAATTGGATAGCATCGTAGCCTCTCAATCCGTGCCGCTCAATTAACCGCACCGCCTCTTCAACGACTTCAGCGGTCACTTCCAAGACGAGATACTGAACACGCATGTGTTCCATGAATTCTTGGGTGAAGGCTCTGGCTTCTTCTGCCGTGATCACCCCTTCCCGCACCTTCTTCCAGAAAGCGGCGACCACTTCTGCGACAGTGACGCGGGCGATAAGGATGGTATGACCCGTGCTGGGGTCAGTGATGGTGGCTATCCAGTCGGAACCCGCTTCCCACACATAGCGTTTGACGATGCCGCTGCTGTCACAGAAGTAATTCGCCATCCTCATCGCCGCTCCTCAAGGATGATTTGGGAAAGGGGTTTGCCGGGGATTTTGCGAGGCGGGTTGTGGCGAATTCCTTCGGGCGACGGTTGCGGAAGGGTGATGAATCCTTCATCAGCCAACTGGGCGTAAAATTTCCGCTCCCGCTCTTGTTCTTCATCGTGGGTGATGGTGACAGTGACGGGCGTCCCGTCGGGAAGGGGCAATGGTTCGTCCAGCAGCAAAGCGTTCCCTTGCACGATGCCTCGCACGACCCATTGCTTTGCCATCTCACGCGCCTCCCTTTTGGTGGTCATGCCGTCATCACGACGGTCTTTCGCTGGGGCAAGTCAAAAAGCAGTCGGGCGCCCCAAGCGTCCAGCAACTCCATGCCGATGAGCACCTCCCCGCCAAAGGTGACGATGATTTCGGTCGGCACTTCCGGCAGTTCACCGATCTGCGCCCAACCTTGAAAGAGAAATTGCTCCCGCAGCGTCCCATCGGCTAACTCAAATCGCTCCACCCGCAGCAAGAGCAAACCCAGCGGCACGGCGAAAGTGATGGGGAGCACCAAACCGCCATTGAAACCTGTGTCCACGATAGCACTGACCTCAACGCTCCCCATCAGCCCCCGCACCTTGACGGGCAACCTTCCTTGCCGTTGCTCATCAATCACGCCCTCAATGACCGCCATCGCCATCACCACCTCCGCTTGCGATAAAAGCCGATGGGACGCCCATAAAGTAACTTGTCGGGGTGGCGCTCCCTCAACCGCAAGCAGGCGTCTATGGCGCGGTCGGCGATTTCGTAGTCACCGCTTTCGGGTTCAATGGCGATGAACTTGCCGTAGTGCTCCTTTTCCAGTTGCTCCTTCATCCGTTCGTAAACCGCCTCGCCTTTCGCCGCCAATTCCTTCGGGTTAATGTGAGGGACGGCGATGGTCGGGATCGTTTTCGCTTCCGACATTGCCTTTCCCCTCCTTCGCTTTGATGTTTGCGCCATGCGTTAGCGTTGGGCGCCCGTGAGCGTGGCGATGCGCTCGGCAAAAAGTTCGTAAGTGGGTCGCGCAAAGGGCGTGCCAGCATCATCGCCGTTATCTCTTTCGCCCACATCGCTCAAGGAAGTTGCGCAGCAACTCTTTGCCTGTCGTCGTCAGGATGGATTCAGGGTGGAACTGAACGCCTTCTACGGCGACTTCGGGCGGGAAATCTTTGTGGCGGACGCCCATGATTTCGCCGTCGTCCTCGCTGACGGCGCTGATTTCCAAGCAGTCGGGCAAACTCGCCCGCTCAATGACGAGGGAGTGATAGCGGGTGGCTTCAAAGGGGTTGGGCAAGTCGGCGAAGATTGTCTTGCCGTCGTGGCGGATGGGCGAAGTTTTGCCGTGCATCAGCCGCTTGGCGCGCACGATGCGTCCGCCGAAGGCTTGCCCGATGGCTTGGTGTCCCAAGCAAACGCCCAAGATGGGGACTTTGCCTGCATACTGGCGGATGACTTCCACCGAGATGCCCGCTTCGTTGGGCGTGCAGGGACCGGGCGAAATGACGAGGTGGGTGGGCTCCAATTCGGCGATTTTCTCGGGCGGGATAGCATCGTTGCGAAAGACCAAAACTTCCGCCCCCAGTTCGCCGAGATACTGGACGAGGTTGAAGGTGAAACTGTCGTAGTTGTCAATGACGACGACGCGGGGCATGGTCATCACCGACGGAAAGTTTGACGCAGGGGATGTCAATGGGCGCCGCCCGCATCCCAACGCATCCGCTCGTCCCGACTCATCGGCATCGGTCCCAGCAAAAGTCCGTTAGGCAAAAGGAACGCCATCTCGCCTTTGCCGACGGCGGCGTTGCGGTTGTTGAGGCTGATGAACACTACGCCTTGATCCACCGACACCAAAATCCGTTTGTCGCTTAGCACAGCGACGCTGAAGTAGGCGTCGGGCGAACCGACGAGTTGGGCATCACCGACGCGGACAGGCAAGGGGTAGCGGCGCTCGCCCGGTGGCGGAGGGGGCGTGCCCAACCAAATCCGACCCGCTTCCACTTGCAAGACCCGATTGGCAAGCAATCGCACCTGCCCTTCGCTTTCCACTTTCAAACGCGCCTTGTAAGGCAGCCAAAGAAAAAGGGCAACGCTTTTGGGCGCCACCCGAACGGCATCACCCAGCGAAACAGTCGCCCCTTCCTCAAGGGAACGGGGCGGGGAAGCGGTGACAAGTTCCGCTTGTCCCTTCAGGCTGAGGAGTTTCAGGGCGAACTCCCTTTCCTCTTGCGCCCCTGCGAACAGCGACGATGCCATCACGGTCACGACCAACGCCCACCAGCAACCTCGCATCCTTACCCCTCCTTTCATCGCCCCGTTTCTTGGTGGACGGGCAAAAGTTCGTCGGTCTCAAAGAGGTGCTTGCTCAAACGCAGGTGCTCTGGGATGGGGATGGGATATTTGCCATCAAAGCAAGCGCGGCAGAAACGGGTCGTTTCAAACCCGACGGCTTGCAGCAATCCTTCCAAACTCAAGTAGCCGAGGCTGTCGGCGCCGATGTAGCGGCGAATTTCCTCCACATCCAATTGCGCCGCAATCAGTTCGCTGCGGGCGCAAGTGTCAATGCCGTAAAAGCAGGGGAAGCGATAAGGCGGCGAACTAACCCGCATGTGGATTTCCTTTGCCCCTGCTTCCCGCAGCATCGCCACGATGGCTCGCGTCGTCGTCCCCCGAACGATGCTGTCTTCCACGACGACGACCCGTTTGCCTTCCAACACTTCACGGATGGGCGTCAGTTTGATGCGCACGCCCAATTCCCGTTGGCGTTGGCTGGGTTGGATGAAAGTCCGATGGATGTAGCGGTTTTTGATGAAGCCTTCGGCATAAGGGATGCCCGACGCTTCGGCGTAACCGATGGCGGCAGGGATGCCCGTGTCGGGGACGGGAATCACGATGTCGGCGTCGGCAGGATGCTCTTTGGCTAAGATTTGCCCCATCCGCCGCCGCGCCATGTGGACATTGCGACCGTAAAGGTGGCTGTCAGGACGCGCCAAATAGACGAACTCAAAGAGGCACAAAGCGGGCTTGATTTCTTCCGCCCATCGGACGATGTGCAACCCTTTGTCGTCCACGATGACCAACTCGCCTGGCTCCACATCCCGCACATAGACCGCCCCGACAGGATTGAGGGCGCAAGTTTCGGAGGCAATGACCCAATGCGAACCATTGAGTTTGCCGATGACCAACGGACGAACGCCGTAAGGGTCACGGAGGGCTAAAAGTTGTGTCGGGGTCAGCAAGACCAGCGAGAATGCCCCTTGCAACCGTTTGGCGGCAGCGAGGACGGCGCGCTCAAAATCCAATTCGTCCATGCTGGCGATGAGTTTGGCGATGATTTCGCTGTCGCTGGTGCCCTCAAAGCGAAAGCCCAACCGCTCCAAATCCCGCCGCAACTCTAAAGCGTTGACGAGGTTGCCGTTATGCCCTAACGCAAAAGGCATCCCACGATGATACTCCAGCAACGGTTGGGCGTTGGCGAGGTTGGAAGCGCCTGTCGTGGAGTAGCGGGTGTGCCCGATGGCGATGTGACCTTGCAAGCCCGACAAAGTTTCCTCGTCAAAGACTTGCGAGACCAATCCCATGCGTTTGTGGACTTTGAGGGTGTGTCCGTCGGCGACGGCGATGCCCGCGCTCTCTTGCCCCCGATGTTGCAGGGCAAACAAGCCAAAATAGGTCAGGCGGGCAACATCGTCGCCCGGCGCATAAACGCCGAACACCCCGCACTCTTCGGGCAACCCTTCGCTCAAAAGGGCGTAACCGTTTTGCGCCGTCATGGCGGAACGCCTCCACGCCAAAAATGTAGCACCCGTCAAACTGACAAGTTGCGGATGGTGATGCCGACAATTTCAGGCGGGCAAAGGAAGCGGATGGGCAGGCGGGTCGTGCCGATACCCGATGTCGTGATGAGTGTCGTCCCGTTGGGCAACCGATGACAACCCCACGCATAAGTGCGGGGGATTTTTCGTGCCCGAATGTAAATCGCTCCCAACAGCGGAAACCGCACTTGCCCGCCATGCGTGTGCCCACACAAAATCAAGTCCGCCCGCAAAGCGGCAGGTTGGGCGATGATGTCGGGCGAATGCGCCAACAGAATGCAAAAAGCGTCGTCGGGCACTTTCGCCAAAGTTTTGGCGGCGTCAGCGCGACGACGATGCGGGTCGTCCGTCCCCGCAATCCAAATCCCGTCCCGAAAGGGCAATGCCTCATTGCGCAGCCAGTGACCGCCGCAACGGTGCAGCAAATCCGCCATCGTGTCAGTCAAATGGTTCGCCGCTTCTCCATTGCCCTCTACGGCGAACAAGGGCGCAATTTCCGCAAGGTGACGGAAGAGGGTTTCGGCGGCAGGAAGGGCTCTGCGCCACATGGTTATATCGCCCGTCAAGGCAATCAAGTGGGGTCGCCATTGAGCCACCAATGCCACCGCCTTTCGCTCCCTTGCCCCGAAGCGACGCATATGAAGGTCGCTGAGGTGGGCGATGCGAAAGTCATTGTGCGTCGGTGGGAATCGGTGGCTTGACAGTTCGTAACGCATCAACCGAACCTGAAAACTTTCCCAGACGCCGTAGGCGAAAAGCCCCGCTGTGCCCGTTATGGCTGCTACGAGCCACCGTTCGTCCATGCGGTCACCGCCCAAAGAAGGGTTTGACTTTCAACGGCTCACATCGGGCAAGTCTGCCACAAAATTTGCGTGGCAATAAACTCGGCATGGAGGGAGACGCCGATGGTCATCACCGTCGTGGACAACTACCCGAAAATTTCGGAAACCGACCAACGCCTGCGTCGCGCCATCGCCGCTTGGGAAGACGGCAAATTGAGCGACGCCGAATTGGCAAGCGTGTATGACGAAGTGACCCAGACCGTCATCCGCGAGCAGATAGAAGCAGGCATAGAGTTGGTCACCGACGGGCAAGTCCGATGGGACGATGCCCTCAGTTACCTCGCCCGCCAACTGGATGGGACGCAGCGGGGCGGGTTGCTCCGCTGGTTTGACAACAACTTCTACTTCCGCCAACCCGTCATCGTCGGGAAACTGCGGCGCAAAGAGCCGTTGGTCGTGGACGATTGGCAAAAAGCCAAAAAATGGGCGGGCGCAGTGCCTGTCAAACCCGTCCTGACAGGTCCTTACACTTTCGCCAAACTCAGCCTGAACGAGCATTACGCCCACTTCGCCGACTTGCTTGCCGATGTGGCTGCCATCTGGAACGAAGAGGCGAAAGCGCTGGCGGAAGCGGGAGCACCGATGGTGCAACTGAGCGAGCCTGCCATTTTGTTCCATCCCGAAGACGCTTCTCTTTGGACGGACGCCATCCGTCAAGTGGCGGAAGGCGTCACCATCCCTATCGCCCTTTACACCTTCTTCGCCGATGCCAGCAGAGTTTGGGACGCCCTGATGGCGTTGCCCGTCCAAATCATCGGCTTGGACTTTTGCAGCGGCGAGGTGAACCGCAACGCCGATTTGGTGCGGACAAGTTTCCCCGCCGAAAAGAAATTGGGCTTGGGCATCGTGGATGCCCGCAACATCAAACCCGAACCCGTAGACGAACTCGCACGGCAAATTGAGCAAGCAGCCTCGTGGGTCAATGCGGAACGACTTTTTGTCAACCCCAACTGCGGCTTGGAATTTCTGCCCCGTGCCGACGCCAAGCGCAAACTGGAAACCCTGTCCGCCGCCGTCCGCAAGGTGCGGGGGGATTAGTCGGGAGGTGCTACCCTTTGCGGCATCGTGTCTTGATTGCCGACCCGTTGGAAGAGACAGGCATCGCATTGCTTCAGGAAATCGCCGAAGTGACGGTGCGACCGAAACTGAGCGAGGAAGAGTTGGCGCAACTCATCGGCGATTACGATGCCCTCATCGTCCGTAGCGGCACAAAGGTGACCCGACGGGTCATTGAGCGGGGCGCCCGCTTGAAAGTCATCGGGCGGGCAGGGATTGGCGTGGACAACATTGATGTGGACGCTGCAACGGAGCGGGGCATTTTCGTCGTCAACGCCCCCTCCGCCGTCACGACGGCGACTGCCGAGCACACCTTCGCCTTGCTCTTGGCACTGTTGCGAAAAATCCCGCAGGCTTGGCAATCGGTGCGGGAAGGCAAATGGGAGCGGACGAACTTTATCGGCAACCAATTGCAAGGCAAGACCATCGGCATCATCGGCTTGGGGCGCGTCGGCACGCAAGTGGCGCGCTACGCCAAAGCCTTCGGGATGCGGGTGCTCGGTTGCGACCCCTTCATCACGGAAGAGCGGGCGCGCCAGTTGGGCATTGAGTTGCGGGAGTTAGACGACCTTTTGCGGGACGCTGACATCGTGACGGTCCATGTCCCCTTGACGAAGGAAACACGCCACCTCCTTGATGCCCGTGCCCTATCCTTGATGAAGCCAACAGCCGTTTTGGTCAACACAGCGCGAGGTGGCGTCGTGGACGAAGAGGCTCTTTACGAGGCGCTTGTGCAGGGGCGATTGGCAGGGGCGGCGTTGGATGTGCTGGAGCACGAGCCGCCCAAAGAAGGGACGGCAAGCGCCCGCTTGACGCAACTGCCCAATGTCATCGTGACGCCGCATTTGGGCGCTTCAGCGAAAGAGGCACAGGAAGAGGCGGCGATGGAAGTCGCCAAGCAAGTCCTCGCCGTCCTTCGGGGCGATTTCCCGACGACGGCAGTCAACCTACCTGCCATCCCCGCCGATGTCCTGCACGCCCTTCGCCCCTTCATGCATCTCGCCGACCGCATGGGGCGTTTCCTGAGCCAATTTTGTCAAGGCAGGGTCGGCGAGGTGCGCTTGAACTTTGCGGGGCAAATCGCCGAAATGGAAACGGAGCCTTTGACGCGGGCGTTCCTGAAAGGCTTGATGGAGATGCGCTTACCTGAGACGGTCAACTTCGTCAATGCGCCCGCTTTAGCGCGGGCGAGGGGCATCCGCGTCACCGAAGAGCGGCAATTGCAGCCGACGGACTACGCTTCGCTCATCGCGGCGACGGTGCGGACGAACTTGGAAGAGCGGTCGGTGGCGGGGGCTGTCTTTCAGGGCGTCGGTCCTCGTCTGGTGCAAATTGACGGTTATCGCGTGGATGTGGCGCCTGAAGGGCATGCTATCTTGGTGGAGCAAATTGACCGACCAGGCATCATCGGGCGGGTCGGGACTTTGCTGGGGCAAAACAACATCAACATCGCCTTCATGCAAGTCGGGCGAAAGGAACTGGGGGGCAAAGCCGTCATGGTCATCATGGTGGACACCCCCGCCCCGCCCGAACTGTTGGCGCAATTGCGCACCGCCCACGACGCCATCTTGGATGTGCGACAGGTGGATTTCGGTCCGCCTTTGCCCCCTTCAGGAGGGATGCCATGATGGGCACTTTCCGTTACCCTGTCACTTTGCTGAGTTTGGATCGGGCGCAACGGGTGACTTTGGAGATGCTGGTGGACACGGGCGCCACTTACACTTGGGTGCCCGAACCCGTCTTGCAGCAGTTGGGCTACCAACCCACTTTCCGTCGCCGCCTGCGCCTCGCCAACGGGCAAATCATTGAGCGCAGCGGATGTGAAGCCGTCGTGGAAATTGATGGCAATGCCCTGACGACCATCGTCCTTTTCGGCGACCCTGCCTCTGAGCCCTTGTTGGGTGCCGTGACTTTGGAGCAATTTTCCCTCGCCCCCGATCCCGTCTCCCAACGGCTCATTCCTGTGGAAGCCTTGCTGATGTCTTTGGGGTGAGAAGATGGCGCGCCGAAAGCCTTTGATCCTGCTCAGCAACGACGACGGCGTTCATTCTCTCGGCTTGATGCACCTGAAGCGAGCGGTGCGGGAATTGGGCGAAGTGATTGTCGTCGCGCCCGACCGCCCCCGCAGTTCGTGCAGCCATGCCATCACGCTCCACAAACCGTTGCGGGTGTTTGAATGGCGCGATGCAGATGGTGATCTCGTTTATGCTTGCAACGGCATGCCTGCCGATTGCGTGGCGTTGGGCATCCGTGTCGTTTGCCCCCGTCCGCCCGATTTGGTCATCGGCGGCATCAATGTCGGTCCGAATGTCGGCGACGATGTGATTTACTCAGGGACGGTGGCTGTCGCCCGCGAAGCCGCCTTGCACGGCGTCAAAGCCTTTGCGATTTCCCTCGCCGACTTCAACGAGTTGCATTACGAGACGGCTTCCCGCGTGGCGCGATGGTTGGCGAAGCGTTTGATAACGACCCGACTTCCTGAGGGCGTGTTTTTGAATGTCAATGTGCCCAACTTACCGACGAACGACCTGAAAGGGTTGCGGGTGGTGAGGCGGGGACGAAAGCGTTATGAGGGGTTGCCCGAACAGCGCCACGACCCGCAAGGACGCCTTTACTTCTGGCGGGGAAGCGAGCGCCCCGTCATTGAACCCATCCCCGACACCGATGTCACCGAATTAGCCAACGGCTTCGTCACTGTCACGCCTTTCTCCGCCGAGTTGACCGACTTGACCATTTTGGAGGCGTTGCGCCGTTGGGAGGCGGAGTTTCAACTGTGAGGGACGACGAGGGATGGCGACAGCAAGTGCGTCAGCGGTTGTTGGCGTGGTTTGAGAAGCACCGACGCAATTTGCCCTGGCGCCAAACCCGCGACCCTTACGCCATTTTGGTCAGCGAAATCCTGCTACAGCAAACGACGGTGGAAGCCGCCCGCCCCTACTTTGAGCGTTTCCTTCAACGCTTCCCGACGATTCACGATTTGGCAAGGGCGTCGCTGGAAGAAGTCCTGCAAGTTTGGGCGGGCATCGGCTATTACGCTCGTGCCCGAAATTTGCACGAGGCGGCGAAGCGCATCGTGGAAAATTTCGGCGGTCAAATCCCCAGCGACTTTGAGACCCTTTTGCAATTGCCCGGCATCGGGCGCTACACGGCGGGCGCTATCGCCAGCATCGCTTTCGGCAAGCGGGTGCCCGCCTTAGACACCAACGCCATCCGCGTCCTTTCCCGTTTGCTGGGTTGGCAAGGCGACCCCAAAAGTGCGACCTTTCAAAAACGCTTGTGGGACGCAGCGATGGCGTTGCTTCCCGACGAAGCGTCGGGCGAATTCAATCAAGCGCTGATGGATTTAGCGGCGTTGATTTGTTTGCCCGAAGCGCCCAAATGCGCCGCTTGCCCCTTGCAACCCTTTTGCGCCGCCGCTGCGTCGGGTGTCCCAGAGCAATTTCCTTCAACGCCCCAAAAACGGCAATGGCGTGAACGGCGCGAGGTGGCATGCGTGATTTGGCGCGATGAGTGTTTGCTTGTCGCCCAGCGAGGCGAAGGTTGGTGGCAGGGCTTGTGGGAGTGCCCGCGTGGCGAGATGCTGCCCGACGAATCACCGCTAAGCGCCGCCGAACGCCTCGCTTGGGAGCGGCTGGGTTTGACCGTGACGGCACAAGCCATCTTGACAACCCTTACGCACACCGTCACCGTCCATCGCATCGCTTTGACGGCTGTGGAGTGCCGCTATCGTTCAGGCGAGTTGCGGTTGCAAGGTTACCGAGATGCCCGATGGCTGCCGTTGGAAGAAGCCCAGAAGTTGCCCGTCCCATCGCCCCAAGCGGAGTTGCTCGCCTTCCTGACGCACCAGCGGCGCTTCGGGCGGCAAGCCCGTTTGTTCTGAGCCGTCACGGAAGGAAGGACGCCAAAAGTTGGGCGATCTCTTGAAACAGGCGGATGATGTCGTTCACCAGTTGCTGGAAGAAACGCTCCACATCGCCCAGCGTGATGTTGCGCAGCAGCCAATCAATGGCAGGCAAAAAGACACCGATGGCAGCGACCAAAAGCCCCAACACCATCGCGTTGAACGCCAGAAAACCGATAGCGCCCAAAATCGCCCGCCCGATGCCCGCGCCCAACCAGATGGCGAAAGCGACGGCAGCGACCTTGACACCTGTGGCAATCCAATCCAGCGCTTGTCGTCCCCGTCCCCGCACATCAACGAAGCCCACTTCAATCGCCCGCCCATCGCGGGTAATCGGACGCCCCGCATCGTCCACCATTTGAACGGACGGCAAAAGTCCTTTCCAACCCCAGACCAAATTCACCGCTTCCCCCGTTGACTCCCGAACGACCCGCAAATGGCGGTAATTGGCGGCGCCACCGTCGCGGAAGGAAAACACCAGCACTTCCGTCCGACCCCCGACGGGCACACCGACCCGCAGCGTCGTGCCGGGGTTTTCCGCCAATGTCTTCAGGCGGGAAAATTGCGCCCGAACCAGTGACGCCAAATCTTCGTCGCTGCCTTCCAACATCAAATCGGGACGGACGGCATCTTGAAGGTTGACCGTGCCATTGCCACCGCAGCCGACTAAAGGGGCAAAGAGGCTGGAAGCGACGAGACCGACAAACCGACGGCGTGTCCAACACGCCATTGCAACATCCCTCCCAAAAGCCTTCGGGTTTGATGACCCGTCCGCAAAACACTTCCCATCCCCCAAAGCGTCGGGCGAAATTATAGCGCCGACCGCCAAAGGCGATAACGAATGTGCCAAGATGTTGGCGACCGAAACTTTTGCAGGAGGCGATGCGAATGAGGCGCTGGCAAGTGCGAGCGCCGGGGCGATTGTGCCTGTTCGGCGAGCATCAGGACTACTTGGGCTTGCCCGTCATCGCCGTCGCCATCAACCTGTTCATCCACATGGACGCCACCAAGCGAGACGACCGCTTGCTGTTCGTCCAGATGCCCGACATCGGCGAGACGGAAACGATTGACCTTGACCGACCCATCGTTTACGAGCGACCCCGCCAGTATTTGCGATCGGGCGTAAAAGTTTTACGGGATTTGGGTGACGAGTTGCCGCACGGGCTAACGGTGACGGTTCAAGGCGACATTCCCATCAATGCGGGCACTGCCAGTTCATCAGCGTTCGTCGTCGCTTGGTTGAAGTTGCTGCTGACCGTTTGCGGCGCGCCTGAAGGCGACGACCCTGAAACGCTGGCGCGCTTGGCGCACAAGGCGGAAGTCGTGGAGTTCGGCGAGCCGGGCGGGATGATGGATCACTTCGCCGCTGCCTTTGGCGGCGCCATCTTCGTGGACACACGACCGCCTTTCCGTTGCGAGCGATTGCCCGTTGCGTTGGATGGGTTTGTGCTGGGCGACACCTTAGAGCGCAAGCAAACCCTTGAGGTGCTGCGACAGGCGAAGGAGCAAGCGTTAGAGGCTTTTCGGCAAATCAAAACACGCCACCCCGACTTTGACCTACACGCCACGCCGACCGAACAGGCGATGGCGTATGCCGAGGAGTTGCCTGAACCGCTGAAAAGCAAAGCCATCGCCCACATCCACGACCGTGACTTGTGCCGACGAGCCTACGAGATGCTAAAGCAGGGTAGGGGAGAGGCAGCGCAATTGGGGGCGATGTTGACGGAGCACCATCATTGGCTGCAAGTGTTAGGCGTCTCCACGCCCAAATTGGATGCGCTGGTGGACGCCGCGTTGCAAGCGGGTGCGTTGGGGGCGAAACTGAACGGTTCAGGGGGCGGCGGTTGCATGTTCGCCTTCGCCCCCAACCGCCAAAAGGAAGTCGCCGACGCCATTGAGCGGGCGGGTGGAAAAGCCTTCATCGTGGCGATGGCGGAAGGGGCGACGGCAACGCTAAAGTAAGCCAGCAAGGCAACGGGTGACTTCGCGCATTGTTCGTCACCCGCCTTCTACCAGTCGCCACTCGCTATTCGCCAGTCACTTCGCATGGGCAATGTTGCTTCGCTATCGGGGCAGGAAGTTGGTGGGCATCACGGTCTTGGACGCATCCAAGCGGTGAGGCAAGGCGGGGCAAAGGGCGATGACCGACATCGCTTACTCGGTCAATGGCGTGCCTATTCGGTTGACAGAGGAACGGTGGCGGCATATCGTCACCGAGCACCCTGAATTGCGTGGTCGGCGAGGGGATTGCTTAGCAGTGATTGAAAATCCCGATGTGGTCATGCAAGGCTATGGTGGGGCGTTGGTAGCAGCCAAAGGTTATGGGCGACGCCGTTACCTCGTGGTGGTTTACCGAGAAGTTTCTGCCAACGACGGCTTTGTTATCACAGCCTACTTTGTTCGTCGGCTTAAAAGGAGGGTTGTCCTATGGCGACCATGATCGGGCGATCGGCGAAGACCCAACGATTGATTGCGCAGGTGTTAGAACTTGGCAAACGGGTCGCTGAGTTGGGTGACGAGGATGTGTGGCTTAGTTACGATCGGGAAGCCGATGTGCTGTATGTGAGTTTCGGGCATCGGCAAGAAGCGACGGACACCGTTGAGTTGGACGACATCGGGGTATTGCTTCGCTATCGGGGCAGGAAGTTGGTGGGCATCACGGTCTTGGACGCTTCCAAGCGGTGAGGCAAGGTGAAAGGCGATGGGACGAAAGGGCGTGATTTTGGCGGCAGGGCAAGGGACGCGGTTGCGCCCGTTGACGGAGCGGACACCGAAGCCACTCATTGAAATCGGTGGGCGCCCCTTTCTGGCTTACCTTTTGGAGCGCTTTCGTCACGCAGGTTGCGAGGAAGTGTTGTTGGTCATCGGGCACTTGGGCGACCAAATCGTCCGCCGATGCGGCGAAAAGGCTTTCAGCATGCGGTTGCGTTATGCGTGGCAACCCATCCCCGAAGGGACGGCGAAAGCGTTGCTGTTGGCGGAAGAGTTTGTCGGCGACGAACCCTTTTTGATGAGTTGGGGCGACATCGTGGCAGCACCCGAAAATTACACCGCCCTTTGGGAACGCTATGAACAGGGCGATTGTGCGATGGTCATGTCGGTCAATTGGATGGACGATGTGTCGGCGGGCGCCGATGTGACGCTGGACGGCGAGCGAGTCGTTGACATCGTGGAGAAGCCACCAAGTCCGAAGGCGGGTTGGAACCAAGCGGGCATCTTCGTCATTGCCCCCCGCATCTTCCCCTACCTTCGGCAAGTGCGACCGTCGCCACGCGGCGAGTATGAGTTCACCGATGCCGTTCGGTTGATGGTGCGGGCGGGCGAGAAGGTGGTCGCTTTGCCCGTGCAAGGTTACCGTTACGAGTTGGGCACTTTAGAGCAATTGCGGGTGCTGGAACGGGTCGCCCATCAATTGACTTTGCGCCATGACCCTGCGCGAATGCCGTGAGGGGGCAGCATGACTAACAGTCACGGCAGAAAGGATGGAGAACGCCCATGCGCCGACGCCGTTGGCGAGGTTTATCAAGCATGTTGCCGTTGGTGACGGTTACCTTGTTGGCGATGTGGGGCGTCGCGATGCTTCGCCGCCACACTCCGACACCCCGTTCCTTACCCGCCTTGCGAGGTGAGGCGGTGTTTTTGCGGGAGCGTTGTTACACCTGCCACACCATCAACGGTCAAGGTGTGGCGCTGAAAGGGGCATGGGTGGAGTTGACCCAATTCAGCGACCGACCCGTCGCCGAACTGGTTGCTTTTTTGCGGGAGAAGCGAGTTCGCCCCAGCGGGGAGCGTTCCATCATGCCTTCTTACGCCCATTTGCCCGATGGCGATTTGCTGGCATTGGCACATTTCATCCGCCGCCTTTCACCTCACTCAAAGATGCCTGCCATCTGGCAAGGAGAACCACAGCGCCCTAACTGGCACCAACGGGATGATTTCATCCTCATGCACGGCAAAGATATGGAGCGCAACCCCGACCTTTGTTGGCAATGCCATCGTCAGTGGGACGGGAAGGATTTGGGCTTGCGCTTCTGTCAAGGTTGCCATCAAACGCGGTTGCCCGAATCGCATTTGCGCCCTGATTGGCTGAAAACCCATGTGGTGCTGGCAAAAGACGAACAAGGGTTGCCGCAAAAGGACGAACCGCACTGGCTGCGGCGAAACCGCGTCTGCATGGCGTGTCACACCGATGCCGTCAGCACGCCCCTCAGTTGCAACGGTTGCCACGAGAAACTTTGGCATCGGGATGAGCGTGGCAAGTTGGACGAATGGGTGGCGGTGACGCACGGCATCAAGTGGCATCAATGGCGACAAACTTGCGCTCGTTGCCACACGCAGCAAGCGCAGGAATGTGACGCTTGTCACGGCACGGCAATGCCCCACCCACCAAATTGGTTGCGGCGCACTCGTCATCGGGTCGGTGTCGCCGATGATGCCCATGAGCGGGAAGGGAGCGCTAACCCCCATCTTTGCCTCCAGTGCCATGCGCTGCGAGTTGATCCTTTGGGCGATGGTCGGGCAAAGCGGGTGGGTTGCGATGAATGCCATTGGCGAAAGCGTCCTGAGTGGCGACAGTTGTTCGGGAAGCGCCCCGAAGACCACACGCTTGATTGGCGGCAGCGCCATGCGACGCTTGCTCGCGGTCAAGAGGGGCGGTGCCAGTTGTGCCATCACGGTCCACAAGGGTTGGTCGGCACCGACAGTTGCTTCCAGTGCCACCAAACGGAGATGCCTCACCCGCCCGATTGGGCGTTGCGAGCGCATGGACCGTTCACGCAACAAAAGGGCAAGCGCACTTGCTTTGCGATGTGCCACCAACCCGACTATTGCACCAAATGCCACTTGCCTGACGAATTGGCGCGGATGCGCTGAGGGCAGTAGCATCGCCCTTGCCTGAGTGTCACAATGTTGGCATTTACTGCTAAGGCACTGGGTTGGGCAAAACTATCCGTTGCCGACCGAGGGAGCGTGATAGGGTGGGCGGGAAGTTTGTCTGGGTCGGAGTTTTTTTGTCGCTGCTGGTGGCAAGCGGTTTCGCCCAAGAGATGGGGCGATTGCGGGGGACGGTGAAAAATGCGAAGGGCGAACCGATTGCGTTGGAAGTCGTCACGGCGACCCATTTGGCGACGGGCAAAGTGATGCGCGCCCTCACCCAAAGGGATGGCACTTACCTTTTCCCGTCCTTAACGCCGGGCATCTGGCGGTTAGAGGTCAATGTGCGGGATTACTTTCGGGCGAAGCGGGACGGCGTTTTGATCGTGGCAGGCAAGGAAGCCGTCGTGGATTTCGTCCTCTACCCACTCGTCCAAATCCCTACTGACCGACCGTTGGGTCATGCTGGTCCGTCTCCTCTGGCGGCGCCGACCCCCGAGCAAGACTTTGCACCCATCCCCGACCGATGGCGGTTGGGCTTTCCCGACATCCGCCGTTATTTTGACCGCCCTGGTGAAATTCCCTACTTGCGTGGGCATCCGAAAAACCCTTATCGGCAAAATGTCCTCAAGGGCGACTACCCGCTCTTTGGACAGGATTACTTCGTCAACTTGACGCTGGCATCAGAGACCCTCACGGATGTGCGAAGAGTTCCGACGCCCAGCGCCGTCAGCGGGGCGCGGGCGGGCAACATCCCTTTCTTTGGCAAGGGCGAACAAGTTGCCTATTCGCAAACTTTGCGCTTTGGCTTTGACCTTTACAAGGGCAACCCCGCCTACCGACCCCGCGACTGGTTCTTCCGCGCCGTGCCCGTCGTCAACTTCAACTATGTGGCGACCCGCGAGAACAATGTCGTGGATGTGGATGTTCGGCGCGGACAGACGCGCTTTGACACCCACTTCAGTGTGGACGATTTGTTCGTTGAGAAGCGGTTGATGCGCCTGAGCCCCTACTACGACTTCGCCAGTTTGCGGGCGGGCGTTCAAGGCTTCAACGCCGACTTTCGGGGCTTTCTGTTCGTGGACAACGAGCCCGGCATTCGCCTGTTCGGCAACGACAAAGCCAACCGCTACCAGTTCAACCTTGCCCTCTTTCCGATGCTGGAAAAGGACACCAACAGCGGGCTCAATCGGCTCTTTCGGACGCGGCGCCAGACGGTGGCTTTGTTGAACCTTTATCGGCAGGATTTTTTGCGCAACGGGTTTGACAGCGTGTTCACCATCGCCCACAACCGCGACCGACCCGCCATCGTTTACGATGACAACGGCTTCCTCGTCCGACCGACGCCCATCGGGTTTGTCGTGCCCGTTCAGGGCATCCCGCGCCCACAAAGTTTGCGGGTGTGGTATTTGGGTTGGGCGGGCAACGGGCACATTGACCGTTGGAACATTTCCCACGCCATCTATTGGGCAACGGGCAAGGATGACTTCAACCCCATCGCGGGCAAACGCATTGATGTCAACGCCTATCTGGTGGCGGCGGAAGTTTCTTACGACCGCGATTGGCGGCGTTATCGGGCGTCGTTCGTCTTTGCGTCGGGCGACGGCGACCCGACGGACGATGACGGGCGGGGCTTTGACACCATCGTGGACAATCCCAACTTCGTCGGCGGACCGTTCAGTTTCTGGGTTAGCCAAGGGCTGCGCTTGGCGGGCACGGGTGTCGGCTTGGTTCACCCCTTCAGTTTCCTACCCAACCTGCGCAGCAGCAAGTTGCAAGGGCATGCCAACTTCGTCAACCCAGGGCTGTTGCTCTTCAACTTGGGCATGGACATTGACTACACGCCCCGCACCCGCTTTTTCGTCAACGCCAACTACTACCGCTTCCATCGCGTCCAGCCGCTGGAGTTGGTGCTCTTTCAAGCGCCCATCCGCCACGACATCGGTTACGAGGTCAACTTCGGTGTCCGCTATCGCCCTCAATTGAACGACAACATCGTTTTCGTCGGCGGCATCGCTGCGTTTTTCCCCAGTGGCGGCTTTCGCGACATTTACGAGCGGCGCAAAGTCCTGTTCTCCCTCTTCGGCGGCTTCACGCTGGCGTATTGAGTCACGGCGAAAGGAAGGCGAAAAGGAAGGTGATGGCGATGGGTTGGTGGTGTGGGCGGGGTGTGACGACCTTGTTGCTGCTTTCGCTGCTGGTGACCGCTTTCTGGACAAATTGTGGGCGTCAAAGGGATGGATGGCTGGCGGCGCAAGGGCAACCGACGCGGGTGTCCTTGCCCAGTCATGGCTGCGAAAGTTGCCATGTCGGCATTGAAAGCACCCACCAGACCGCCGACGGCAAAACGGACAAGACCCTCAACATCAGTTGCGTGGATTGTCATGGCGGCGATGGCACGGTGATGCGCCCCGCCAACACGCAGCCCGGCGACGCCGCTTATGAAACTGCCAAGCGCCGCGCCCATGTCGCCCCCAAGTTCGCCGAAATATGGCAAGGCAGTGGCATTCCCGAACGCCTTTACACGACTTGGCTTCAGGAAGACCCCAACTTTATCCGCTTCGTCAACCCGACAGATTTGCGCGTCGTGGACATCGCTTGTGGCGAGTGTCACGGCGAAATTGTTCGGGCGGTCAAAAAGAGCATGATGACGCATGGGGCGATGCTCTGGGGCGCTGCCCTTTACAACAACGGCGCCTTCCCCATCAAAACGCCCCGCTTCGGCGAAAGTTACAACTACGATGGCTATCCCCAACGGTTGCAAACAGTGCCTTTGCCGACGGAGGAAGAGCGACGGTTCAAAGGCATCTTGCCCTTCCTTGACCCCTTGCCCCGATGGGATGTGGCGCAACCCGGCTCCACTTTCGTGTTGCGGGTTTTTGAGCGGGGCGGCGAACCCCGCTCCGAAGTCGGCTTGCCCAACCGCTTTGAGGAAGCGGGCAAACCCATCGTCAAGTTGTCGCCGCGCGGGTTGGGAACTTTTTTGCGGGTTGACCCCGTGTTCATCGGCTTGCAAAAGACGCGCCTGTTAGACCCGATGCTCAGTTTGCCGGGCACCAATGACCATCCCGGCGATTACCGCAACAGTGGGTGCGCCGCCTGCCACATGGTTTACGCCAATGACCGCGACCCGATGCATTCGGGTCCGTATGCCCAATACGGCAACAGCGGACAAAGTTTCAGCGGCGACGAAGCGCTGCGGCTGGCGCAAAAACGGGGCGAACGCGGTCACCCTGTCCGCCACCAGTTCACCAACGCCATCCCGTCCAGCCAATGCATCACCTGCCACATTCACCCCGGCACGCTGGTCATGAACACTTACCTCGGCTACCTTTGGTGGGACAACGAGACGGACGGCGAATGGCTGTATCCCAAACGCCAGCGCTTCCCTGCCCCGAAAGACGAAGTGGAAAGTTTGCTGCGCAACCCCGATGCGACCTCGCTGCGGGGGCTTTGGTCCAACCTTTACCCCGACGAAGAGAACCACATGGGCATGAAAGCGGGACCGAACTTTTTGGAGCGGCTTTGGGAACTCAACCCGAAGTTGCGCAAGGTGCAATTCGCCGACTTTCACGGGCACGGTTGGGTCTTCCGCGCCGTCTTCAAAACCGACCGCAAGGGCAACTTGTTGGATGCCAATGACCGACCGATTGACCCCGAAGACCCCGACAAATGGCGCAAAACTGTTCACCTGCGCGACATCCATTTGGAAAAGGGCATGCACTGCGTTGACTGCCATTTCAGCCAAGATGTGCACGGCAACGGGAAGTTGTATGGCGAAGTCCGCAACGCCATTGAAATCAGTTGCACCGACTGTCACGGGACGCTGACGAAACCTATCCGTCGGCTGCGGGACTTGGTCACGACCGGTCCTGCCGCTCCCGAACGCGGGACGCGGTTGGGCGTGCGCCGAACGCCCTTCGGCGAAGAGCAGTTCTACTTCAAAGACGGCAAGTTGTTCCAGCGGTCTATGGTTGTCAAGGGCTTGGAGTGGGAAGTGCCCCAAGTCGCCGACACCGTTGACCCCAACTCCGATTGGGCGAAACGCAATCCCGAAAAGGCATTGCTGTCGCGGCTGGCGAAAACGATGCAAGTGGACGGAAAGACTTGGGGGCAAGTGCCCAAGTCCGACGACGATTGGGCGAAACTGGCGCACCTCAGCAACGATTTAGCAACCGACAAGCGGTTGCAAGCAAAGACGGGGCGACGGGCGATGACTTGCGTTGCCTGCCATTCAGCGTGGGTGCCCAACTGTTGGGGTTGCCACCTACCGATGAAAGCCAACTACCGCACCCGCAAGTTGCACTTTGAGGGCGAGGAGTTGCGCAACTTCACGGCTTACAACTTCCAGACCATCCGCGACGACGCTTACATGTTGGGCGTGGATGGGACGGTGACGGGCAACCGCATCGCCCCTGTCCACTCCGCTTGCGCCGTCGTCGTCAGTTCGCAAGATGCCAACCGCCAGTGGCTTTACTACCAGCAACAAACCATCTCGGCAGAAGGGTTGAGCGGGACGGCGTTTTCCACTCGCGTGCCCCACACCGTTCGGGCGAAGGAGACGAAGATGTGCGCCGATTGCCATGTCTCCGACCGCAACGACAACAACGCGTGGCTGGCGCAACTGTTGCTTTTGGGCACGCAGTTCGCCAACTTCATGGGGCGTTATGTTTTCGTCGGCGAAGGCGAGCATGGCTTGGAAGCCGTTGCCGTCGCCGAAATGTCCGAACCTGGCGCCATCTACGGCAGTTCGCTGCACGAATTGGCGTATCCCGAAAACTATCGCCGCTTCGTCTCAGGCGGTCGGCGCTTGAAGGAAGCCTACGAGCACCCCACGCCCGCTTACCACTTGCAAGCGCGAGGCGAATACCTGTATGTCGCCAAAGGGCACGAAGGCTTTGAGATTTTGGACATCGCCAACCTGCCCAACAAGGGTTTCTCAGAACGCATCGTCACGGCGCCCGTCTCGCCGAAAGGGCAGCGGTTGTTCGTCAAGACGAAGGACGCCCGCTATGTCGGCGTCCCGACGACCCAAGCCGTTGACCCGACCCGAACTCGTTTGCCCGAAAACGAAGAGCAACCCGTCCACTTGCTTTACGGCTTTTTGTATGTCGCCGACGCGCAGGAAGGCTTGGTCGTCATCGGCAACCCACCCGGCGACCCGAACGGGGCGGGCATCTCCACCTTGCTGGACGGCAACCCACAAAACAACTTCATCCGCCGCGCCCGTTTGAAAGATGGCAGCGATGCCTTCAACCCCAATGGCGTGCTGAAAGGCGCCCGCTTCATCAAGTTCGTCGGCATCTACGCCTACATCGTTTGCGATGCGGGCATCGCCGTCGTCAACTTGGACGACCCATTGATGCCCCGCTTGGTAACTGTCATCGGCGAGCCGTTCCTGCGGGAAGTGCGGGCGTTGGATGCTCAGTTCCGCTACGCCTTCGTCGTGGATCGGGACGGCTTGAAAGTGCTGGACATCACTTTCCCCGACCGACCTGAGTTCGTTCGGGATGCCTTTGTGCCCATCAAAGATGCCCACCGCATTTATGTCGCCCGCACTTATGCCTACATCGCAGCGGGCAAGCAAGGGCTGGTCATCGTGGATGTGGAACGACCCGATAAGCCCCGCCTTGACCAAGTGTTCAACGCCGACGGGCAAATCAACGACGCCCACGATGTCCAGTTGGGCATGGTCAACAACAGCCTGTTCGCTTTCGTTGCCGACGGCAAAAATGGGTTGCGCATCGTGGAGTTGATGTCGCCCCGCCACACGCCGGGCATCTTCGGTTTCTCGCCCCGCCCGACCCCACGCCTTATTGCGACCTACAAAACGCACGGCGAAGCCGTCGCCCTTTCCAAAGGCATTGACCGCGACCGTGCGGTGGACGAAAGTGGCAACCAAATTGCCGTCTTCGGGCGACGGGGCGCCCGACCCCTCAACAAGGCGGAGATGCAACGGCTTTACTTGCGCGATGGGAAGTTGTTCACAGTGCCCGACATCCGAAAAGCCAGCGATGTCTTTCAAGCGATCGCCTCGGGACGCTTGATGCCCCCGCCCGAACGACGCTTCGCCCGACGGTAACGGGAGCGACGAACCGATGGGACGCTGGCGCTTTTTGTGTGCCGTCCAACTGGGAGTGATGCTTGTGACTGTCTGGTGGCAATCGGCGATACCGCAAACGCCATCGCTTTCGCCGCGCCAACGGTTGACAGCGTTGAAGTTCGTCGGTGACGGTCCGTGCTTTCAGTGCCACTACCGTTTCGCCGATGAGTGGGCGAGCGTGAAAGGGCACAGCGACAAAATCATGGCGATGACCATCTCCGACGCCTTAGCGGACGCCTTGACGAAAGCGTTGCTGGCTGCGCCACCCTTTTCCCCGACGCTGCCGTTGTCGCCATCCCGCCCCAGCAGTTGCGAAACTTGTCACGGACCCGGCAGCCGCCATGTCGCTGGGTTGCGAGACCAAATCGTCCGATGGCGTCGCTTCCGACGCCCGCAGGATGCTGCCGACCCGCAACGCCTTGACCGCACCAAACAGGAAACTATCTGCCTTCCTTGCCACGCCCAAATCTTTGAGCGCCGCAAGGAGAATTGGGCGCTTAGCCCCCATCGCCCCAAAGTCGTTCAAGTTTCCGCATCGTCTCAAACCGTCCCTTCGTCGGTCAGCGCCGTTCGCCCTTCGCCGAAAACGCCTATCCCGCCCAAATCCCTTTTCCCGACTTGCACCGATTGCCACGAAGTCCACCATCCCCGCAAAATCCGTGCCGCCGATTTGATGCGGTTGCCGATGGAGCAAAACTGCACGCAGGCAGGTTGCCACCAAGACATCCCGCACAAAAGTTCGCCGACGATGCGGCTGCATCACCCGCTTCGCTACGAGACGGGCAAAAACAAGGGCATGACGATTTTGGATTGGCGCAAGGACGGCGCTTCCTACGAGTGCGGTGTCTGCCACACCCCACATGGCAACCGCGAGTTGTGGCAATTGCGTTCGTTCCCCGAAAAGCCGTCCCGCCGCTATTTGCGCTTGAGCGAGCCAGAGCAAATCGCTGAAGATTTCGTGACGCTATGCGCCAACTGCCACACGGGCAAACCCAATGAACCCCGCGCCATCGGATACGACATCACGGATCACGGCGAAGTGGAGCGCAAGGAGTGGACGAAGTTGCACCAGACACCCGAACTTTGGTCAGCGAGTTGGCGCAAGCGACGCCCCTTCCCACGCCCTGATGCTTACTGCGTTTTGTGTCACGGACCGAACTCGTGCGCGGGTGCGTGCCATCGGGCAGGCACGATGCCACCCAACTACAAGATGCCCGACGGTTGGGGTTGGCGACCCGGCGGCATTTACCTCCACCAACCACGCAAAGGGGGGAAGGCAACGGACAACCCAACAGGGACGGCGGCGCAAAAAGCCCGCTGGGCGACAGAGCAAGCGTTGTCGCAGACATCCAAAAGGAGGGGAGCACCATGAGCGTTCGTTGGGCATGCGTGACGATGGCGATGTCGGTGGCGTTGTTGGTGGTGGGACTTTGGCACGGTCAACCCGCCCGCAGCGCAACCCAGCAAAAGTTTCTCGGCGACTCCAAGCAGTGCACCAAGTGCCATCCCAACGACGGTCAAAAGCACTTGCCCTACTTCAACGGTTGGAAGGAGACGCTGCACGCCAAGCAGCAGCCCAAAGACGACGAACCCGTGACGATGATTTACCGTAAGGTCACGGGTTTCTCGCTGAAGGGCGAGACGGCGGATTGGCTGGAAGATGGCGTCGGTTGCGAGAGTTGTCACGGACCCAACGCCGACCACGCCGCCACGAAGACGCGAGAGGAAGCCTTGAAGACAACCTACGCAGGCAAATTTGGGATTGAGCCAAAGGGCAACGACTTAGCCCACAACCCTTTCCCGCCTGACGAAATCGCCAAAGCGCAGCAGGCAGCGATGATGTGCGGGCAGTGCCACGCCGTTTGGGTGAAAGATGGCAAGGAAGTTCCGCCTGCTGGCTTTGACATCCCTCCGACAGGTCCGACGGACTTGTTCAAACTCGCCCAATTGGGCAAAGCCAGCGACAGCCTTCGGACACGGCAGTATGGCGAATGGTATGACAGCCCCCACTACAAAAAGGGCGTTTGGTGCGCCACCTGCCATGACCCCCACGCCAAAAACCATCGCGTCCAATTGCGCAAGCCTGTCAACGAGTTGTGCAGCACCTGCCACCAGAACGAGAAGGACATCGCCAAGCATGTGCAGGAGATGGCGCAAAAGCACATCCCCGATGTCAAGGTCAAAGTCACGCCCGATATGGAATGCGTCCCCTGCCATATGCCCAACCACTCGCACCGCATGACCAATCAGGAAGCCGCCGACTACATGAAGGCGAACAAGGACAAACTCAGCCAGTAACGGAGGCGATGGGGATGGGCAAAAGCGTGGGTTGGGTCGGCGTCCTGATGTTGGCACTTTGGGGTTGCGGGGGCGGACACTTGCCGACCTCCGCGCCCAACTTCCCGTCCAGCGCGCCCCTTGCCGCTTCCCACTTGACAGCAGCCGATGTTGCCCAAATCGTGGAGCGGGCAGCCAGAGCCGCCAACGACAACACGATGGTCATCGCCGTCGCGGATCGGGCAGGACGGGTGTTGGGCTTGTTCAAGAAGGCAGGAGCGCCCGTTGGTTACACGACGACCAACGGACAAACTTTCCCGCCTGAAGCCGTCGCCGTTGCATTGGCGCGGACGGCGGCTTTTTTCAGCCACGACCAAGCGCCCCTTTCGTCCCGCACCGTCCGTTACATCAGCGGGCGACATTTCCCGCCGGGTGTCCAGAACACGCCCAACGGTGCCCTTTGGGGCATTGAGCACACCAATCGGGGCTTCGTGCAGGCGGGCAATCCAGCGGGTTTAGTGTTGCCCGATTTTGCAGGGTTGAACACGCCGCCCTTGGTTGGCATCGTCACGGGCAAAGCCGACCTTGCTGACACCGATGCGACGGCGGTCAACCCTGGGGGCGTGCCGATTTACAAAAACGGGCACTGTGTTGGCGGCATTGGGGTGACCGTCGGCAGTGCGGGTATCCCGTCAGCGGCACCGTCGCGCGCCGATTACGAGCGCAACATGGCGATTGCCGAGTGGGCGGCTTTTCACGGCGCCTTTGGGGATGACCCGACGCAGTTTCTCGGTGCATTTTTGCAAACGCTGCCGCCTCCCAAATTCGTCGTCGTAGATGGCATCGCTTTGCCCTTCGTCCAAAACACGCAACCGCCAGCGGGCGTGATGCCAGACAACAGCGGTTTCCCCGCCCCGATGGGCGCTTGGGTGATTGACCCTGCGGCGAATCCATCCATCGGTCAACCCTTGCCCGACGAAATGGGCGTTCAAGATGCCAACGGCGCTTACTTGCTTGGTCCGATGGCGGCGGATTTGAACATGGACGGAACGCCGACGGTGGCGGAAGTGGACGCTATCGTCCAAGCGTGCATCGCCATCGCCAACCGCACCCGCGCCGTCATCCGCTTGCCTGTCGGCAGCCGTTGCCGCTTCGTTTTCGCTATCGCTGATGCCAACGCCAATGTCGTCGCCGTCTATCGGATGCGGGATGCGACGATGTTCAGCGTGGATGTCGCCGTCACGAAAGCCGTCAACATGGTGCACTTCAACACGGCAGCGGGGCAAGCGGCGTTGGGGTTGCCGCCCCATCCCAGCGGTCAACCTTGGGCGTTGACCAACCGCACCCTGAACTTTGGCAGCCAACCCTTCTATCCGCCCGGCATTGACGGCAGCGCACCAGGTCCGTTTTTCAACCTGTTTCAGACCGACTTCACGAACGCAGGCACGCAAGGCGGTGGGCGGGGTGTCGTCTGGTTTGCGGGGAGCGCCCCGCTGTATCGCAATGGCGTTTTAGTCGGCGGGTTGGGCGTCAGTGGCGATGGCGTGGAGCAGGACGACTATGTGGCGGCATTGAGCAACCCCAATGGCTTCCCCGGCTACGAGCCGCCCGTTGACCGACGGATTGACAACTTGGTGCTTCATGGCGTGCGGTTGCCCTGGCTGAAATTCCCGCGCAACCCTGAAGGGTGAACTGCGATGGTGCGGGCATCGCCGTCCGTTTTGACGCCGAAGGAAGTGGATGTGCACCTAAACGCCCTGAAAGACGCCCCGTTGCTGCGGGGCTTGGGGGGCGGTCGCATCCGCCAACTCGTTGAGCGCCCCGACACCCTCTTTTTCCGACTGGACGATGGGGCAGAAATCGCTTGGCAACCCGCTGACAAACCGACGCATGTTTTTGTGCTGGCGCGGGGCAATTTGCGGCGGCGCGGCGAAGAAACGGTCGCTTACCAAGCGGGCGAAGTGATTGCCGAAGGGCAACCGACTATCTTCATCGCCGAAGCGGAAAAAGACAAGCGGGGGCAAGTCATTCAACCTTGCGTCCTTGTCGCTTTCAACGCTGACGAGTGGCGACGGTTGATGGACGAAGCGCCGCAGTTGTGGGAATGGGCGACGCAATTGAAAGCGATGCCTTTGTTTGCGGAAGTCGCCGACGGCGATTGGCTGCGATTGCTCAACAGCGACGGCGTGCAGTTTCGCCGATTCGCATCGGGCGAAGTGATTTGCCGTGAGGGGGCACGGGAGACGACGGCGTATTTTCTGCTGCGGGGCACCGTGGAAGTTTACGAGACGCGGCAGGGTAGGGAAGAACGCATCGCCGAACTGACGGATGGCGCCATCTTCGGCGAAATCGGGGCTTTGAGTTTGTGCGTCCGCACCGCCTCTTGCCGAGCAAAGACGGAGGGCGTTGCGTTGGAAGTGGACGGGCGCCCCTTGCGCCGTTTTCTCAAGCGGGCGCCCAAAGTCGCCCAAGTCGTCTACCGCCACTATTTGGAGCGGGGCTTGTTGGACTTGCTGCGCGACCACAAACTCAAGGACATCCTCTCGCCCGAAACGGTCCACCGCATCGCCGCAGATAACCTCGCTGAACTGCGCAGTTACGAACCGCAGGAAGTCATCCTGCAGGAAGGCGTCACCGATGCCGACCTTGCGGAACGCCTCGCCCGCAAAGAGAGGGTCAAGTATGAGCGGGTGGAAGGGCTTTACATCGTCCTGTTCGGGCATGTCGCCGTCACGAAAGGCAACCGCATCTTTGCCTACCTCGGTCCCGGCGGTTATTTCGGCGAACTGTCGCTGCTGACGGGCAACCCGCCGATGGCGACGGTGACGGCGGTGGAAGATGCCGATTGCGCTTTCATCGCCAAAGAGCACTTTCATGCTTTGATGGCGGAAGACGCGTTTTTCCGTGAAGCGATGCTGCGCGTGGCTCGCCAACGGTTGGGCGGGCAAGTGGCGGAAGTGCCGCCCTTAGAGCAGCGCCTGATGGAACGGATGCGCCAACTCTTCGCCCCCTTCCAGACCGACGAAAACATCCGCACTTTTGCCCCCAGCGAAATCATCGTGCGGGAGGGCGAAGTCGGCGATGCCTTTTACATCCTGCTTTCAGGTTGGGCGCAAGTGTTGCACTACTCGCCCCGATTGCATCGGGACATCACCATCGCCTTGCTTGGACCTGGGCAGTTTTTCGGTGAGATGGCGCTGCTGCGGGAAGCCAGCCGAACGGCAACGGTGCGGGTCGCTGCTGCATCGGTGGGAGAAGTGCAAGTTTTGTGCATCCCTCGCGACCGCTTTCTGAGCGTGTTGGCGCATCACCCCGATGTCCGTGCCGACTTGGAACGGTTGATGGACGAGCGATTTAACGCTTTGCAGCGGCGGATGGCGACGGAAGATGTCGTCTACGAGCAATTAGCCAGCGAAGAGATTTTCGTCGGCGACGCCGTGATGATGATTGACCTGACCCGCTGCATCCGCTGTGGCAATTGCGTGACGGCGTGCGCGATGGTGCATGACGATGGCATCAGCCGCATCAATTGGCAAGGACCGACGCTGACCGATGGCAAACCCATCGCCCTCTTTCCCTTCGTCTGCCGCCACTGTGTTGACCCCGTTTGCATGCGGGATTGTCCGACGACAGCGATTGTGCGGGGCGAAGAGACGGGCGAAATTTACATCCGCCCCGACCTTTGCATCGGTTGCCGCGCCTGCCTGCGCAATTGCCCCTACGGCGCCATCCAAATGCAGCCCGTCCCTCAAAGCAGCGAAGCGACGCCCCAAATTTCCCGACCGACGGACGGGTTGACAGCGTGGCTGCGGCGGTTGTTCGGTCAACCTTCTCCAACGCCGTCGCCTGCCGCACCTTCAACAGCGCCCGCTTTGTTAGCCGTCAAGTGCGATTTGTGTCGGGGCATGGCGTTTCAAGCCTGCGTTTACCATTGCCCCGTCGGAGCGGTCTGGCGCATTGAACCCCGAAAGTTTTTCGGCTGACAAAAACCCAGCGGAAGGGTGACGCAGAAAGATGGCAGCGCGGCTTTCGCCCCTCCATCCCCGTTACCGACCTGAAACGCCTGCTCCCAAAGGCTTGCCGACGCAAAGTTGGTTGCTGCACGGCATCGGTGTCACTGCGACGATAGCAGGTGGATGGTGGCTTTGGCAACGCTACTTGCGCTATGTCGCAACGATGCCGCCCCGTGCCAGCAGCGATGACGGCATCTGGTTCGGTTGGGTCGCCGCTGGGTTGATGACTTTCCTGACGCTTTACGGCGTGCGTCGGGGCATCCTCGTTCCTGCCCGATGGCTGCCGACGCTTTACCGCTTGCCCCTCGGCAGCCTGCAAAGTTGGCTTTGGCTGCATGTCTACCTGAGTTTGCTTTGCGCCCTCGCCATCGGTTGCCACATCGGTTGGCGGGTGAAAGGCGGTCTGTTTTACTGGCTTCTCATCGCCAGCCTCATCGTCGCCTTTGTGTCGGGCTTTTTCGGCGTCGTCGCTTACACCCTCTTGCGGGAAGGCTTGACAAGGGTTGAAGGACAACCGTTGTATGTGACGGCGCTGCGAAAGCATCATCGCTGGCTCTCGGAAGTGATTGCCCATTTGCGAGAGGGCAAATCCTTTGCCGAAAGCGTGGACGCTGTGGAAGCAAGGTGGCGGGAAACGGACGGGCTTGCTCAAACCGCTGCGTGGCTTTACGAACTCGCCCACCTTTTGGCGAAACTGCGCCGAACGCCTCAGGGTTTCGTCCGAGACATGGAACGATGGGCATGGGCAATGATGCAGAGCGAAGATAACGAGCGGCAACGGGAGCGATGGAAAAGCACCGCCGTGCAGGCGTTGGCGATGTTGCTGGAAAACGCTCCCGAAGGTCAAGAGAAATTGCTGGCGAAATTGCGACGGCGACTGGGTTGGGAAATCGCTTTGCAAATCGCCATGCGGGGTTGGATTGTCCTTCACGCCATCGCTGCCCTCGTCGCCTTCCTGTTGATGATCGCCCACATCGTCACGGCGTTTTACTGGTGATGGTGATGCGACGAGTGAGAGTTTGGCAATGGTCGGCGTGTCTGCTGGCGGCGTTGCTTTTGGTCTTTTGGGCGCACCGACGGGAAGCGCCCGAACGGTTGCCATCGCCGTTGCAAGCCAGCAACGGCACTTGCGTCAGTGCCCGATGCCATGCGGGCATGGACGACCCGCATCGGACGGACATGCTTCGGTGCGTGGATTGTCATGGCGGCAATCCTAATGTGCCCGAACCGAAATCCGATGACCCTAAAGCGTGGCTGGCGATGATGCGCCGCGCCCATGTCGCCACGCCCAAAGGCATGACCGCGAAGCAAATGGGCATCGTCGCTTTCCTTGACCGACTGCCCTCTGACTACATCCGCTTTGTCAACCCGTCCGATTTGCGCGTCGCCGAGCGAACTTGTGGTCAAGCGGAATGTCACGGGATTTTGCGGGGCGATGTCGTGCGACGGGTGAAGCGCTCACTCCACGCCACCTTGTCAGGCTACAGCCTGCTTGCGGCGCAACTGGGCGAAAGCGCCGAAACTTTCGGCATCCACAGCGTCACGGCATGGAAGCCAACAACGACGGCGGGAGCGGTCAACGAGTTGCGCCATTTTGGGGCGTTGAAGCCTTCGTCCCTTGCCAGCACCCTCTTGGGCAATTGCGTCCAATGCCACATCCAAGCCTATCCGCCCCAGCCGCAGAAGGGAGCGTTTCGTGCCAGTGGCTGTGCCGCCTGCCACATGCCTTACGCCGACGACGGCAAAAGCGAAACGGCACATTGGCAACCGTTGACGGGAGCAAAGCGAAGTTGGCGCAACGCCCATCCCTTCGTCCACGCCTTTTTGGCGCGCCCTGACGACACTGAGCAACTCGGCTTGCCCAAGATGAGCCAATGCCGCCACTGCCACACGCAAGGGATGCGCGTCCAGCAAAACTTCATCGGCGAACACGGCGAAACCGACATTCACTTTCAGCGCGGGATGATTTGCTCCGATTGCCACACCGATGCCGACATGCACGGTGACGGCAACCTCTACATGCGGCAAGGGATGGCGGTGGAAATCCGATGCGAAAGTTGTCATGGCACCGTTGACCGACCCGCCACGATGCGCACCGCCAACGGTCGTCCCGTCCCAAACTTGCGACGGTTGCCCGACGGCAAATTCGTGTTGCGAACCCATGACCAACGGTTGCGTTTCGTCCCGCAAGTCATAGACACCCTTGACCCTGCCAAAACGCCCAAAGCCGCTGAGGCGCACGGACGGTCAGGCATCCGCAAAGGCGTCGGCGTGGCGCAAGCGACGCTGAAAGGTTTCTCGCATTTGGACCGACTGGAATGCTCCGCCTGCCACATGGGCGGGATGTTTCAACCCCTGCGGGGTCATTTCCTCGTGGACAAACGACGCTCGGTGGCAAGCACCTTGACAGGAACACCTGTCGCCTCGGTGACGCAAAACTTTCCTTCCGAACCGCCCCCACAAATCCTTTTGGGCATCAACCATCGGGGACGCATCGCCCCGTTCATCGCCCATCCCGCCGCGCTGGTCATCGTCAATCCCGACGGCACGAAAGCGCAACGCCTGCCCGTTTCGTTGTTAACCAACCGTCCCGCCCGCACTTTTTTGCCCCTTGCGCCCCACAGCGTCACCAAAACCGCTTTGGCTTGTCGTGATTGCCATTTCACGCCCGACCGCCGCAACGCCTCGGCGGTGCGCCGCGCCGTCGGGTTGGGCACAAACACCGTTGACCGATTGATGACAACCGATGGGAAACCGATTGTCGATTTCGGCGTCCCCGACGCTCGCCCGTTGGACGCTGCCACCTTGCACCGCATCTTGCAGGTCATCGTCCCGCCTTAGGCGACTTTTTCGGCAACGCAAAGTCACCGTGCTGGACATGGCACGCCACGCAGTCAGTCAACTTGCCCTTGCTTTTCCCCGCAAAATGGGCTCGGCGCATCCGCAGGGCATCGGCGGTTTCGCCTGAGATGGGATGGCAAGTCGTGCAACGCTCATCGGCAACTTTCTGAGGGCGAAAATTTTTGCCCAAATGCTCCGTGTGGCAATCGGCGCACTCCAACGCCTTCAGCGGTCGCCAAACCTCTTGCGCCTTCACTTTCTCCATGTGGTCGGGACGATGGGCAGGGATCAAAAGGCGCTGGTCAGGATGGCATTTCAGGCATCGCTCATCCGTCACGCCCCGAAAAGGCACATGACAGGCAGAACACAAATCCGATGCCCCCGACTTTTGCACCGCTTGCCGCCGAAACGCCTCGCCATCGTGGGCAAGGGACAAGCCACCTGGCATGAAGGTTGCTTTTGCCCCCATCAGCAACCCGAAAAGAAGCAGCAAGTTCGCAAAAGCCATCGCTGCCAACAGGGAGCGGCGCTCAAAGGGTTCGGAAGGCATGGGCGTGACCTCCCCACAGCGATTGTAACAGCCCCGAACACTCAAGGAACCTGCCAGACAACGGCAGCATCATTTGTCACGGCGTCGGCAAAACGATTGCCACGCCCAAACCCGTTTGGAGGTGATGTTGATGCGATTCGTGGTAGGCTTGATGCTGGCAAGTGTCGTTGGGTTGGCAGCCTTCGGGTTGGCGCAGCACCAACATGGTGGCAAGGCGACGACGGTCACGGGCGAAGTCGTGGACTTGTCCTGCTACTTGACGCACGGGGC
>Ga0079992_131009_pt1 | contig 49355 bp, 57 predicted proteins | sample FaiFalFF_MnMetaG_3_FD_69197 | JGI IMG/M metagenome (GOLD analysis project Ga0079992, IMG submission 69197) | Freshwater microbial communities from Yellowstone National Park, Wyoming, USA - Fairy Falls B (FF_Mn_B) MetaG (SPADES assembly) (version 2) | ecosystem: Environmental > Aquatic >...
ACCCTTATACCTATCCATCCTCTCCTTAACATCCTTCCTAAGCTTAACACTAAAAACACTCATTAAACCACCAAGATAATAGTACGGTAGACCAAATATATAAACCTAACGGTCTACCTAGAGATTGGCTACAACCAAAGAGGTCCGACTCATCAGAGCCCCCTTATCTTCATTCCGCTTGCTGGCATGCTTTCCAACCCGTAGAGTTTACTCTGTAGTCGTAGGAGGGCTTCAACCTCCCCCATGGGGATTCAGGAACTCCGCTTGAACCTTAAAATCTGGATGCTAGGAGAAACACCTTACAACAAACTATAGTAACCTCTTCACAGCAGTCTGTTGGAAAGGGTTTAGACGCACACATATAAAACCGTGAGGGGAACCGTGGAGATCAAACCCTAACTTTAGATACTTAGAGTTCCAGCATACAGCTCTAAGTAACTCTTGCATTAAACACCTTATATCTGGGTCTCCAAACGTTAAACATCAAATAACATTAGACTAGTCATATGGCCTTATAAAGCCTGAAACCAGGAGCTCTAGGGCTTCTACTAAGGCTTGAACAGTCAAAGCAACCCCATATAGGCTGTTGTAGGAGCTCTAGTGCAGAGAACTTCATAGCATAGAGTAGCCTCTGACATTGAATGAACTCCTATGAGTTAGCTCTAGGAAGGTCTAGGGTTCTAGAGAGCTCTAGAGATCTTATCCTTATGGTGGTTGCTACTAGTGTATGCGACTATCGAGCTTAAGGTGGGTAGCGTGGTTGCTAGTGTTGAGGTAGGTTTAGCTCTCAACATATTACAGTATGTGATGGTAACATGTATCATGGGTTACACTAGGGCTAGCATAGCGGGTCTGGGGCTAACGATACACCTAGGCTTAAGCTTGTTAAACTCTCTAGAGCTCTAGCAACCTCAATTGATGTGTTGGGGGTGTAGTGTGATCGCGCGGGGTTGCCGCGGGATTTAAGCCTGCGACCACCGGCTTACAGGTCTTCTCGTAGGTTCTAGGCTTTAGTATATGTCTTTGAGTTTTAGTGATTTTAGTGCGATTGTTGTGAGCAGAGATGCTAGTATTAATAGGTATACATATGATATGATTAGAGGTACCCCGTATTCTATATTGCATGCTTCTCCTATGATGTTGGCTATGTGCGTTGTTGGGATTAGGTAAGCTAATATCCTTAGTTGTTCTGGGAAGAGCTCTGGGGGGTAGTAGACTGGGGCCATGAACGTTATTATGAACGCTATGGAGTTACTCACTATAATGATTGTATTGTAGTCTCTTGAGAGTAGAGTTAGCGCTGTGATGTAACCCATGATCGTAAGTATATACCACCCGGCTACGAGCCCCAGTAGTAGTAGCGTTATGTCCTTGATTTCTATCAGCTCCACAATCCATAGAACAATGATCACGATTACCGTTGCTGGGAGTGTCTGCATAGCATTTGATAGTAGTACTCCTAGGAAGTACTCTAGCGGTGTAACAGGCTTTGTTAGTAGGATAGCTATCCTCTTCAGGAGCCTGTCAACGGCCAGGTCTTGGCTCGCTGTACTGAAACAGTATATCAGGGTGAGGGTCACCGTGCCAACAGCTATGAAGGGTTCGAGTCTAGCTGGTGCAATAATGAGGAATGGCACTAGTATGGTGAATGGGAGTAAGACCGTTAGGTAGAGGTAGAATAGCTTGTTCCTGAGTATCCATAGAGCGTAGATCATGCTAATAGCGTAGACCCTATAGATGTTGACCACCGCCACCGCCCTCCAGTAATCTTATGAGCTGGAGGTACGACTCCTCCAAACTAGGTCTATCTATGCTGAGCTCCGAGACCCAGTCTCTGAAACCCGCCAGGTAGTCTAGTAGCTTAATAAGCTCCCCCTCATCCACGACATAAAACTCTATAACATCGCCACTCCTGTGATGAAGTCTCAGCGGAAGGTTCTCTAGAGCCTTGGACCCACGTAGTCTCACCTGAACCCTATACTTATAGCCCACCTTGCTTAGAAGCTCTCCTGGGCTACCGTTGAACACCAGCTGGCCCTTGTAGAGAAGCAGTACACGACTAGCTATATCCATAACCTCATCGATATAATGTGTCACCAGTATAATCATGCTACCACGCTCCCTAGCGTACCTCATTATTATATCCCAGAGTTTAACTCTCATCTCCGGGTCTAGCCCAACCGTTGGCTCATCGAGTAGAAGTACCTCCGGTGAACCCAGGAACGCTTGAGCTAGGAGAACTCTCCTCTTGAACCCACCTGATAAATACTCGATCCTCGTGGAGGCATATTCTTGGAGCATGAAATCATCTATTATCCTACTAACCTCCCTCCCAGCCTCATACCTATTCAAACCCTGGATCAAGGCTAGATAGTATAAGTACTCTCTCACAGAGAGATACTCATGCAACATAGCCTCCTGAGGCATAACACCAAAGAAACCCCTCGCCCTAGCAACATCAGGACTTAAACCATTAACCGAGACGAAACCCCTGCTGGGACTAATCTCTCCATCAATAATCCTAACCAAAGTAGTCTTACCACTACCATTTGGACCAACAAGAATAACCAAAGACTCATCCACCAGAGTAAAACTAACACCTCTCAATGCAACAATCCCAGAACCATAGATCTTCCACAAATCTTCACAACGAATCTCAACCACGACCTAGACCCCAATCCACCATTAAATCCTCCACAATCCAAGCTATTAACCTCATGTTTCTCAAAGATACAATCACAAAATCACAGTTTGGAGCCGCCGGCGGGATTTGAACCCGCGACCACCGGCTTACAAGGCCGGCGCTTTCGGCCCGCGCAGGCGGTCTACCAGCTGAGCTACGGCGGCTCCTTTTGAGTATTATTTTAGGCTTGGGGCTTATAAGGTTTTTTAAATTCCCCTGTTCTCCTCTAATCTTGGTGGTTGAGTTGTCTCTTAGGGTTTTGGATCTTGTTAGGAGGCCTCCTGTAACTGTTGGTGTTGGGGTTTCTGTTAGGGATGTTGTTAGGGTTATGTATGAGAACTCTATTGGTAGTATTGTTATTGTAGATGATGTGGGTAGGCCTATTGGTATTTTTACTGAGAGGGATTTGTTGAGGCTTGTAGCTCAGGGTGCCTCCCTAGACTCTCCTGTGGATACTGTTATGTCTAGGGACTTGGTTGTAGTTAAAGGTGTTGAGGGTGTTGTTAGAGCTGCTATGTTGATGAGCGAGCATAGGATTAGACATCTACCAGTTGTAGATGATGAGGGTAAACTCGTGGGGGTTATATCCGTTAGAGATGTTGTTGACGCTCTAAGGGGTATCCTAGCTGTTAGGGCTGCAGAGGGGGAGCTTAGCTTATTCACGGCATAGTGGTGCCGCCGCCGGGATTCGAACCCGGGACCTCCGGATCCCCCAGGCCCCTCTTCTCCCTTTCCGACTCCGTGTTTGTGGGGGCCGTATGAGTCCGGCGCTCTACCAGGGCTGAGCTACGGCGGCCTCCTGTTTTGCTATTGTTGGTCTGGGGTTTAATAGTCTTCTTTAGTTTGGTTCTTTGGTGTCCTCGTGTTTTGCCATGTATGTTATTATGGCTTCTCTTATTATCTCGCTTCTACTTCTTCTGGTTTTGAATGTTAGTTCGTTTAGTTTGGCTAGTAGTGTTGGTTCTATTTTGAATGTTACTACTACGAGTTTTTCATAGGGTTTCCATGTTTCCATCTTTCTTCCCCCCTTCTACGGTATTACCTTTGTTGTGTTTTTTAGCTTCTAGTTAGTAGTGTTTCATAGGGGGTTCTGTGTACTTATTCTATGGGTTTCTGTATGTAATCTACGATCTAAGCTTTACGCTCTCCACGTTCACCTTTATATCTAGTGTTTCTCCAGCGGGGGTTTGGGTTAGGAGTGTTAGCTCCCAGGCTACTGGTATTCTGCTTAGGCTTGCTAGTTTAGCGTGCACTCCTACATTATACCATTTGAACTGTGCTGTTAGGGGGGTTTGTTGTGGTTGTATGAGAACCTCTACTCCCCGGGCTTCTCCACCCTCCACTCTTACCTTTGAGAACGCTATTTGAACCCACTGTGGTGGGCTTGCAACCCTTCTGGGGCTGTAGAATGTTGACCAATCTATGAGTGTTGCGTTCCCCACGTATGTTAGAGCGTATAAGGGGGCTATCCCCGGGAACGGCTCTACGGCCGCTATGGAGCCGTCGGGGGCTTGGCTGAACTTAATGTTTGTAGCGAAAGCCTCATAGTACTCCAGGGGGTCTAGGAATGTTAGGCTACCGTTAGCTTCAACTCTAACAAGCCATATTAGGGTTGTCCTCGTGTAGTTGAACCTATACTCTGCTATGACATCGCCTCCACCACCATAAACCTTTATTACCCCGCTTCTAGCTCTAACATCGTTTAAAACCTCAACCCTCCACGTTGAGTTACCAAACTCCATTGTGTAGATGAGGCTCTCAACACCGTCTAGTACATCTGCTAAACTAGGCTTTGAGGCGAGAGCTTTCAAAGGGGATATGTGTGAGTTGTAAACCCACAGCCCAGCCGTAGCTGAGGCTAGTGTTAGCAGGAAGAGCACTATCATTAAAGCCCTTACAAGGGAGACCAAACCCTAACCCCCACGTACACCGGGAGCACTAGAACCTTTATAGGCTAGTGTTAGGTTTAATAACCCTAGAGTTTAGAGAGACTCGGGGGTCTTGGAAGTTGACTGTTGGGATGGCTAAGGGTATAAACTCTATGGGCCACCTAGGCTGGGTTACAGTTAGGTGTAGGATATGTGCCACCTGGCTTGACATGACGGGGGGTGTGGGTAGGGTTAAGAAGAGCATTGTATACGCATGCCCTAGGTGTGCTCAAGAGTATGAAGCCTACTTCTGCCGTGCATGCGCTAGGAAGGTTAGGTATACGTGCCCCTACTGTAAAACACCTTTAACTCTGGTAACACCACTTGTAGAGGCCTAAAGTCCATGGATGGATATAGTGTTGTGGAGGAGTTCGTCAACAAACACTATAGGGTTTTAATGGTTGACTATGGTGGCAGGAGGGTTTACAGCATAGACTACTACATTAGACTAGGTAAGGCTCCAGAGTGTGGTGAGAAGCTCTCACTAGAGGATGTAACACTGTGCTACGTGAAGCTAGGCTTATGCGAAGCCGTAGTATCCATTGTTAACGATGTCATAGAGCTTATCAACGCCAGGCTTATCGTTGAAGCAGAGGAGGACCCGGCTGGGGGATCTCCAGTTAAAGCTAGGGAGGTATGCTTAGCTGAGATCTCAAAGCACCTGGAGGCCCTTGGAACGTGAAGGTCTGCGCCCTACTATCAGGGGGTAAGGATAGCAACTACGCGTTATACAAGGCTATAAGAGAGGGGGCTGAGGTTTCATGTATAGTCATAGTACACCCTATGAGAGACGATAGCTGGATGTTCCATACAATCAACACTAGGGTAGCCGTACTCCAAGCCGAGGCCATGGGCTTCAAAAGTAAAACATACAATGTAGAGGTAACGGGGGTTAAGGAAGAGGAGGTGGAGGAGCTTAGAGTAGCACTAGCTAAGATAAAAGACATAGAAGAATACGACACAATACTCGTAGGAGCCCTATCAAGCAGATACCAGGTGGAGAGAGTTAAACACATAGCCTCAAAACTAGGAGTCAAAGTCTATGCGCCAAACTGGGGCTTAGACCCAGAAGAATACCTTAAAACACTGGTTAGAGAAGGCTTCAAATTCATAATAACAAGCATAACAGTAATGGGGCTACCATTCAAACTCCTAGGCAAACCAATAGGACTAGAGGAGGTAGAGGAGATAGTAAGACTAGCGAAAACCCACCACTTCAACCCAGCATTCGAAGGAGGAGAAGCGGAAACCCTAGTCTACGACGCACCACACTACAAGAAAACAATATGCATAGAAGGAAGAAGGGTTAAGATTAGAGAATTCGAATACAAACTATTAGTTGAAAAAGCAAAACTCGAAGAAAAAGGCAGTCACTGCATAAAAATACTCTAAAACCACCAGCAAAAGCGAATCCTTAAGTAGAAACAGATATAAGAGGTAAGGGCTTCATGGGAGTCTATGTTGTTTAACATTGGTTCCTTGTTGCGGGGAAACCTCGCATCTCAACTCTAACACAACGCCCTCCCCAGTGGAGGGTGGGCTATATTCTAGAGTGTAGAGTGCCATGAGAAGTTTAAAATGCCACACTCCTACGTAAGATAATATCAACCTGTGCAAATCCTGTGTAAAACTTAGAACAGTAGGCGAAAGCTCTAGGTTTCGTTAGAGCTAGGATAGGGCTAAGCTATTCTATAGCGTTAGACTTAGATCCCGAAGAGTGGGCTAGGAAGTATACTTTAACGGGGAGGCTTGTGGAACCTGAGGAGGTTGCAGAGCTTGTAGTATCGCTAATAAGGATCCCTTTGGTAAACGGGGAGACAGTAGTAATAGATGGGGGGCTCGTGGCGTCTCCGTGAGCGGGCTTCATGAGACCTTTCCACTCTATATGTAAAGGTTTATATACTAGGTATACTAGAGCTTTAGAGGAGCTGGCCTGTGTATGGGTAAGCTCGCTAGGCTACTCGACTTCGTGGATTTCGGTGAGATATGCAGAGGGTGTCAGGTAAACTGTTGCCGCAGGTTCTACGCTATCCTCCTAGATGAGGAGGTTGAGGAGTTTAAAGCTGTAGCTAAACCTATTAAAACAAGATATGGCATTGTACACACCCTAGGCGACCCACATGGAGGCGTCTGCCCATACCTTAGATCAGACGGCTTATGCAATGTATACCCTAAGAGGCCCTTCGACTGTAGATTCTGGCCTCTCATGATACACTATGATAGTACAAGTGGGGAATTCGTAATACACCTAGACATGGAGTGCCCCGCAGCCAGAGAAGGTAGAATCCCCAAGGAGCTCCTAGATAGAATGTTGAAAACAGTATTAAACGCAGGCCTAGACGAGAACTGGGTTAAAAGATTCACCTCAACACCGTGGCACGGTAACTTAAAGGAGATAGCAAGAGTTAAAAGCCTATCTAAAGGAGAGAATGTGAGGCTCCAAGCCCCCAAACCTTAAGAGAGAACATGAGGAAACCCACCCCCAACTTCCCCCATATCTCCTCTTTACCACCTTAAAGTACTTAGAGTAGAGTTTAATGTTGTGCCGCGCCCGACACGCGTCCTAGCCTCATCGTGCTCCGTGACTCGGAGCTCTTGGCTAGGCGTCGCGGCCCCTTGTAATCTTTTCCTCAGCTGAGCCTTATATTTGCTGTTTCAAGTTTTACACAGGATTTGCATAGGTTGATATTATCTTATGTAGAAGTGTAACGTTTAAACCCCAAGGGCATTCATGGGGGTACAATGTTAAACAACATAAACCCCCATGAAGCCCGAACCCTACATCGAAGACCCTAACACTTTTTGCCGCCAGCTCAACCGCCATACTCCTTATTAGTTGTATAACAGTAGCTTTCATAGTACTGTATACTGAGAGGCTTGGAGAGACTTTATACCTGCTAGCGATGAAATATTAACAATATCACTCCCCTCTCTCATATGGGGTGTTGATTCCTGGGAGCGGTATACTGTATACTGTGGATTTAAAGTCAGCAGATACCTGCTTGTCTACTATGTCATAACCTAGACTCTCGAAGGGGGATAGCAGTCCTAACCGGCATTGTTAACAAGTATATCGAGCCTGCCGTAGACCTCCTCAGCTCTACTTACGAGCATCCTACACTCCTCCCTAGAACTCACATCTGCTAGGGCGTAGATAGCTTACCACCAACCTCCTCTATAAACAAGAACATTTTCTAAGCCCTTCTTAGCGTTAACAATAACCCTGGCACCCTCCCTAGCGAGCCTAACGGTAATAGCCCTTCCAATCCCCTACCGGGCCCTGTTACAATAGCAACTCTACCTTTAACATCATATAAGGTTAATAGATCTGCGCCGGTAATCCTCAAGAGTAGGGTTGGAGTTTATAAATAATGATCCTTGTTGGATTTTAATTCATTAAAAGCATTTAATTGTAGGGTTCTGGTAGAAGTTATTGGTGTTACCTGTGGCTTTAAATGTAGGGGAGGAGATACTCTATACTGTACTCGTGACTGTTGCAGCGGCCTTGGGAGCTCTGCTTGTCTACTGGGTAGCACATAGGATAGCTCATAGGCTGCTATCGGGGGTTATCGATAGGAGGTTACTTTTACTCCTAGAGTTCATATTTATTATCCTAGCTGCATCGTTATTCCTAGCTGTGACAGCCCACGTTTACGGGTTCCCATTACTCGCTCTTGTAGCCCTCTCGGTATTCATAGTAGGGTCTCTAACACTTCTCGTAGGCTTCAGGCACGTTATTGAGGAGTACTTCACGGGGCTTATATCGGTTAAAGCTTATGGATTGAGGATAGGGGATTACATAGAGTTTAATAATGTGAGAGGACATATAGTAGCCTTAGAGGATACAGCTCTAGCTGTAAGGGATTCCCATAGGGATATAGTATACATACCCTACACCAGGTTAGTACACTCCACCTTCAAGAGGTTTAGGGTTGAGGAGGGTCATGAGATCAGAGTTCGCATACTCGTACCCCACGGGTTTGGGTTGAAGAGGGTTAAAGAGGAGGTATCTAGGCTGGCAGGCTCCCTAGGTATAGAGAATATCAGGGTGGACATAGAGTCTGTTAGACAGGGTGGTGTGGTCCTAGTTGTTAGAGGTGTAATAAGGGATCCTCGTAAAGAGGATGAGATTAAATACGCTATCCTAGACCATGTATACTCTATTATGAGGTAGAGGTGTTTCCACGTTAAACATAGAACCCTAGATGATGGCTCAACGTCTAGTGAGGCGGTAGTAGCCGTTCTGAAGTTGTTTCAAGTTTTATACTTATAGGGGTTGATGTTAGAAAACCTCAAACCCCACCTTATAAAAGGCTAGCATACAGAGATATAAGCTTCAACCAGAACACAATATAGAGACCTCCCCCCGCTGGGGAAGAGAGGTTACACTATGTTATATGTTAAATCGAAGAAGTTGGTGGATGTGAGGGAGGGTTCTCTATTAACCCTAGAACTTAAAAGAGCATACTATGTGCCTGTAAGAGATTCTAGGGTCTCAGATCTCATAACATGGTATTTTGTAACACTACAGAAGGCCGTAGACATAATATGGGATAATATTAGGTGGGAGCTTAGAAAACCAAAGCTTACGAGAAGAAATGGTATGCTACAGGTAATAATGGGTTTGAAGCTACACAACCCAATAATACCCAAGGGTGAGAAGTTTAACAGGATGCTTAGGAATGAGCTTATGAGGGATAACCCATATGCAAAGCACTGGGTTGATGCTATTATAAGAAAAGCATACTCAATCATAAAATCATGGAGAAAAAGATATTTGAAAGGTAAGGCTAGGAAGGCTAAACCTAGGATTAAGAGGAGGTTTGCAAAATGCAAGATAACATTGATGAAGGTAGACTACAGGGAGAAGACTATAAGAATAACATTGAAACCACATGAATACCTAGAGGTATCATGGAGGGGAACATGGTTTGAGAAGAGAGTCGAAGGATGGCTAGTAGGGGAGGTTATATTAAAAGATGATAGGATAATAATACCATTCAAAAGCTATAAGATTGTTAAGGTCATGGATGTTATTGGATGGGATAGTAATGAGCTTGAGCTAACAGGATACACACCGAGAACTGGATTCATACACTTGGATCTAAGACCACTACAGAGCATGAAGATCGTATATGAGAGGAAGAAGGCAGTAGCACAGAGTAAGGGTAAGAGGGATTTATACGAGAAGTATGTTATGAGAGAGAGGAATAGGGTTAGAGATTTCACTAACAAACTAGCATCACAGCTGATAAGAACATTCCCAAACACACTACATGTATTCGAGGATTTGGAGAAAGATGATATGATAGGTAAAGGTAGGGTTGGAAGGGATAGGAGGAAGAGGAATGCTAGAACACCATGGAAAACAATACATAGAAAGATAGGTGAGAAAGCTCCAATAGCGAGGGTTCCAGCTAGAAACACATCAAGAACCTGCTCCCGATGTAGGTTTAGGGTTAGAGACCTAAGGGGGCGGGAGTTTGAATGCCCAAGATGCGGGTTTAGGATGAATAGGCAGAAGAATGCAGCAGTAAACATCCGGAGGAGGTACCTAGAAGGAGGGGGGAGGGGTAAGCATAGGATGCGGGGGTTCCCCCACAGAGATGAACTGGAGGAAACAATGAAGGTGGAGTTGTGGGCTGGGGTCACCCAAAGCGGGCAGAGGCTAATGATATGGTGGGGTGATGATAGAAAGCCCCGCCTGAAGCCAATGAAGCCAAGGGCTTCAAGGAGGCTTCATATTAAACGATATAAACCTCCTTGAAGCCCGAACCCCATAAGGTAGAATTCCTAGAAGAAGCCAGAAAGCTAGAATCCATAGCACATGATACCTCTCTACTAGGCTTAACACTATGCCAAAGCTAATCAACACCGCCCCAATGATAGTGGTTACCGGGGTTCCAGCAATCCTAGGGCTCTTAAAACCTCCGTGAAGCCTACCTCTCCTCTCCAGCACTCCTAAGGATAGGGAGACTAGGAGGTAGTTGATAAGAGAGGCTATAGCGTAGACCTCGATTATGAACTTCAGCTCTCCAGGTGCTATGAAGAGTAGCGATACGACGTATGCTATGATTAATGCCACGTAGGGGGTTCTAAACCTAGGATGAACTATAGCCAGTCTTCGCGGTAGTAGCCTCTCATCAGATAACATGTATGTTAGCCGTGAAAATGATATGTAGCCTGTGAGGGCGGCAGAGAGCATTATAAGGATGATGTTTACAGCTACCAGGATTACAGCTACACCCCCTATGTAGGGTGTGTTCTCGGCTATCATTAGTAGTGCTAGCTCAGGATTACCGCTTAGAACCTCATAGGAAACCCTGTTCATGAGGATTACAGTTAGGCTAAGGCTTACAAAGCTCATAGCTATTATTAAGGCGAAGGTAGCCCTAGGTACTTGGATTAAGGGGCTTCTCGCTTCTCCAGCAAGCTGGCCTATAGAGTCTATGCCTGTGAACCCTCTAGAGGCTAGGGCTAAGGCTAGGAACAAGCTTACAGGCTCTCTCCCCTCCCATTTAAAACTAGGAGGTTTAAGCTCTAAACCAGTAGCAATATTGAATACTAGGATTATAGCGAAGACTATGAAGATGTCTAGAAAGGCTATAGCCAAGGCAACCCTAGCAGACTCCCGTATACCGGTAAGGGTTACTGTAAATAGTAGGGTTGATAGTATAGCGGCTAAGATATTAGCTGGAATCCACAGGTTTAAACCGTACATGCTGAGCACACCTTTAAGGTATAAAGCTGAATCCAAGGTGCCATAGCTTATCATTATAAGCTGGTCTAAGGCTAGAAGCCATGCCGAGAGATAGCCTACGGTAGGCCCGAAAGAGTATTTAACGTAAAGATACGACCCCCCGGTCTCCGGGAAGTGGGATCCCATTTCACCGTAAGATAGAGCTATAGCTATCATTAAGGCTATAGCGTATAAGGCTACTAGGAACGCGTACTCGCCAGCGTAGAGGGCTATGAAGCCTATTAGCAGGTAGTACGTCGATTGAGCATCGTTACGAGCTAAAACCATTATATCCAGTGTGCTTAGATCTCTTCTAAGCCAATCTCTCCTAAGCATTCCTTAACAGCTCACTAAGACTACTCATAGACCCTACAGCTATAAGATAGTCACCTACTTGAAGAACCGTATCAGGATCCCTAACCAGCCTCCCCTCTCTTATCACAATAATATCAGCTTCATACCTCCTCTCTAAATCCATTACAGTAGCACCTAGAATCCTAGAATCACCTGTTATAAGCATTTCAAGCATACCTATGTCTCCGCTGATCGGCGTTATCTTAGAGTATCTAAGTTGTAGGAATCTCTGCACCCTACTCATAATATGATGTGATACATCTATAACATCAACGCCAAGCTCTCTAGCCTCCTCAACCCCCCTAGACCCTCTTAGCGTGACAACAACTCTTGGAACCCCCCTCTCTCTAAGCATCTTAGCTAGCATAAGGTTAAGCTCGTCGTTCGGTGAGAGGAGAAGTGCCACCTCTACGTTATCCAAGTTTATATCCGATAACGCATCCGCTAGAGATGAGAGGTCATCGAATAAGTGGATGTAGGTTGGCTCAAGTAGGAACATCCTAGCCCTCTCACTATTCGTAAGCAGGTGGACTGTGAACCCATTACCTATAAGGACCTCTACTAGGTTTAGTGTTGCATCGCTAAAATCATCTAAGATTAAAGCCTCACGTTTCAAAACCCAACCCTCCTAGAGGTTGTGACTCCGAATCATGCATTACCACTAAAGGTTTTTAAAAGTTAACCCTTTACTTCGTTTAAATCAGAAGTCTTTCAGTATTCCATCTAGCTTTCGATGCTAGCTCGTTTGCATCAATGTTCCTAAGCCTGGCTACAAGGTTTATTGTATCCCTAATCATTAGTGGGTTTAAGTGTAACCCTCTATAGTTGTATGGTGCGTCGCTCTCGAACACGAGGTGGTCTAAAGGTGTTAGCTGAGCTATTCTTGCATGCTTCTCCTGTATCCTAACAGCTGGGTTTACTGATATCATGTAACCTCTACCTCCTATAACATCCACTAGCTCCACAGGCCCTGTATACCAGTGGAATACAGCTTTCCTAACATCGTGTTGTAGAAGCTCGGCTAAAGCACTCCTCCAAGCATCCGGGGCGTGTATGTTAAGGAAGGCTCCTAGTTCTCTTGAGAGCTCTATAAACATACTGAAAACTCTAACTTGGATGTTCCACGTGTACTGTGGGAGGAACCTCGCGTCCACCCCCACCTCGCCTACACATCTAACACCTTCCCTCTCAGCCATCCTAACTATGGTCTCAGCCCTATGGAGAGGTTCCTCACCTATACTCCATGGATGTAGGCCTACACATGCTATAACCCTGTCAGGATAGGTTTTCTCAAGATCGAGTGTTCTCAGGCTGGACTCTAGATCGTCTGAGACTGCTATCACACGTATACCCTTATCTAGGTTGAACACCTCCTCCAAATCCTCCACCTTAAACTCGTGGAGATGGCAGTGAACATCGTAAACCATCTCACCCCCCAAGCTTACGGGAGAGCGGTTCACGGCCATAGCCCCCCGGCTCTCTGGGTGACCAAACCTTAAAACCCCTAAATGAGTTAAGGCTTTCCGGGGCTAGGCGTTGGGCGGTAAGCATGGTAAGTATGTTTATGTGAGGAGAGAGGATGGCTTGTACGTTAAGGTTAGGGTTTTGAAGAGTAGGGAGGAGAAGGATCCCTCAAGATATGTTGTTGTAGGTCCTGTGGTTAGAGCTCCACCGATAACATATGAGGTCCTAGATGAGGAGGAAGTGCCTAGTGAGGTTAGAGAGCAGCTGTACTCCATATAGCTCTCCAAGGTATTAAATGGTGTTAAGATCTCTTGAAACCGAGGATCTCAATAGTCATACCCACGTATAACGAGGTAGAGAACATAGGGGCTCTCCTAGAGGAGCTTAGATCCATACTAGGTAGTAGTGGGATCGAAGACTACGAGGTTATAGTGGTAGACGATGATAGCCCGGATGGGACGTGGCGTGTAGTCGAGCGCATATCACGTGAGGATAGCAGGGTTAGGTTGATTAGAAGAGTTGGTGTTAAAGGTCTTGGAACAGCTATAGTGAGGGGGTTGAATGAAGCTAGAGGGGATTACGTGGTGGTGATGGATGCAGACTTCCAACACCCTCCAAGCCTCATCCCCAGGCTACTTGATACCGCTGTGAAACTCGGGGCTGATGTGGTGGTAGCGTCAAGGTACACTAGGGGTGGTGGTTTTTCTGGGTGGGGTTTAGCGAGGAGGGTTGTAAGCTTAGGGGCTCTCTTACTAGCATGGATTCTAGTGCCCGAGTCTAGGGGTACGCGTGATCCCATATCAGGGTTCTTCCTTATTAATAGGAAGACTGTGAGTCTCAAAGGGGTTAAAGGCTTAGGATACAAGGTTTTACTGGAGGTGCTAGCCTTAAACCCCGGAGCCAGGGTCCTAGAGGTACCCTACATATTCAAACCTAGAAGAGCGGGTTCTAGCAAGCTTGGGGTGGATGATTTAATCCTATACCTAGTTCAAATCCTCACAGTATCCAGTATGGCTAGGTTCGCTCTCGTAGGGATTACAGGGATCCCCGTTAACCTAGGCGTCATGGCTTTAGCTCTAGGCATAGGAGCCCCTGTAGATGTAGCAAGTCTATCCGGTATAGAGGCTAGTATAGCTTGGAACTACATATGGCATGAGCTATGGACGTTTAAAACAACATTCACAGGGGGTTTAGAGGGTGTTATAAGAAGGTATTTAGGCTACCACATCTCAGTAGCCCTCGGGGTACTCACACAATATGCTACAATGCGCCTCCTCTACACACTCTTAGGTCTAAATCCTTTAATAGGGCAGCTAGCAGGGATAATCCTAGGATTCCTTGTTAACTACACTCTATCGAGGGAGAAGGTTTGGAACCTCTCCCGTCGTAGTGGTTATTAACCTTAGTAGGAGCTCTTAGAGGGGGGTGGTGGGGTTGATGGAGGTTTACGATAGAAGGGCTTCAACTCTCATATCAGAGCTTGAAGTTGAGTATGCTAGGAGAACCCCTAGGAGCAGGGAGTTGTTCGAGAGGGCCTTGAAGGTTTTCCCAGGTGGTGTTACGTATGCTATAAGATATCTTAAGCCATACCCCCCCTTCATAGTTAAAGGTGAGGGCCCCAGGGTTTGGGATGTTGATGGGAATAGCTACGTGGACTTCTGGATGGGACATGGGGCTAATATTCTAGGTCACGCTCCCAGGATAGTATTGGATGCTGTAGCTGAGGCTACCAAATCCGGTGTTCATCTAGGCTTCGAGAACCCGTATGCTCTCGAGTATGCAGAGCTTCTAACAAAGATACTACCTGGTGTTGAGATGATTAGATTCGCTAATAGCGGTACCGAGGCTAACATGTATGCTGTTAGGCTCGCTAGATCCTACACTAAGAGGAATTATATTGTTAAAGTGGAGGGCGGATGGCACGGTGGGTATGATGCGTTACATACAGGTGTAACACCTCCGTTTAAGGGACCTGAATCAGCCGGTCTACCGGAGGATTCCATAAAGTATACTATCGTAGTTCCCTTTAACGATCTAGAGGCTGCCGAGGAAGCTTTAAAGAAGTACCCTGTAGCAGCTATCATAGTAGAGCCTGTGCTGGGGGCGGGTGGGTGCATAGAGCCCGAGGAAGGCTACCTTAAGGCACTCAGAGACCTGGTTGATAGGTACGACTCCCTACTCGTATTCGATGAGGTTATAACAGGTTTCAGGCTAGCATTGGGAGGAGCTCAGGAGTACTTCAATGTTAAAGCAGATATAGCGGTTTACGGTAAGGTGGTTGGAGGAGGCTATCCTGGAGCTGGAGCTATTGGGGGTAGAGGTGATGTAATGCAACTCCTAGACCACATAAAATACCCTGATCCCAGGTCTCGCTCCTTCCATGGAGGCACTTTTGTAGGTAACGTGGCTACCGTGGTGGCAGGGTACACTACTGTAAAGTACCTTTTAGAGAATAGGAGTCTCTACGAGAGGGCCGAAGAGCTCTGGGGTAGTGTTAGGAGGAGGGTGGATAGGATTTGTAGTAGTGGTGGAGAGAGGCTATGCTGGGCTACGGGGGCTGGTAGCATGGTTGGAGTCCACTTCACCAATGTGAAGCCTAGGAGAGCATCAGACGTCTATGGGGGGAGATGGGGTAAGCATGTCGAGGAAGCGTTAAACTTATATGCTAGGCTAAACGGTATACTCTACCTAAGTGGTAGAACCGCGCACCTACTACCATCCCTGGTACACAGTGAACCGGAGGCTAGGAGCTTTATAGAAATACTTGAGGCATACATAGCTAGGATAACAAGAGATTAAGGTCAGGCAAAGCTCTACGGTTATAAGAGAGGAAAAGCGGTAGCGGAATACTAAGCAAGTGATGCCAATGGAAAACTCAGAAGATACACCTAGGAGACCTGGAGTCTACGCGTTAATCCTAGAGATTACAAGGGATATAGTGGTTAAAGTCGGATCACTAGGAACTCTGAAGTTCGAGAAGGGTTTCTACATATACATAGGCTCTGCTAGAGGACCCGGAGGCCTGAGAACACGCCTAACAAGACATGTTAGAGGCCCAGCACGCATCAAATGGCATATAGACTACATAACCTCTAGAGACGATGTAAAAGCGATTGCAGCAGTTGTAGCAGAAACCACCCTAGACATGGAGGAAACAGTGTCCAGTGAAATGATCAAACAAAAATGTATAAAACCCCAGATTAAAGATTTCGGGTCAAGCGATAAAAGAAGTATAACACACCTACTTACATGCAACTGTGATCTACTACAGTGCATTAAAACAACATTAGAAGCCTTTAAAAGCTCCAAACTAGAACCTAAACTAATAACTTATACCACGAGTAAACCCTCCCCTAGAATGTAATAGTAACCTCAAGGCTGTTACAGTTTGTAATTAACTTTAAGTATCTAAGTAAGGATACCCACAGTTACCTTCAACCCGTTATCATAGGGGGTTCGGGCTTCAAGTTTAAAACCTAGTCACGTAGAGCATGATGGTGTTCAAGCTCAGAGCTTGAGAGCAAAGATGGGCTTTCGAGATCCGTGAAGGCAATGAACCCTGGTGGTAGGCTGGGGTTTGGGGGGAAGTAGTGGGGTGTTGTATTGGGGAAAGACACTATTGGGTCTCAGATAAATAGTATCCAACGGCTTTCCTAGCTAATATTTCAACTGCATCTCTCATCAAGAGGTCTTCTTCATAACGTTTATAACGCCATCACCCTATGTATAGGTGGTGTATACTGGTGGATAGAAGGTCTTTCCTGAAACTCCTAGCGGGGTTAACTCTTCTAGGTGGGCTAGCTGGTTTACTGGTCTATAGGTTTAGGGGTGGTGGTTCTCCTAGGGTTGATGTGAGGGTTTTGGAGGAGCTCTTCGAACCTGTCACCTTAGTTGAAGGATTGGAGGTTCCATGGTCTATAGGTGTCTTGGAGGACGGCTCTATGTATGTTACTGAAAGGCCTGGTAGGCTTGTATACGTGTCTAGAGGTTCCAAGAATGTGATAGCCTCCATTACTGTAGCTAATGTTGGTGAGGCAGGGCTCTTAGGTTTAGCTGTACACCCTGAGAGAAGCTATGAGGTGTACCTCTACTCAACTCATGAGGTGGGAGGCTACTTCGTTAATAGGGTTTCAAGGGTTAAGGTTAACACCTCTAAGGGCTACATCTCAGATGCTAAGATTGTAGTTGATGGAATACCCGGAGCTGTTATCCATGATGGTGGGAGGCTTAGGTTCGGGCCTGACGGTATGCTCTATATAACCACAGGGGATGCCGCTAGGCCCGAGCTATCCCAAGATCTAGGTAGTCTAGCTGGGAAGATACTTAGAATCGAGGATGATGGGAGCATACCTCACGATAACCCGTTCCCCGATAATCCTATCTACAGCTATGGTCATAGAAACCCTCAAGGCATAGACTGGCACCCTCCATCAGGCATGCTCTTCTCAACGGAGCACGGCCCTGTGGGTAGAGATGAGCTAAACATAATAAAACCTGGAGGTAACTATGGATGGCCCTATGTAGCTGGAATTGGAGGTAGCGATAAGTACTTAGACCCGGCAATAGACTTCGGGCCTACCAGCATAGCCCCTTCAGGCTCATCCTTCGCTACAACAGGGCCTAAAGAGGTTTTAAACCACCTCTTCATAGCATGCCTAAGAGGGGAGGGTTTAGTAAACGTAGGTGTAGACCCCGATGGGAACGTTCTAGGCTACAGCATGTTGTATAAAAACGTGTACGGTAGACTAAGAGATGTGGTACCGCATCCCGATGGAGGACTCCTAGTATCCACTAGCAATAGAGATGGTAGGGGAACCCCTAGGAAAGGAGATGATAAGATAATCCACCTTAAACCACTTTAACAGGTGGGGTGTGGGGAGCAAGACTAATTTAAACCCTGTGGGTATAGTAGATTTTGGGGTGGGCCGGTAGCTCAGCCTGGAAGAGCGCTCGGTTTGCACCCGAGAGGTCCCGGGTTCAAATCCCGGCCGGTCCACCACCTTATCCCTCAACACCCACTATCCTCGATACTATTTCGTAGAGCTGCCTATCATTCTCCTTAATCCTAGACATACTCCACGGACGCCATCCTCCGCTTTTAACAGATTCAAGAACCCTTCTAATCCAGCTCCTATACACCTTCCCACAGTTACCGTGATTTCTACAGCTATTATCTAGAAAGGCATCTATAACCCTCTCAGACTCCTCCATGCTAAGCCTTTTGACATTAATGAGATACCTACTTATAACATAGAGGATAAGCCTAGATCTGCCGTCGGGAACCCCGGATTCTATGAGCTTCTCAACCCAAGCGTAAGCCTTCCTATAATCACCACTAAGAGGAATCTCCTCACAGAGACTTGGATCTACACGGAGGGTTTTAAAAAACTCTTCTAGGAGGCGAACGCAGGAGTCCACATTATCGCATCCCTCTATAACACGAGACCATAAGCTCAAATAGCAAACCCCTGGAATAGATTTAAAGGCGTGTGAACTAATAAAGAGAAGAGGGGTAGCCGGGTCGTCTAGCGGCCCAGGATGCGGGGCTCTGGCCCCCGTGACCGGGGTTCGAATCCCCGCCCGGCTACCATTATCCTAAGGTTCTAGAGCCCACTCTTACAACCTAATATAATATCTAGACATATACTCACGTATAAGAGGTTTAGATTTCACACAGTATAATATGGAGGTGACTGGCTTGAGGTATGGAGATGTGGTTAGTGTTATCCCCTTAATCATGTTAATCTTAGCTCTCAGCATCCCCTCTGTAATAGGCTATGCTGAAGAGGGTGACACGACTAAGATAATAGCTAAAGCTGTGGGTGCAGCTCTTGCTGTAGGACTTGCAGGTCTTGGTGCTGGGTTCGCGGTTGGTACCGCGGGCGCAGCTGTTGCCAGCGGTATTGTGGAGAGAAGAGAGGCCCTAGGACCCCTCCTACTCATAGTGGTGCTTGGAGAGGGTATAGCAATATACGGCCTCCTTATAGCCTTACTCGTAATACTCCTAGCATAACATTGTAAGATCTACTCAACTACCCTCCTTTTATCTAAATAGATGGTTTTTAAAGCTACGTCACGTCTAGTTAATCCTCTTTGTATTATACCCGCTGAGGCTGATGAAGGCTTGGAGTCTACAAGTCTCCCATGCATAGATTACCTATAGAGAGGGTGCATCCTCAAGTGGCTGAGATACGACCTCCTCCCCCTCCTTTTTAGAGGGCGAGTCCCCCCACATCCCCTGAGATCTGGCTTTCAAACAGGCCTCCCCGAGCTTGCTGGATCTCCGCTTGGAATCGCACTCCTCGTCTAACCACCAGGTTCCCATCCCTTTGGACATAACCTTTTCAGCTGGGGAAGGTCCCCCTGCCTAGAGGACAAAGACCCCCCGTAGGCATCTTTTGCTTAACTATTATCTGCTTGAAGGGCGAGGAGCCATCGTCTACTGGGAAAAGCGGCTATTTTTACAAGTAGACGGGCGGATATCTTGTGATATGGTGGGGCCGCCGGGATTTGAACCCGGGATCACGGGGGCCCAAGCCCCGCATCCTAGCCAGGCTAGACTACGGCCCCAGTGGCGCCGGGGGCGGGATTCGAACCCGCGCGTCCCAGGGGGGACAACGGGTCTCAAGCCCGTCGCCTTAGGCCGCTCGGCCACCCCGGCTCCTAGAGTATACTTTCTAGTTTTGGAGTTTTAAGTGTTATGAGTTATTCAGCGTTATTAGTTCTGCTTTTAGTCTATGTTGGTTGTAGTTTTGGTATCCATATGTATACCTTGGATCCTCTCTTCTCTACCTTGACCTGTTTCGGGTCTACTGGGTGTGGTAGTCTGTACTCTCCTTTCATGGTTGTTAGCCTTCTTGTGTGGGCTACGCTTCCTAGAGCTCTTCTAACCCTCTCCTCATCTAGTTTTGCTTCTACTCTTATAGCTCTCTCTGTTACTATGATCTCCACTGTCTCCTGTCTTGCTCCGGGTGTTTCGACTATCAATAATATCTTATCCCCCCTGTCTATCATTGTTGAAAGTGGTTCTATGTAGCCTCCTCTTATCTCCTCGACTCTCTCCTCGAACATTCTCTCCCACTCTCTGGTCTCTGATAGCACTTCTTCTATCAAGCTCTCCACCTCCTCGAACTCCCTCTCAAAGCTCCTCATGGTATCTCTTACAGCCTTGTATATCCTCCTTCTTATCTCTTCAAAGGGGTCGTAGTAGCTCATAGGCTTAACCCCTCTAATAGATTATCGGAGCTCTATACTCGTACCCTTTACCCATCCTGGCTAGCGCGCTCCTAGTCTCTTTCATCAACTCCTTCATCCTAAGTTTAACCAGCTCCCCCTCCTCGATAAGCTTACCAACCGGTACCTGAACACCTGTTATCTGGGTTAAGACTTTTAGTATCTCAGCTGCAGCCTCGGGGTCTGGTAGGTCTAGGAACGAGTCTGCCATGAGGATTAGGGTGTTAACCCTCCTTCTCACAGACTCCTTGAGGATTATAGCGTAGGGGCCTACTATGTAGCCCTCCTCAGCCCTCCTAATGCCTGGCACCTTTAAAGCTATGTTTGAAGCTTCAACTGTGCTAGAGAGCCAGTACACGTTAGGTTTCTCCATCTCAGCCCTCTCAGGGTTAGCAACACCAGTCACACCTATGAGGGTCTCAACCCCCCTGAGCCTCGCAAACTCTACTATCGAGAGAGCAAGGGGCACGATAGCCCTAGGAGATAAGGCTATATCGGTCACCATAACCGCTATGTCGCCGCCTGAGTAGACCCTGATGGGGCATAGGCTCTCACCAGACCTGATAACAGCTACAGGTGGGAGCAGGGTGTAGCTATCGACGCCAACGCTATCGGTTAGACCAAGGCTTCTTATCATATGGACAGCCGCTATCTCACCAACAAGCCCAACATCGGGGAGGCCTATCACGAGAAACCTAGGTTTACCAAGAGGCCTGTACTCCCTGTAGATAAACCCGTTAATCTCCTCCTCATACACACTCAACAACCCAACACCAGAACCCAGTAGTTGTCTCAGCTTTAAAATAGATAAGCTTTAATGGTAGATTGGAGACTCCACTGGGGATGTGAGGTGGCAATAAGGGTTTACATAGAGCCTCGTGAAGCATGCGTATCAGAGATGGTGTGCACCGTACTATGCCCTGAGGTCTTCGAGATAACACGTGAGGATGGCAGGGCGGCTGTGAAGGTACAGTGGAGGAGCTCCAAGGACAACCCATCTGAAGGCCTTGTAGGGGGTGACCTTGAGGATTGCGTGATAGCAGCTGTTGAGAACTGCCCCGTAGAGATCATAAGGTGGGAGAGGGTTGGTAGGGGAGCTTAGAAGGATTGATCTAGCTGAGGCTGAGAGACTCCTATACCCTGTAATCCCAGCCTTTGTTACAAGCGAGTTTAACGGTAGGGTTGGAGGAATGCTAGCAGCTTGGTGGACACAGCTATCCTTCAAGCCGTTCCTCGCGGGTGTCGCTATTGCTCCCGAGAGGTTCACGTACAAACTTGTAAGGAGCTCCAGGATCTTCGCATTAAACCTATTGGACTTCAAGTACGTTGATAGGACACCCCTCCTAGGAGATGTCTCTGAGAGGTTCTACCCGGGGAAGCTGAAGGCTGCTGGGTTCACAATAGTGAAGGGTGACGTGCTGGGAGCCCCCATAGTCTTGGAGGCTACCGCAGCCCTAGAGCTTACACTCATGGATATTATTAAAACAGGGGACCACGATCTATTCATCGGGGAGGTTAAAGCAGCCTATGCAAGGGAGGAGTTTAAAGGACTATGGGATCTTAGACTCTACAAACCCTTAATGTACCTTGGTAGAACCAGGAGGCCTGATATGGTTAGAAGGGTTTACGTAGCATTCAAAGATGTCGATGTGAGAGAGTTGGAGTACGCTCCAGGGCCCTTGAAGGAGTACTCTAACCTAAGGTTCAAAGTGCTTGAGGAGGTTGAGGAGGCTGTTAAACGCCTGTCTAATGTGAGCTTGGAGGAAAAGCTTCAAGCCATAGCTAGGATCCTAGAGTCACACGGCCTGGACCCAGGTGATGCAGAGTACTACCTTGAGGAGGTAGGCAGGAGGCTTGTGTGAGCTCTAGTTACCTTCAACCCCATGTATTGAGTTCAACACTATGGGGCTTTGTCCTAGCTTATTGCTGCATTCCTCTTCTCCCCGCTGTAGGCCCCCCATGGTCTTAGGTGGATGAGGGGGTGTTTAGGCTTTACCCCATATCGTCCCTCTAGACGACTTTTGAGTAACCTTAACCCTTTAGGTTTCTATCGTAGAGTATAGCTCCTACCACTACCAGCGTTATGGCCCATAGTGTTAGTTTTGCTAGGAGTACTTCCACTTGGTGGGTATCTTGTATGATTTCTGGTGTGAATATCACCCTGTATATGCTTGTGGCTATCGATATTGGGTTATTGACTATCATCGTGTAGAGGGGTTCGGGGAATCTTGTTTTTAGCACGTTCTCGGGGTAGAATACGTTTGATAGGAAGAATATTGCGAAGTACGTTATACTCCTTATTGTTGCCTGCATTTCAAGGCTTTTAACGGCTGTTGATAGGGCTATCGATAGGCTTGACATGGAGGCTGAGACCATGATTGTCACTATTAATGCTAGAGCTAGGGCTGGGCCCACCATCCCTGTTAGTATCACTAGGAGTGCTAGGAAGGGCATTTGGTATATTACACCTCTCACAATACCTCCCAGGATCCTTCCTAGTACGAGGTCGACCCTCGATATTGGTAGGCTTAGTAGGTAGTGGTGGAACCCTCTCCGGAGCTCCATCATAACCTCCCTCCCGATAGTGAACGCTGCAGCGAAAGCAGCTATAGAAGCTATACCTGGGGCTAGGAAGTGGAAGTAGTCTGGTATTACATCTCTCCTAACAATACCTCTAAACACTATAGCGAATATGAATAGATCCGCTAGGTTCATAGCTATGAGGCCTGCGAGCCACCACCTGTACTTCCAGAACCTCTGTAGATCCCTGTAGGCTATCATGAATGCTGGGGCTCCAAACATCACCTCCCATAACCCCCCTCTATCCTCCTCTCTAGCAACGTTATAGCAGCTAGGATTGATGTTAGGGTGAACCCTGCTATGTATGAGGCCATGATGAGAGGGTCTGATACGGTAACACCTTGAGCGTACTCCGGTATAGCTGTTATTCTCAGCACATCCACAGCATGGCTTACAGGGTTGACCTTGGCTAGGTAGTAGTAGATGGTTATAGGTATTAGGGCTACTATGGGATAGAATATGGTGCTAAGCCTCACCAGGAGGGAGTCGGATATGCCCATTAGTATGTCTAGCTTATCCCCAGATCTAAGCCATAGGGCTATGCTCATAGCAACTCCCACAAGGCCTGAGGCGAATAGGAATGCCACCAGTGCTAGGAGGGCTACCTGTAGTACACTTGAAACCCCCAGGACTACAATTAATACAATTAGCATTGGTAGTGAGTAGGTGAAGGATGCTATGCCACCGCCTAGAGCTCTACCAATAGCTAGAATCCTCCTCTTAATCGGAAGGGATAGCTGGTAGTCTATAAGCCCGTCCTCCAGCTCCTCAACAATCTCGTGACCCCTCATGATAGACATTGAGAATAGCACGGCCATGTAAGCTCCTACAACGTAGAACTTATAGTAGTCTATAGGCCCATAGGGCCCCCTTATGGAAACCATGTGGGCTACTATGAACCCGAACACTAGAACCTGTAGTAGGAACCATGCAAACCTCATTGCCAGGAAGAACTTGTACCTCCCAAGCTTCCTAACATCCCATAATGCTATGAGAGCTAGAGCCCTAAGATCCTCTACTATCATCCTCCCTCAACCTAGCCCCTGTGAAGTAGAAGAACACATCATCTAAGGAAGGCTCCCTCATTGATACGCTTCTAACCTTGATACCGTGCTTAGCGAGAACCTCTATGGCTACGGCTATCCTCTCCTCACCTCTATTAACATGCACTCTCACCAGCCCATTGGATACGGATATTCTATCAGATTCTAAAGCCTCAGAGAGCCTTCCAACTATCTCACCTCCGATCACCCCGTCAACCTTCAACTCTATGACATCCCCTCTAGGTATCTTATCTTTTAACTCAGCAGGTGTTCCGAGAGCCTTAAGGGAGCCCTTGTATATTATGCCCACTCTATCCGAGAGCCTCTCAGCTTCAAGCATGTCATTTGTCGCTATTATAACTGTCGAACCCTCATCCCTCATAGCTTTAATCCTGTCCCACACAAAGTGCCTAGTGGTTACATCTAACTGGGCTGTAGGCTCATCGAATATAGCTACCCTAGGCTTCTGTATGAATAGCTTAGCTATCTCAACCTTCTTCCTAGTACCACCGCTAAGCTCAGCTATAAACTTACCCCTATGCTCCCATAGATCGAGCTCCTCCATAACCTCCCTTACAACCCTCCTAGCATCCCCTAGACTGTAACCAACAACCATCGCATGCCATAGTAGGAGCTCGTATGGGTTATCAACCCATAAGGCCTTAGGCTCCTGGAAGGCTATACCAACAATCCTCCTAACCATATCACCATCCCTCGTGACGCTATAACCGTAAACCTCAACATCGCCCTCACTAGGCTTATAAACAGTGGCTATTACAAGTAGGGTTGTAGACTTACCGGAACCGTTGGGGCCTAGGAGGCCGAATATCTCGCCATCATATATGTTAAGGTTTAACCTGTTAACAGCAACGACACTTCCAAATCTCTTAACGAGATTGCTAATCCTAACAGCTACCTCCCCTGTAATCCCTCTACACCAACACGTTAATCCTCCTGTCTAGGCTCTTAAACCTGCATTCTCCGAAAAACCTGGAATTACTGGTGGGAGGTTTCCAAGGCTACCTTGTAGGCTTTCTCTGCTAACTCCACGGGATCCCCTATATCCCCTGAGCTGATCTTCCTCCCGTTAACTGCTATTACTGGGAGCCTGCCACTCCTATACCTGATCATTTTATAAAGTCCTAGTGGTGTTAGAGCCTCTATTACTATAACCTTGGCGTAGAACCTTCTACTAACAGCTCTTACAAACTCTGTAACTTTAGAGGAGAGCTCTAATAGCTCCTTAGGGTACTCCTCAAGCTGACTTACCTTATAATCTACTCCAAAGCCCTTCATTAATATCTCACAGTGCTCGCAGTGACCTATCATTATAGGGTTCAATGTTATGATTTCAACTGTAACCTCCTCAACTCCCTTGATCCTCAACATGGCACTCACTACCCCCCACGTACTCTAACACTTCATCCACCCACTCTCCACCACCTATAAATTCGATTAATAAACTCCTATCTGTATACTCGCAGTAGACTAGTAAAGCTAGGATCCTAGATGATGTGAAGAACCCCTTCTTGGTGTACACATAGGCTCTAGCCTCGTGGGCTCCAAATCTAACCCTACCTCTCTCACTAGCATTTCGAAGCTCCTTAAAACTAACACGATCTCTTCTCCCAGGCCACACCTCTATCTTAAGACCTATAATCCCCTGTGGTGTTCTAATACCGTGCTCTGCTACACCCCTGGAGACCCATTTAACATCCCCCTGTCTCGTGAAGCTAAAGGACTCGGATGAGGCTGGGAGCGGCACTATCCTCCAGTTATCGGGATGGCTTAGTACTACGAAGTTGTAGACGCCAACAACTATGTTCCCCGCAGCTATGGTACTCTTAGTGTACATGTATCTCACCGAGCTCCTCTAAAAGCTCTCTCTCCTTCATAGCCTCCCTTTTAAACCTACCTAGATCTGCTAAAATGTATGGCAGGAGTCTTAGGGAGTAGTAGTTGGATAGGAAAGGCACACCTAGGATTTCCCCTAACACTACAAGGTATATGGCGTCATTATACCTTCTAGAGGTTACCTTAAGCTCTCTATAGAGCTCGAATGTTGTTGCACCGAAGAGGAACTCTATTAAAGCCCTCCTAGCCTCTGCAATGAGCTGGCTTAAGTTCAAGGCTTGAAGGCCTCTAAGTCCCTTATGAGAGTCTCTATTGCCTTCACACCAACCACGTCCTCAGGGTATAACGGTATGTAGCCTAGTACGCTGTTACCGAACAACTCTCTAACCAAGGTTATGTTCTTCTCCTGCTCAACCCACTTTGATTTAAGGAACCCTGTTGCATCCTTCTCAGCCTCCTCCCTAGGTATAACCATGTTGACCACTACCCCACCGCTTGGTATATCGTAGGCTTTAACCATATCGGAGAACCTTTTAACAACAGATATTGCTAGGATCGTTGGTATAGTTACGAATATGAAGGTGGTCATGTTAGGGTTGGATAGGACCTCCCGGACCTTAACATATCTGTTATGGAGGTTTATGAGGTCTAGGAGTAGTGGGTCTTTCTTAATCTCCTCCAAGGCCTTATCCTTCCTGAAGCTAAGCTGGTATCTTAGGTTTAAAGCCTCCTGCCTAGACTTTATAACTCTCTGTAGCCAGAGCCCGTATATCTTAGATAAACCTATAAGCCTTATAGCGTTAGCCACGGCAGCTGTATCAAATACAACTCTATCGAACTCCTGGCCCTCCTTAAGCACCAGGTCCATCATCCTATCGAAGGTCGCAGCCTCCTGGAAGGCCGGGTTTGTAGTAGCTATCTCTATGAAGCCTTTAGGATCTATGGGTATATCAGCCCATTTAAGGAACTCTCTAATAAGCCTTGTTATCTTCTCCTTATAGCTTCTCACAATATCGTCTACCTCGACCTCGACAGCGTAGAGGTTCTTAACACCTTCAACAGGTTTTATGGCCCCGCCTGATAGGCTCTGCTGGAATACTGTTGAGAGGGAGTGTACGGGGTTAAAGCTAGCTAGGAGGACCTTCTCCCCCCTACTTGCTAAGTCTAATGCTATAGCTGAGGCTAAAACAGTCTTACCTACACCGCCCTTACCCCCCACGAATATGTACTTCTGACCTCCTCCTATGATGGGCATCCGGCTCACCTTCTAGAGAGAGCCTCTAAAACCCCCAGGTCTAGGCTTGAGCTCCAAAGCTCCTCTGCTACAAGCTCTATAGTTTTCAGGCCTTTAGGCTCCCTGTTAAACATTGGTATCACAGCTACTATTAGATCCTTGAACTTCTCGTATATCTCCCTTATGTAAGGTCTTTGAGCTAGAACCCTCTTCTTAAGGTACTCAGGAGCTCCTGGATCTTCTAGTAGCTGTGGTGGGTATACCTGGTTTACAACAATACCTCTCATCTTTAAACCAAGATCTTCGAACATCTCTACAGCTCTCTCCGTATCCAGTATTGCCATCTTCTCCGGTACGAGCACCATTGTGAAAGCTGTCCTCCTAGTATCTGTTATGAGCTTGCTGAAACTCACAATCCTACCTCTAATATACTCTAGCTCTTTCAACATTTGATCTTCATATTCTAGGAGCTTCTCACCCTTAAGCCTAGCCGCTGCAGCGTCAAGCTCTAACGCCTCCTTCCTAGCCTCAAATATCTTATCAACCCACCTACTTAGAATATCGGCCATGGCCACCATTCTAATCCCGTGCCCGAAGGGCGGCATGTCGAAGACGTAGTAGTCGTACCTACCTTCAGATACCACATCTACCATAGCATCGTAGACAGCGGATTCGTACATAGCTGGCTCTGCCACAGCAGACTCAATGTAGTCCTCCACCTCCCTCGGGATCTCATCTATCTTGTACATCTCCTTAATCCTCTTCCTAATAGACTCAACGTACTCAGCTATCCTCTTATCAGCATCTATTTCGAGAACGTAGAGGTTAGGGGCTATCTCGATCTCCCCCTTACCGAAGAGGTTACGCTCGAAGACATCGCTTAGGGAAGCCTGGGGGTCTGTGGAGAAGCATAAAACCCTCTTAGCCATCGTTGAGAGCTTATAGGATAGAGCTGCGCTCGACGTAGTCTTCCCCAGCCCACCCTTACCAGCAAATATAACTATCCTAAGCTCAGGCATCCTCTCAAAGAGATACTTAAAGCCTACCCCGGCCACACAAATCACCCTGTAATTATATCTGTTACATCCCTCTCCCTGAGCATACGGAGCTTCCAACCCTTAATATTGGGGACCATGTAGGGTAGGAGCCTTAAGGTGTAGTATGGAGGCACTATAGGCATGCCCATCATATCACCTATAGTCATGAGCATGAAAAGGTACTCAGTATACATCTTCATCCTCTTAATACTGGAAACCTGCCCATGCAAAGCTATACCGTAGAGGGCATCACTTACAATGTCCTTAATCTTACCCAGGAAACCCAGCCCCTTACGCTCCCCCAAACCAAGCACCATATAACTTAGAATATAGAGGCCTTTTAAGCTTTAAAACAATGGTAGGAAGGGATCTAAAAATTGAAGAGTGAGAGAGGTGTGTAAAGCCTACGAGGTCTTCGCTGCCTGCTCTCTATACCTGAAATAACCTGTGAACAGATAATATGCCATCACGAGTCCTAGCACGAATAGTACCACTCCGAATACCGCTGAGAGAGCGTTTGTAGAGTGAACCAGAGACTCTCCAAACTTGTTAGCTACAGCTGCTTGAGGAGCTAGTATCTTGCCTTGTATTAGGTGGGATGTGTAGACATAGGTCTCCCATAGTATGGCCGAGAGAGTCGTTACTATCATGAAAGCCCCGGGCCAGAAGACGTACCATGTTGGCCTCTTCTGGCTTGCGAGGAACACTGCTACCATCATTAAAGCTAGCCCTGCTAACAGCTGGTTTGTCCCCCCGAAGTATAGCCATAGGTTTGTCCAGCTACCAAGCCATGCTAGGAACGCGACTATACCTATCCATATTAGAGGTGATATGAGGTAGTGGTTGAAGGGGGCTGGGAACAGCTCCGCAGCAGCCATCCTAAAGACTCTTACGAAGAGCATGCTTGTTATTAACCCCATTACTATTATGAAGACTGAGTAGAAGTAGCGCCATGGATCTTCACCGAGTGGTATGAAGGCGTTAACAAGCTTGACAGCACCTCTAGCGTAATCAAGCGGGGATGGAGACCCTCCAGGTGGAGGTGCGGTAGCGGCTACAACCATTATAGCAGCTACGCTTGAAAGCCCAACTATACCCTCTGTTATCATAGCCCCGCCTCCCACGGGTCTCGCGTCAGTCTCGTACTCAAGCTGTTTCGATGATAGACCCGTTGATATCAGGCTATGCCATCCGGAGATAGCTCCGCAGGCTATTGTGACGAATAACATGGGCCATATGGGGCCTGTTGTCGGATACTTTATAGGGTCGAAGTAGGCCCAGCCTACTACAGCTTGTCTTGAAGGGTCAATCTTAACCCCTGTTATGAAGGATAGGAGGGCTGCTATAACTACTATAACGAGGGCTATTATGGCTGGTAGGTAGCCTACGTAGACTGTTGGTAGGAGCCATCTTATCATTGGCGTTGTGGCTGCTAGGTAGTATATTACCCCTAGTACTAGGAGCCAGAATAGCACGGTCCACGTAGCCGGCTGCGTCCCCGTAACACCTGGGTCTAGGAAGTTTGTGGATGGAACTCTTATACTGGGGACGGCTATGACAAGTACTATGCCTGCGAATACTAGGGCTAAGGCTATCAGCGTTGCGGTTATAACATTAGCTCTCATCCTGAAGACCATGTACCCGAAGATGTAGCCTGTTACCAGTATTACCAGGATTGGTATGAACGATCCTGGGACACCGTTTATTATGCTAATTATTACCCATGCGAACACAGCTCCAATTATTATGAGGTAGAAGATTAGGTATGTTAGAAGCACAGTCCTAGCTCTACCCCCTAGGAGCTCGTACACTATGGGGCCCATCGACCTGCCCTCGCGCCTCACGGACATCATCATTGTTGAGTAGTCTTGAACCCATCCTATTAAGAAGTTACCTATAATAAGCCATAGTAGGGCTGGGAGCCACCCATAGAAGTGTGTAGCTATCATAGGCCCAACTATGGGGCCTAGGGCTGCTACGCTCTTGAATTGATAGCCGTAGAGCACATACCTGCTAATCGGGAAGTACTCTACACCGTCGAAGTACATCTTAGCAGGCGTAGGCCTCGTGGGGTCTGATTGCCAAATGTTTCTATCAACGTACTTTGAGTAGTAGATGTAGGCTATAGCGTATACTATGAGGCCTAATAGTATGTATGGTGCAGGAGTATCCAAGACCATCTTATTAACACCCCACACCGGGTTTCATGTAGGAACGTAGTTTTAACCCCTATATAAGCTTTACTATATACATGGCGGGTTGTTTAACCATGTAACCTAGCTTCCTACCAGGTCGTTTACAAAGCCTCTAACAGCTAGTACTAGGCTATGACAGTCGCCTCTAAGGAATGTTACCACGGTTACGTTAGGTTTAACGTCTATAACGACCTTCTCGAAACCATACTTTGAGGCAGCCTCCACTATCCTAGCAATCCTAGATTGGGAGATGTTCTTAGATTTAACCTCATAGATGCCCTTAACAGCCTCACCTCTACTCCTGGCTACGAGGCTTGCATAACCTTGTATTGCATTCCTAGGCTGGGCCTTAACGATAGCCAACGGTCTAGGTCTTATAATTAGCTTAAGTGGGAGGTTTATAATGTTATCAAAGGGAACCCAGTCTACGAAGACCCCCAGGTATTCGAAGCCCTCGAAGTTATATTCTACCAAAGCAGAGCTAGATGTTAAAAGTCTTAACCTACCCCCGTTATCCACACAACTCCGAACCTTACGAAACATAATCCTTCTACCTATAATTGAGCCGATTATAAACCATGATGCGAATGCAACGACTACCCAGAATATAATGTACTCAGCTGAAACCAACTCTTCACCCCGAGAATTTAACGTGGTAACCTTCGTTTAAATATAGCTTGGTCGAGGGAGTTATGCTAGGAGCGACCTAGATTTCCATCTTCCATGGGGAGATCCTACAATGCTAGAAGCGTTTCTAATCGAATACCAAGAACGCTTTAGATATTAGCGTTTAAACTTATACTCTACACAATGGGTTTCAAGGTGAGGTTAGCTAGCTGGAGGGTTATTGCTAGGCTCGTTAGATCTGCTGATGTTGTTGTGGAGGTAGTCGATATTAGGGACCCTCTTAGCACCATGAGTAGGAGGCTTGAACGCATGGTTAGAGCTTTCGATAGAACCCTTCTCGTGGTCTTAAATAAATGTGATCTGGTTCCACGTAGTGTTGCTGAGGGCTGGAAGGCTTACCTTGAGGGTAGGGGTTACAGGGTTATGTACGTCTCAGCTACATCGAGGCTTGGGACTAGGATGCTTAGGGGTTGGATTAAAGCTGAAGCCCCCTACAAGCCTTTCACAGTTGTTGTTGTAGGTTACCCTAAAACCGGTAAGTCTAGTGTTATAAACGCTCTTAGAGGAAGGAAAGGAGCTTCGACTAGCCCCATACCCGGTAGCCCTGGGTACACGAGGGGAGTTCAGATCTTGAAGGTTGAGGAGGGCTTCTACATGATAGACACACCGGGCATAATACCTGTAGACGGCCCATGGCCTGAGGCTATAATAAGAGGGAAGGCCCCAGAGGAGATACCAGACCCTGTTCCCGCAGCGGTAGCACTCATAGAGAGAGCTCTCAAATACAACCCCAACTCCGTTAGGGATGCCTATGGGATCGAGGAGACAGACCCTTACAGGGTGCTCGAACTAATAGCGCTCAAGAGAGGATGGAAGTATAAGATTACAGGTGAGCCGTTAATAGAGGAGGCGGCTAGAACTGTGATAAGAGACTATCACACAGCAAAACTCTACTTCTACGTACCACCACCAATCTAAACATAGGAGGGGCTCCAGACAACGTTAACCCCCCAGTTTACACGCTAACCACACATTAAACATTTATAAGGCTCCAGGCCCACACACTATCCTAGGTCCCTCACCCGTGTGAGGCTCCCGTGGAGGGGTTGCGATGATCACGGCGGGTCCCCCTAGTTACCCAGCACTCCTCTTAAATCCTCTTCACGTACACCCCATCTCTCAGCAATTTCATGTGGGTTTATGTAACATAGTGGATCGTCACCCCAGGGGTTTCCTGTGAGTGCTAGAGCTCTACCCCTGCTACCCCCTCCGCATACCATCTTGAATGGGCATTTGGAGCATTTAGAGCCTTCAAGGTGCTTGTAGGCTTCCACGTATGGTTTAAGCTCCTCGTTCTCAAAGCTGATTATCTCCTTTAACCTCCTCTCCCTAACATTGCCTACGTCAACCCAGTCTATGAACTGGCATGGTTTAACAGATCCATCCGGGTAATAGGATCTAGCAAACCTCGTTCTTCAAGGCGGGGTAGGGCTCGTGCACAACTTTAGAGTGTTAAGGCTTTTAAACCCCCAGGGTACACTACCCGAGGTGGTGATGAGGTTTTGGTTAAAATCGAGGGCTTGGGGGTTGCGGGGTCGAACCCCGCCTTCAAGCACTCGGAGCACAGCGTACCCCCGAGCCCGGATGAGATGTTGGAAACCATAACCCCCACTCGGAGGGCTAACACCCTAGACCCAGAGGTTCGAAACCCCGCTCTTAAAGGGCGGGGAGGGGTCATATTGTCTTCCTACCGCAACCCCCTGAGCTGATATCATTTGGATGTACTCTAGGAACTCATCCCTTCTAGATGCAAGCTTATCAGCCACATGTACTCCTACGAAGTTACCTCTAACAACTAGTACTTCTGGATCTCCGTTGAGCTCCTCAGACACCCTTATCATTGAATCTACGAACTCTACCAGCTGCTCCCTGGTTGGTAGGAGATCGGGGTTACCTTTAGCCCTCCCAGTCATGTCTATGAGGTAGAATGCTATCCTCTTAACGCCTATGCTCCTCGCCAGCTCAAGTAGGGGGATCGCCTCACCTATATTGTACCTCGTCAACGTCATCCTCAAACCCACGGGGACACCGGCCTTCAAGGAGCTCTCAACACCTCTAAGAGCTCTAGCGAAAGCCCCCTTCACACCTCTAAACATATCGTGGAACTGGGGGTTCACGCTATCAAGCGATATACCTACATAGCTTACACCTAGTTTAGCTAGCCTAGTAGCAGTATCTTCTGATATCAGCGTTCCGTTAGTGCTAACAGCTACCTTAACACCACCTCCCACAAGTCTGCCAGCTACATCCCAGAACTCATCTCTAAGGAGGGGCTCGCCTCCAGTTAACGTTACCAGGGGTAACCTTAACTCCACTATATCATTAGCAACATCTAGAATCTCGTCTCTTGAAAGCTCTTTAGACCATCCCTGAGGGCCTGCTGATATGTAGCAGTGGAGGCAGTAGAGGTTACATTTGGACGTTATATTCCAGAAGACTATGGGCTTTAACGTGGATGTGAACCTGGAGGGAGCCCTCCTACCGTAAGATCCCTTAATCTGGAACGATACAGTACCTTTACCTGTAACCATGACACTTAGGGGTATCATGTTGAACCCCTCAGTTCTAAGCCTAGCTTAGAGTAGCTACCTGGCTCGTAGGGGCATGCTGGGTCCTCTGCTAAAGGATCTCCGTATATGCTATAAGCTCTAGCCCTACTACCCCCACATATGTCCTTGAACTCGCAGACACCACACCTACCCTTGAAGTTTCCTGCTCTAAGCTCCTTGAATAGCCTGGACTCAAGGTATACTTCCTTCAGGCTTGAGACTCTAATGTTACCAGCTTTTACTGGTAGGAAGCCGCTTGGGTACACATCACCGTTATAAGCTATGAAGACTATACCCCTACCATCTCTCGTTCCAATTGTTTGAGCTCCAGCCTCGAACTCCGGGGGGCCCATGAGGTTCCTTAGCTCCTCGACAAGTCTACGATAGGTGGGTCCGAGTTTGAATACACTAGGGTCAAGGCCTTGGGCTTCAGCAAGCCTCCTAGCTATGGTAACCCTCCTGAACATGGGGCCTTCAACAGTTCTAATGGTGAGACCGTATTTCGAGGCTTCGTAGAGGAAGTGGCTTACATCCTCCCACTCTCCCGGAGTTATATCCAGCTTCTCCTGAGCTCTACCAACCCTAACAAGGTAGAAGACCTCCCACACACTTACATTGAGCTTTCTCAGTAGTTGCACCATTCTAGGTAACCCTTCAACAGTGGGCTTCATGACAACAGTGTTAACTTGAACCCTTACGCCATGATCGATAAGTTCCCCGATAATCTTAACAGTTCTATCCCAAACCCCCCGGTAGCCTCTTATACTATCGTGAACCTCCGGATCGGGGCTATCAAGGCTTATCGAAACAGCTGAGATCCCGGAGTCTGAGATCATCTTCACCGTACCACTGTTGAGTAGTGGTGTAACACTTGGGGCTAGAGACACCTTTACACTATGACCTAGAGCGTAGCGTATCACATCCCAGAGATCACCTCTCATAAGCGGATCACCTCCAGTAATCACGAGTAAGGGGTATGGGGCTTCAAACCCCCTAATATAGTCTATCAACTTGTAAGCTTCATCCCTCGAAAGCTCCCCCGGTAGAGGCTTCATTATAGCCTCAGCCCTACAGTGAATACATGAAAGTAGACAAGCCTTAGTAGACTCCCAGAAGACTATCAAAGGCTTCACGTCCAAAGGCCACGACGGCCTCTTCATAATCCAAACCCAGAAGATTGCTTCTTCCATGTAGATACTAAAGCTTAGGTATAACATTGTATATAAAATACATACCGGGCGTTTATAGGTTAGCCGGAGCTCCTTGTATAAACTTTATATACAGCTTAATGTGGGAATATACCAACATACTAACCCTCTAGAGCTACCTACAGCCCTGGTGTCTAGGTTGGCTGGAGGATCTCTAAGCGGTTTAGAGGTGGAGCTCCTAATGAAGCTTCAATACGAGTTCCCTCTAACTCCAACCCCCCTTCTCGATGTTGCTGAATCACTAGGTTTAAGGTTTGACGCTGTTTCAGGTGTTTTAAGGAAGCTTGTCGATGTCGGTATCGTGAAGAGGATTGGATTCTACTACAACTATAAATCTCAAGGTCATGTGGCAACTCTCGTAGCCTTCTCCTGCAGGGATTCCTATGAGGGTGTTGCAAGGATACTAGCAGAGGATCCTCTTGTAACACACAACTTTCTAAGGGATCACCCTGTATACAATGTGTGGGCTGTTGTCAAGAGGGGGTCTAGGGAGGAGCTCCTTAGGTATATTGATCTCGTTGCAAGAGAGGGTGGGGCTAGCGGTTGGGTTGCACTATTCAGTAGGAGGACTTTCAAGCTAAGCGTTAAATTTGATTTAAAAGAGGGCATTTCAAGATCTGGCCCCTACTCAGCCGTAGTAGAGGATCCCCCGAGACCTGAGGATCTAGGAATTAACCCTATGATACCAAGACTTGTTAGATCCCTTGAGCTTGTTGAAAGACCCTACTCTATGGTAGCCTCTAAGGTTGGTTTAAGTGAGGATGAGATTGTTGGTTTAGTGAAGGAGATGCTCGATAAAGGTATCCTAGCGGACCCGGGAGCTGCTCTTGAGGGTAGGAGCTTGGGTTTCACGGAGAACGCCATGGTGGTGATGGAGGGTGATGATGATTGGAGGCTCTGCGAGTGTGCCACGGAGTTACCCTATAGTACCCATGTGGTTTTAAGGGAGCCCTACCCGCCTGGCTCGTGGACTCACAACTGCTACTTCATGATACACGCTACTAGTAGGAGTAAGATAGAAGGTGTCTTAGGGGATGTTAAGAGAAGGTGTAAACCTAGGAGTATAATGCCTATATACAGCTTAGCCGATCTAAAACCAGGTGTTGTTAGATGAGCTTAGGTGAAGAAGAGCCGGGCGGCTCCGAGGAGTATATACCGTTATATGTGAACCCTAAGGGCTTGAAGGTCCTAGTTGTTGGTGGAGGCTCCGTAGGCTCTAGGAGAGCTCTAATGTTTAGGAATGCAGGTGCTAGAGTAGTAGTGGTTGCTAGCGAGTTCTCAGAGATCCTACTGAAGGCTGGCGGGGTGGAGCTTAGGAAGCTAGCCCTACCAGAGGATTTAGAGGTTTTAGAGAAGCTTGTTGATGAGAGTGATATTGTCGTAGTAGCGTTAGGTGATGAGGGTTTAGCTGAGAGGATAGCATCAATAGCTTTGGCTAAGAGGAAGCTTGTGAACAACGCTGTAGACCATAGGAGGGGTAATGTCATAGTGCCATTCTCCTCGAGTATAGCAGGGTTAAATGTTGCAATCACATCATTTGGGGCTACAGGGCTCGCTGCAAGACTGGCTTTAGAGAAGGTTGTAGAGCTCCTCAGAGGGGATAGAGAGGTTAACGCAGCATATAAGGCTATGGGTAGGCTTAAGATGATAATAAAATCTACCGTGAAAGACCCTAAGGCTAGGATGAAGGCGTACTACGCCATACATGAAGATGAAGAGTTTAGATCCCACATTAGGAGAGGTGACTGGAAATCAGCTTACCTGAGAGGCTTGAAGGTCATAGAGTCTCTCGGCATGACCCTTGATCCAAGCCACTATATCATCCCCCAGGATCTCCAGTAGATATGGGATCCTAACCTCACCACCACTCCTTGAAGCCTCCAAGGTCAGCCTACCTGGGAGGAGGCTTGTAACCACTAAGCAGCCGTCGCACACACTATCTTCACAGCTAGTAGCTAATTTAACCTCTACACCTAAACTCCTCTCAACAGTTGATGCGATGAACATTAGATCCTCCTCCTGCTCTCCAATAAACCTCTTAGCCTTCCAGTAGAGTAGAGTAGTGGACCTACAGCCTTCCAGCCTCTCTACAACCCTCTTAGCTATAAGATCCAAGGGTATCTTATAAACACCGAGAGCTCCCCTCTTCAAGGCATAATCTGTAACTTGCACTAAATGACCTCCCCTGAACGGGAGTAATGCGAATACAACATCCCCCTCCTCTATGCCTGCCACACCTCTCTCTATATCACTAATAGGGTATGCTAGAACCTTGAATTCAACCTGTTGAGATAGCTTTAAAACCATATCTTCCACTAGTTTCAAGCCCTCAGAGAGCCCTGGATCGTGGAATACGAGGATGAACCTCAAGTCAGACACCAAGCTTGAAGGTATGCGAGGCTTTTAACAGTTTAACTCTTACAGGTATTTACTAGTATATATTCATTATACGAGGATTAAAGTAACCCTGTTTCCCCCAGCTGGATGAGGGGTGTGTTGTTTGAACTTAGCTTCGCTACTCGACTCCATAGCTCTCTACGCTATAACTCATAGAAGTGCACCTTTAGATGTGATTGGTAAGCTTGAGGTTCTTGTTGACGATGTCTATGTTAGGCTACGTGACGTAGTTGATGGGGCTTTGGTGCTAGCCACATGTAATAGATTTGAAGTCTACGTTGATACAATGAACTGGAGTGATGTTGAGAGCATCCTAGCTAATGTGATGGGAGAAGCTTGGGGTTATGTGGATAAGATGAAAGGCTTGGATGCCGTAAGACATCTTTTCAGAGTAGCTTCGGGGTTGGAGTCGCAGATTGTAGGAGAGTACGAGATTCTAGGGCAGGTTAGGAGGGCTTGGTTTAAGGCTAGGGCTAACGGTTATACATCGGAGCTCCTTGATAAGATAGCTCATAGGGCTCTGATAGCTGGGAGGAGGGCTAGGGATGAGACTAGGATTAGCTATGGTGTTGTAGGCTACCCTCAGGCAGGTGTGGAGCTCCTCTCAAAGGCTTTGAACGGCCTAGATTCTAAGACCATAATGATTGTTGGAGCAGGCCATGCTGCTGAGACCGCTCTTAAACACCTTTGTAGCAAGTATAAACCCAAGGAGGTTATAATTGTTAATAGGACCATAGATAAGGCTGTACGCGTAGCCGAGCTATGTGAGAATAGTGTTGTAGCAGGCTTAGAGGATAGGTATAAGTTCCTCCACGTGGTAGACGGGGTCTTCATAGCTGTATCCGGTGGGGTTAAGATGTTCACATCTAATGATATCATGGAGTCAAAGGCGGTTATAGTTGATATATCAACACCTCCGGTAGTAGATGTTGTTGAAGATCGTACCTACACCCTAGATGATGTTAGGAGGCTTTCAGAGGAGAGTATAAACCTTAGGCTTAGCGAGATCCCCAGGGTTGAAGCTATAATCGGGGATGAGATCGTCAAGTTGCAAGGAGATATAGTTGAATTTAAAGCTAAAGTTGTGATATCAGAGATTATGAGGCTAGCCTCTGATCTCTACGAGAGGGAGATTAGGAGGACATTGAGAAATCATAGGGATGGTGGAGCCCTCGAACCCATATTGAGGATTACCTTGAACAGCTATACCAAGAAGGTTCTAAGACCCCTTATCCTTTACATGAGGGATAAAGCTAGAAATGGTGATAGCTCTGTTTTGGAGGAGATTCACTCCTACTTCACCAGAGAGCTGGGGAGAGGTGAGGGTCTTGGCTAGGGTAGGAGGCTTCCCCAGGTCTAGGCCTAGGAGGTTAAGGCTTTTCAAAGCCGTAAGAGATTTGGTGGCGGAGACACGTCTAGATCCGGGTAACTTCATACTACCCATCTTTGTAAACGATAACGTGGATAAGCCTGTTGAGACTAAGGCTCTAGAAGGCCACTACTACTACCCGCCTCAATCACCTGAGCTGGTAGACTTGATATCGAGATCAATGGATTTAGGGGTTAGAGCTTTCCTAGTATTCGGTATCCCGAGCACGAAGGACTACCATGGGGGTGAGGCTTGGAGTAGGGATGGCGTTGTACAGAGGGCTTTAAGGTTCATTAGGGGTGAGGTCGGGAGTAAACCTATACTATTTACAGATCTATGCCTCTGCGGGTACACAGACCACGGTCACTGCGGGCTACCTGTAAACTCTAGGAGGGGTATGGTTATAGATAACGATTCAACCTTAGATATCTACGCTAAGATAGCCGTAAGCCAGGCTGAAGCTGGAGCAGACTTCGTAGCCCCCTCTGGTATGATGGATGGGCAGGTTAAGGTGATAAGAGAGGCTTTGGATAATGCTGGGTTCACGGATGTAGGTATTATGAGCTACTCAGCTAAGTACGCTAGCGTATTCTACGGCCCATTCAGGGGTGTGATGGACTCAGCTCCTAGGTTTGGTGATAGGAGGAGCTATCAGATGGATCCTAGGAATGCTTGGGAGGCTTTAAGGGAGGTTCTATTTGATGTAGAGGAGGGAGCTGATATAGTTATGGTTAAACCTGCTCTCGCATACCTCGATGTGATAAGGCTTGTTAAAGAAAACGTTCCACACGTACCTCTAGCAGCATACAATGTTAGTGGTGAGTACATGATGATTAGGAAGGCTGCAGAGCTAGGAGTAGTTAATGGGGAGGTTGCAGTGTTAGAGGTGTTAACAGCTATTGCTAGGGCTGGAGCTGATATGATAATAACGTACCATGCCTTGGAGGCAGCAGAGATTATTAGGAGTGGGAAGATCCCGTTCTAGGTGTCACCTTGATGTCTAGAAGCCTCGAACTATACAAGGAGGCCTTAGAGCTCTTCCCAGGTGGTGTTAACAGTCCTGTTAGAGCTACTGTTAAACCATACCCGTTTTACGTTGAGAGAGCTGAGGGTGCATACATATACACTGTTGATGGGGAGAAGCTTGTAGACCTAGTTCTAGCCTACGGCCCTCTAATACTCGGGCATAGGCATCCTGAGGTTGAGAGGAGGATACTAGAGCAGCTGTCTAGAGGATGGCTCTACGGAGCTCCTGCAGAGGTTGAGGTTAAGCTAGCTAGGAAGATAGTAAACTATGTGATGAGAGGTGGTATGGTGAGATTCGTTAATAGCGGTTCTGAGGCAACAGCACTAGCAATAAGGCTATCTAGGGGTTACACTAGGAGGAAGCTTATAGTTAAATTTGATGGTTGCTACCATGGCGCTCATGACGCTGTGTTAGTTGCAGCAGGTAGTGCTGCTGAACATTACGGTGTACCTTCAAGTGATGGTGTCCCAGAGGAGGTGGCTAGGAGCACCCTAGTACTACAGTTTAACGACGTAGATGGTTTAGAGAAAGCTTTTAAGGAGCATGGGGATAAGATAGCTGCTGTCATAATAGAGCCGGTCATGGGGAACCTAGGCGTTATCCCACCAGACCTTGAGTTCCTAAGAGCTTTGAGAGAGCTTACTGAAGCCTATGGATCAATGCTTGTATTCGATGAGGTTATAACAGGCTTTAGGCTAGGTCTTGGAGGAGCTCAGGAGAGGTATGGGGTTAAAGCTGATATAGTGGTCCTAGGTAAGATAATTGGTGGAGGGTTCCCTGTAGGAGCTGTAGTCTCTAGGAGGGAGGTGATGGAGAACGTAGCACCGCAAGGTAGGGTGTTCAATGCTGGTACATTCAACGCACACCCGGTAACTATGGCTGCTGGGTTTGCTACAATAGAGGTTCTTGAGAGAGGCGATGTCTACCCTGTAGCCTCAGAGGCTGGGGCTAGGATAGCTAAGGCTATAGAGGATTCAGCTGGTAGAGCTGGCTTAGATGTATGGGTTAACAGGGTTGAGAGCATGCTCCAGGTATTCTTTACAAACAAGCCTGTTACAAACGCCTTAACAGCTAGGATGAGTAATAAGAGCATCTACGAGAGATTCCATGATGAGATGAGGAGGAGAGGTGTCTTCATAACACCAAGCCAGTTTGAAGCTATATTCACGGGGTTACCGCATAGGGGTGAGGTTCTGGAATACATTGTAGACTCAATCCACGAATCCTTTAAGTCCATGGTGTCTCGGGGTGAAGGTTAAAGTAGCTACAAGGGGTAGCAAGCTTAGCTTAGCGCAGACGGAGATAGCGTTAAGCCATATCAAAGCATTGTACCCGAGCCTGGAGTTCGAGGTTGTAACCGTTAAGACCACTGGGGATGTTGAAAGGGGTAAGCCCCTCTACGAGTTTAAAGTAAGTGGGGTTTTCGAGAAGGAGGTTAATAGAGCTCTCCTAAGAGGCGAAGCTGATATAGCTGTTCACAGCCTGAAGGATATACCGAGCTCTATTGACGAGCAGCTGGAGATAGTATTCACTCCCCCGAGGGATCCTCCAAACGATGTGTTGATACACAGAAGTGGTGCTGTGATACCACCCGAGGAGCTCCCTGAGGGTACAGTTGTGGGGACATCTAGTCTTAGAAGGATAGCTCAACTAAGATTTGTCAACGATAGGGTTAAGGTTGAGAATATAAGGGGTAACATTGACACCAGGATTAGGAAGCTACTATCAAACTTCTACGACGCAATAGTTGTTGCTGAAGCTGGGATTAGAAGGCTTAACCTTAACATAGCCTACTACAGGCTCCCCCTGATACCCTTTACACCAGCCCCAGGACAGGGTATCATAGCTGTTGTAGCGTTAAGAGATAGTAGTATAGCTAGGATGCTTAGGGGTAAGAGTGATCGAGCTACATGGTCTATGGTTGTAGCTGAGAGGAGCTTCATAGAGGAGCTTAGGGTTGGATGTAAGCTACCTGTAGGCGGGGTATCCATGGTTAACGGTGATAAGCTTACATTCATAGCATCAACCCTATCAAGGGATGGTAGTAGAGGTTACTGGGTTAAACTCAAGGGGGGGTTGGAGGAGGCCGAGGGTATAGGTAGGAAGGCTGGTGAGATAATCAAGGGTGAGATAGACGAGGTGAGCTCTTGAAGGGTAAAGTTTACATAGTTGGAGGGGGCCCTGGGGATCCAGAGCTCATAACGGTTAAGGGCGTGAAGCTTGTTAGAGAGGCTGACGTCATACTATACGATAGACTTGCCCCCATCGAGGTTCTAGGGGAGGCCAGGCCTGATGCTATTAAAATCTATGTTGGTAAGGAGCCTGGAGGTAAAGGGTTTACCCAAGATGAGATTAACAGGATGCTCTTAGACTACGCCTTGAAGGGATTTAAGGTTGTAAGACTTAAGGGCGGTGACCCCTTCGTCTTCGGTAGAGGTGAGGAGGAGTGCATCTACGTTGTATCTCACGGTGTGGAGTGCGAGGTAATACCAGGGGTTTCAAGCTTCCTAGCTGCATCAGCTAGAGCTAGAGCTCCTCTAACTAGCAGAGGCTTCTCATCAAGCTTCGCTGTGGTAACCGGGATGGAGGATCCGGGTAAGGGTTTCAAGGCGGTCGATATACGTAGGGTGGCTGAAGCTGTTGACACAATAGTGATCCTAATGGGAGCCTCTAATGCTGAGAAGCTCCTAGAGGAGGTGGCCTCTGTGAGGGGGTACGATGAGGTGGGTGTTGTGGTTGTAAATGCTACACTCCCAGGGGAGAAGGTTATCTACGGTAATCTTAGGGAGCTAGTCGAACTTGCTAGGATGAAGCTTATAGAGAACCCAGCTGTCATAATAATAGGGCCTTCGGTTAAGCTTAGGGAGAGGATGTTGGAGGGTGCCGGAGAGGAGGTGTAAAACTCTAATCCTATCACCTGACGACTCCATAGCCAGGGATCTAGAGGGTGTAGCAGAGGTAGTATGGGTTCCCATAGTAAGGCTTAGTGTAATCCAGGGGTCCTCCCTAAGGCTACTCGAGTCCATGAAGCTATGTGGCAACGTGGCATTCACAAGCCCAAGAGCTGTAAGAGCCCTAATTGAGGATGCAAAAGCTCATGGTGTGCTAGGGGAGCTCCTCTCAAGCCTCAGTAGGGCCTTCATAGCAGTTATAGGCTCCAAGACCGGGGAGGAGGTTTTAAAACAGCTTGGAAGACCCCCCGATTACATAGCATCAAGACACTATAGTGGTAGCATGCTGCTAGAGCTAGTTGAGAAACGTAATGTGAAATGCCTCGTAACACCTAGATCTAGTGAGGGTGTTAGAGAGTTAAACACCTTAGCAGAAGTGCTAGGGGTAACCCTCATCGATATAAGTGTGTACAAGCCCGAGCCTCTAATAGAGGGTGTTAGGAGAGCTAGGGAGCTCATCGCAGGAGGCCTTGTCGACGTAGTCGTCCTATCAAGCCCTATGATTGCAAGACTGTTATGCGAGTCTATGGCTGGTGTAGCCTACACTAATACTAGGTTTGTAGCTATGGGTGAGACGACGTACAAGAGCATTCCAAGCCATTGTATTGAACCAACCAATATCACGGTAGGGGATGGTAGTGTGGAGACCTTAAAGGCCATTATAAAAAGTATATGCAGGTAAATACTAGGGAATTTCTTCCCAGAATAGCCTTCCTGAGAGGGGGTGTTCTCCATGGATAAAGCCTACATGCTAATACTAGGCTATAGGTTGGATCACAGCGTTGACCTCACCAGTGTAGCTAAGACCGTTACTCAGGTTAAAGAGGATCTCCTAATGTTGAGATCCTATGCATCCCTAAGCCCCGAGGCACATCTAGTGGTGTGGACTTCAGCTCTCGATACAAGGCCTTTGGTGGAGCTTAGGGATCGTATTAGGAGGGGGCATAGCTCTATGGTGGAGAGCTTGGTCTGGCTATCAGTCTACAAAGCATCACCCTACGTTAGCTCAACAATAGACGTTCTGGGGAACTTGAAGCAGGAGCCTTTAAGGTATCTCGTAGCCTATCCTATGAAGAAGGATCCTGAATGGTATCTGATACCGTTTGAGGAGAGACGCTCAATAATGGCTGAGCACATAGGTATTGCTAGGAGCCATAGGTACTCTAAAAACGTTAGATCGTACACCACCTACGCTTTCGGGATAGCTAGCTACGAGTTCCTCGTCGTATACGAGGTTCAGAGCTTGTACGAGTGGGTTGAGGTTGTTGAAAGGCTTAGGGAGGCTAAGGCTAGGAAGTGGGTTGTCATGGAGGAGCCTGTGCTGGTAGGCGAGCTTATAGCAGGGTGGTAGCTTTGGAGTACATTGTTCTCGGTAAGAGCGGGTTGAGGGTCTCCGTCCTATCATATGGTGTTTACAGCCTAACAGGCATGTACGGTAGTGTACCTGAGGAGGTGGCAGTAAGGATCCTACGTAGGGCGTGGGATTTAGGTGTGAACTTCTACGATACAGCTGATGTCTACGGCTTCGGGCTCGGGGAGGTCTTGTTGAGGAAGGCTTTCGGCGATGGGATCAGGGATGTTGTGGTTGCTACCAAGGTTGGCTACGACTTCTACTCGAAGCCCATGACTAGGAGGTATGACCCCGAGTATATAGTGTTTGCTGTAGAAAAGTCCGTAGAGAGGCTGGGCAAGAAGCCAGTAGACCTACTACAGGTTCACAACCCACCCCTAGAAGTTCTAAGACAGGACTCATTGTACAGAGCTCTAAGGAGGTTGGTTGATGAGGGTATTGTGTCTCACGTGGGGGTAGCCCTAGGCCCTGAGGTTAACGTTCTACAGGAGGCAGTAGAGGCACTACAACACCCCGAGGTTGAAACGGTTCAATTCGTCTACAACATGCTGGAACAGCAGCCTGGTAGGACTATAGCAAGCCTTGCTAGGAAGTCGAATGTAGGGGTGATAGTTAGAGTTCCACACGCTGGAGGAATACTAGATGAAACCCTAAAACCTGGAGTGGAGGCTATGCTAGCAGACCACAGATCCCTTAGGAGGAGGGAGTGGTTTAAATGGGCATACGAGGTCTACAACATGTACAAGGAGATCCTAGACGGGAAACCGGGGACGCCAGGCCAGAAAGCCATAAGATTCATAATAGAATCCATAGAACCCCACAGCATAGTGCTGATAGCAACTGACCCAGAGAAACTAGAAGAGTACGTAGAAGCCCTAAGAGTTGAAAGGCTAAGCTGGGATGTGATAGCAAAGCTAGTGGAAATCCACGATAGAGAGCTCCCCCGAAACCCGGAGCTCCACAAATACACCTAAAAGCTATAACCCTCTAAGGTAGCCAAACAACGCTGAAGATATTCAACTCCCATGGGAAGAACTCTCTATCACTTAAACCCTATCTCTCTGGTGAATGAATAAGTTCGGGTAGGAGAGTATCCTCTCCCCGAACTTCAAGACCAACGGGTATAATGCTGGTGCATCGAGTAAGTACTTCGCGGAGCCCCCACGATATGGCTACCTCTCAAGCCTAGACTCTCTAACAGCCTCCACCCACTCCTCCACACTTACATCCATGCTTTTCAAAGTCTCCTCAATGACCATCTTCAACCTCTCCATCCTAACTCTTCGAATCTCCTCCTCAAGAGCTCTCTCAACCAAGCCTCTCAGCCTCCTCCTTAAGCTCACGCCTCACCCTCACACTTAACACAACACTAGTCATAACCTATCCTCCACCCAAGCACTACGTTAGAGTGTAGTTAGTGTAGTTAAATCTCTTGCATACAAGTCACCGTCTACCAATAGCAATTCCACGGATATCACGATGGAACCTTTGAAACCCTACCAGGCACGATAAGCTCATGATAGTAAAACGAACCCCGATACCTAACAGCCATGCAGCTAAAACCATCCATAATAAAGTTAACCCGAAGAACCCTTCAACTCACAAACCCAATCACTATGAGAGACCCTGATAACAAACCCCACGAACAGGACACTAAAACATCAACAGCATTGATAGTCCTGATAGGACTCAGTATTGTTGGGTCTCTTTCTGGTTCTGGTTGGCCTAAGTCTTATGTTCCTGGTTGGGAGAGGAGGGATTTCATCTATCACCTTCTTCCTAATGGTTGTTTTAGGGTTAAGGTTGTTGAGGTTGATGGTTCTAGCTCCTCTAATGGTTCTGCTTCCGCGCCCAGTGCTAGGCCTGATATACCGCCTCTGAGTGATGATGAGCTCTCATACCTTGTTGATATGTTCCTGAGGGAGAGTGGTTTATACGATGATGTTAGAGATCTTATTCGTAGTTATAGGTGTGCTGTTAGCTGGTTCCCTAGCGTTGGCTCCAGGGTATACTATGTCGTGACAATAGCGTTCCACATGCTGCCTGGTCAGGCTGAGGGTGTTTCTAAGGGGTCTCCCAAGCCCTTCTGGGTTGAATGGGAAGGTTCTGTTGAAGGCCTCAAGGTTAGGTTTAGAGGCTACGCTGTCAGCGTTACATTCGAGGCTTACAAGGATGAAGGTGGGGTGTGGAGGATTCACAAGTGGTATCCCAACGTAGATGTAGCCCTACCACTACCTGAGGCTTCAACAAAACCAGATGTAGCTAATGAGGCTGCTAAAGCTGTGAGGATAGCCAGGGATTGGCTTAAGAGTAAGGGTGTCGAAGGAGCCATAGTTAGATTCACAGGCCTCATAGAGAAGTATGATGGTAAAGGAAGTCTAGTACATAAGGAGGCTAGGGTTGTAGCAGTAGACTGTAGAGGTAAAGACGACTGGACACTATGGAGGATTAAAGTCGATCTACTTGAGGAGACAGTTGTAGATGATTGGAGTAGCCCAGTACTCTACTGGGGGCCGCCATGGAGGTGTCCAGGATGAAGATGGTAGACGAGGTGGTAAGAGCGCTGGGAGCCTCAATACTAACAGTACTACTCATAGCGGCAATGACAGCAACAATGACAACGGCATCCGACTACTATAAGGTCTACGAGTACACAACAATAGTGTACCAGCTACCATGGTGTAGGGGTTCAACATGCTACTTCTACTCTTACAGCTGGGATTTCACAGACAAGCATAGGGAGATAGAGGAGAGTAAGCCAGCATACAATCAGACAGTACTAAGGCATGTAACGATAGAGTACTGGGGTTACGTGTTTGGTTATGGGTGCATGGTAGTCGGAAGGGAAGAGTACAAGGAGAAGGTTGACTGGCCTGTAAACATAGTATTCTATGGCCCTAAGGTATCAAAAAGTTTTGTAATTGAATTTCTAAACAGGATAACTGGATGGTGGAAAGCTTACGGAGCTGGTGATCCTATGTACATGTACTTGAAGAACTATAACACATCGTGGCAGTGGGATTACGATAGGGGATTTAAGGATACTCATAGGAATGTCGCATCCCTCATAGGGTGGACTTACGATTGTAAAAACGTTGATGGATATTGGGTCTTCATTCACATTAGACTCTACGCTCCAAGCCAGCCCAGTGGTGAGCTCTTCTTCTCTGATGGGATTTTCAGATATGTTATAGCAACAAGTCACTTTGATAAGGATGAGTTACTACCAGGATCTGTTAGTGGTTGGAGTGAATGCGCTGAGACGTTCCTGGTAGAATACATACAGGCAATGGCTGGAGGTGCGGGCTATACGGCCATTCCATATAAAGACTATGCTCTCGGTCACAATCAAATAGACTACAATGGTAGAACTGCTATAGGGTTACACGCCGTACTGATTAGGATAAGTATAGATTGGATCTGTAAAAGCGCAGAGGGGAGAAGCGAGTACCTATACCACGTGTATCTTAATAATGGAAGGCTAACATATTTCTACGTTGATAAACCTTAAACATAAGATGTTAAGGTGGAGGTGTAAGTACATGAGCTCAATTGCAATTAAAGATGTTAAGTTTAGGTTAACAATAGCCTCGTATGCATTCCTCGTGCTAGCACTTCTAGCTCTTACACACTACGTTCTCATTATAGCAACAGAGGGTTTGAACCTTATACCTAGATCTGAAGACCACCCTCTAGTTGACATTCTAATCCCCACTTGGGGTCATTGTGGCAACATTATTTTAAGGGTTTTAGTTTTAATACTGGGTTTCACTACGTATGTAACGTTATTTTCTGCTGTTTCCCTAGGCTTATCGGCTCTCACGAGCCCTAGATATAGTGTCTTATTAGTGTTGTTATTCGTTTTAGGTATTGTAATCCCGGCTTTTAACGGTTTGTATAGTCAGAGCTACTCCACCCTCTACTACCCAGTATACACGGTGCCTAACGTCCTATTGGAGTCAGGGTTTAGAGGTCTACTCTACTGCATGGGTCTAACGATTGAATGGAAGAACCCCTTATATCAATTCTATGCTGAACTAGCATTCTTCGCACTACCCCAAATACTCTTACCGATAATATTACTCGTAACCTACATGCGCGTAAGGCGAATATCGTTCCTAGTGCCACTCATCATATCCATAATACCTCCAATCAAAATACTCCTCATCCTAGTGCTACTACTCTCCCCACCCAATGGTGCATTCCTCCTATTCCTCTTAATGATAGCACTAGCACCAGTATACGGGGTACTACTATGGGGTTCACTAGCAATAGCGTTCCTGAAGCTTGCTAAAGGCAAATCGCTATAGGGTTGCACGTTATAAGAGCTAGGGTGAGCTTAAAGATCCTCTTAAGCGTGGAGGCCCTAGCAGAGAGGTTGTACTAGCTTGTGCCCGGAGCTCAGCTACTTAGATGTGTGCTCTCCACGCTAGATGTTGAGGGTATTGAGGGGACTAGCTCCTAGCTAGAACCCGGTTTTAAGCTAGAGTAACCCCCGCTATGAGCTATTGTAGGAGCTCCAATTACAAGACAGACGGCTTAAGAGCTGGGATTGGGGGATTTTAAAAAGCAGGATTAGGGGCTAAGAGGGTAGTGAGAAGACTTGAAACCTACAGCTTTGGGTTTAAGAGTTCTAGCCAGGAGCTCCCTAAACGCGTACACTGTGGTCATGGCAGGGGTTACCTAGAGCAATGGTGAGATCTCATTGTTAGGAGTTCTAGGAACACCTATCGAGGTGCCAATATGAGGTTATATTCTTTCCCATCCCCAACTGAGTGTTAGCTTAGAGAGTAACCTGAACACCTTGAGCTAAAGTAACCCCCCATTAAACCCTCCAAGTAGCGTGTTCTAGTACCCTTAATCCGAAGCTATAAGATTAAGCTTTAATAATGGAAGCTCAGATGTAAGAACTACTAACTTTAAGCATCTTAGCAAGGTCGAGTTTCCCATGTAACCCTTACGTCCCTAACGGGGCTTTCAATAGAGAGCTCCCCTGGACTACATCTAAGGCTCCCAGCCAGATCCCACCCTTAGGGTTTCTAAGTGATCCTCCATCACCCTCTAGGTTTTAGCTAAGCTCCTGTCAGGTTGTCATTTCTAGCTGGCAGTTGTAGCTGCTAGCACTTAAGCCACGCCAATTAACCCTCGTTAATAACCGGGTAGACACTATAAGGTTTATTAAAGCCTACGTGTAACGTACTAGCTAACCGGTGGTTACATAGAGGTATGACCTATGAGTAGCTATGAGGAACACCTAGACGTTGCTAGACACCACCTCACGGAGGCCTACAAGCTCCTGGAAAGAGGTAACCCTTTTGATGCCGCTGAGAAGGTTTGGGCTGCTGTAAGGCATGCAACAATGGCTTTAACCCTCAAGGTTCTAGGTGAGGCTACACCACCGAAAGGCCTATCCTGGAGATCCTTCGTCAAAGAAGCATTCATAAAAGCAGGCCTCAGCGAAAGCGAAGCCTC
>Ga0079992_133936_pt1 | contig 48935 bp, 37 predicted proteins | sample FaiFalFF_MnMetaG_3_FD_69197 | JGI IMG/M metagenome (GOLD analysis project Ga0079992, IMG submission 69197) | Freshwater microbial communities from Yellowstone National Park, Wyoming, USA - Fairy Falls B (FF_Mn_B) MetaG (SPADES assembly) (version 2) | ecosystem: Environmental > Aquatic >...
GCAAAATACCTTACATCCGCCTTGGTGGTCGGCGCTTAGTGGATTTGGAAGCCGCGCAACGCTTTGTCGCCACGCAATATCGCCGCAAGACTGCCGAAGCGATGAAGCGAGTTTGGGCGCAACGCAAGCGAAAGCAGCGAAAGCAGAGGAAGCGGAAGTCTTGACAGCGTAGCTTGCATGCGCTACAATAACAACTCTGAACGGGGAGGTGAAAAATTGATGGCGGAAGCGCGGCAAAATGAACAAAACGCAACAAACTGCGTCGGCGCCGACGCAGCGCTTTCGCCGCTTCACCTCCCCGTTGCCGTGCCCGCCCGGCAAAAGGCGGGCATTCCAACAATCCCCCGCCAGTGGCGCGGACGCTTGAAGAAGATGCCTAAGCCACTCCGACAAATTTTTTGGTCCCTCATTGAGCCTCATTTGGAGTGTCTTCAACGAGGCGAAATCTCACAAAGTCAAGTAAGCGTCCCCCAAATCGGTGCCCTGACACTCCGATGGAGAAATGGTGAAATCTGGGTAACTTTCGTGGATGCCCTGCAATGGGCTTGCTTGCTTCTTCAACACCTTCGCCGCCGTGTCCTCGCCCTGCGATACCGCACTGTCGTGCGAAACGAGCATGGAGGCACTTGGATTTTGTTGCCCCACCAAATCGTTTTCCCGCCCGATTTTCGCCCAACACTTTTTTGTGTCGTGTGTCAAACAAGTCTATTGGAACGCAGCCCACCTTTTTGGAAACAAAACGACAATCTGCATCGCAAAACTGATGAAGCGCCACTACCTCTAATCACTAACCTTTGGTTTGACGCCGCAAAGCCCCGCGCCCTTAGAGCCCCCACTCGCGCTGCCCGCTTAGCGTGGCGGGTAGCGGGTTGATTTTGGCTGCCTGCAAGCGGGAAAACCCGCACGCCCTTCACCCCGCTTGCCCGCTACGCTCTGGCGCTAAATTCGTTTCCCTTGTGAGGGGCGTTTTAGCGCCAAAGTCGGGCAGCCGTGAAGTTCAATGACCTTCACTATGCTGAATGTAGCACGACGCTATTACGAGTTGGGCTTGACACCCATCCCTTGCGAACCCCGAAGCAAAAAGCCTGCTTGTGCATGGGCACAATGGGAATACCGCCGACCAAATTGGGAGGAACTGGAAGTCGTTTGGCGTGATGCTATTGAGCGTTTCGGTGAAGACCTGAACATTGCCACTATCTTGGGTAAAGCCCATAACCTTTGAGCTGTTGACATTGACAATCCTGCAACCTTCAAGCAAGCCCGCAACGCTATTGGCTTGACCGAAAGAGACTTGCGAACTTGGGCAACCCGCTCCCATCGTGGCGGTGCGCTGATTTTCCGCTACCCGAACAGTTACAACTTGCCCTCAAAAACGCCAAACGAACTTTGGGGTGCTGAACTTTTGGGTAACGAGCGAATTCTCGTTTTACCACCTTCAATTCACCCCGAAGGCAAAGTTTACCGATGGCTCAAAGGGCACGAACCCGACCAAATTCCGCTTGCCGACATTCCCGAACCGTTGCTCGTTGCCTTTGTCGGCGACCGACCACAACCGATGCCTCGCTTAGCGACGCGCCCCCACAACGGACATGGCGATGGTAACGGGCTGCCCGCGTGGGCACGAAGCGTCGTGGCGCTGTTGAAACCCTACTGGCAGGAAGGTTGGTGGCACGATACCGCGCTATCTCTGGCAGGCACTTTCGCAAAGCGTGGCGTCCCCAAAGAAATCGCCGAAGGCATCCTTCGGGAATTGACACGGGAAGCGAACGACCCTGAAGTCAAAGACCGCCTTCGGGCACTCGTGGACACCTACGAGAAACTCACCGAAGGCGAAAGCGTGCTCGCATGGCAAGGTTTAGAGCGGGTGCTGGACGAAGACACCCTCAAAGCCCTTGACCGCCTTTTGCCTGAACCGCCACGCAACGGTCACCGCCCAACCCTTGCGACCGTTGAGCGACCTGAACGCCCTTGCACAGATTTGGGCAACGCGGAACGACTTGTCCGCCTTTTCGGTGACCGCATCCGCTTCGTGCCTCAATGGGGTTGGCTCGTTTGGGATGGCAAGCGTTGGGCACGGGATAACGGTAATCAGCGCATTACTGAACTTGCCGAAGAAACTGTCCGCCAAATCTACCGCGAAGCCGCAGAAGCCAATGACCCCGATAAACGAGCCAAGTTAGCAAAATGGGCTATTGCGTCAGAGAGCCGACAACGCATCGCTGCTATGATTGACCTTGCAGCGCCAATGTGCCTTGCGTTTCCCGATGACTTTGACGCCGATGATTGGCTTCTCAACTTGGAGAACGGCGTTTTGAACCTGCGAACCTTTGAGTTCATGCCCCATAACCCTAACTTGCGGCTGACCAAGTTAGCGCCCGTGACCTTTAACCCCAACGCTGATTGCCCGAAGTGGAAAGCGTTCCTTCAGCGTATCTTCAACAACAACGAGCGCCTCATTCACTTCGTTCAAAGAGCCGTTGGTTATAGCCTGACTGGCTCAACCCGTGAACAATGCCTGTTTTTCCTGCACGGAACTGGCGCAAACGGGAAATCCACCTTCCTTGAGGTCATCCGTGCCTTGCTCGGCGATTACGCCGTGACCACCGACTTTTCCACCTTCGTTGCCGACCGAAAAAGCAGCGTCCGAAACGACATCGCTCGTTTGCACAGCGCCCGATTGGTGACTGCCATTGAAGTCGGTGAAGGCAAGCGATTTGCCGAGGAACTCATCAAGACCTTGACTGGTGGCGACACTGTGACAGCCCGCTTCCTTTACCGCGAATTCTTTGAGTTCAAACCCCGCTTCAAAGTTTGGCTTGCTGCCAACTACAAACCCGAAATTCGCGGGACTGATTTCGCTATTTGGCGACGCATCCGCCTTGTCCCCTTCACTGTCACTATCCCGCCCGAAGAACAAATCCCCGACCTTGCCGAACAACTAAAAGAGGAACTCTCAGGCATCCTGAACTGGGCGCTGGAAGGGTTACGGGACTGGCTCGCAAACGGCTTGCAGCCCCCGCCTGAAGTGACCGAAGCGACTGAAGCCTATCGCGCCGAAATGGACATTGTGGGCTTGTTCGTGCAAGATGCTTGTGTCACCGACCCCAAAGCGGTCACCCCCTCAAAGACCCTCTATGAAGCCTTCCGAGAGTGGTGCTCCGAAAACGGCTATGAACCCTTCGGTCAAACTGCCTTTGGACGCCGACTGGCAGCAAAAGGCTTTGCGCATGGTCGTGCCTACATTGAAGGTCGGTTGCGCCGTTGTTGGTTTGGCATCCGCTTACGCTCCGACACCGACCCTCAGCCAGACTTACTTCCGCCTGACCAACCCGATAGCCCCGACCAACCCGACATGACAGATGTGACAGATGTGACGCGTTTTTCCGAAAGTTGCCCTATAAATAGCGACGCCGACCAAAGTTTTGAAAAAACGCGTCACAATCTGTCATCTGTCATGAATGCCCCCGACCCTTCGGTTACTTCCCCAAATCCCACAATCGCTTGCCATCATGACGAAGGGGTTGTCCAGTATCCGCCAAGCCCGTGCTGTCGCGAGCCGATAGAGCCTAACGAGGAAGGCATCGCTGTCTGCGTCGGTTGCGGGCGAATTTGGCAGTGGGCAAGGACTTCGTGGCATCCTGCCAACCCGCCACCTGCCGACCCTGACCCTTTTGACCGTGCTCGTTTGTGGCTTTCAGAGGACAATGTTTTTTGAATTCGCTGCCGCAAAAATCCCTTAAGGGCGACAAAACCTTAACCCGAAGTTCCTTGTTTGTCCCAGTTTAGCGACACTTTGCTGAAGGCAAGCGATAGTTATCCAATCGAACAGTCGCTATGATTGAGTGTGGGAGGCGATAGAGGCATGTCACGGCTGGTTTGTCCAATGTGTGAGAAACCTGTGAGGCGGGTTGATGCGAAATTTTGCCCGCATTGTGGGGTTGCCTTTGGGGGTAACTGGTCATGCGCTACACTTCTTGCTACACTTCTTGAAGTGGTTTTTTGGCTTGGGCTAATGATTTTGCTCGTTATGTGCGTTTCGTGTCTTGCACCTACTCTCATACCTCTACTGGTCTTTGGTCTTGCGCTTTTCCCTCAACGACCACTTATTACCCTTACCCCCGTTTTGGTTCAACCCCCTTGGAAATTGTGGCTTAAAGATGTTTTCTTGGCTGCTATTTTAGCCTTTTTCTTCTTGCTCGTTACCTTCTTCTTCTGCGCCTATCACGAAGCCCTTAAAGCCTTTAATGACCAACTTAATGACCAAACCACACACTTATACAGAAACTTAGTGGTTAACTGGCTTCTTTGGATTGTGTTAACGGCTTCCTACTATTTGTTGCTGCTCTTTCGCACAGGAGGAAAGCGCCGACTAATGTCGCGGGAACGGTTTGTTGCGCTTTTTTGCGCCTTCGTAGTTGTCTTCTGGGGCTTCATGCTGTTAGGGCTTAAAGTAAGCCTTAGCAACCCTTGATCGATAGCACTGTCCTCAAGGGATGAAAACCTTAAGGACGAAATCCTTAAGGAAGTCATCAAGACCCATCAAAGCAAGTGACCTTAAGTGCCCATTGCAAGCCCTATTGACGGGGTTATCGCCCTTAAGGTTTTTCGTAGCAGGGTTTAGAGTAGGGTCTAGGTGCCCTTAATGCCTAACTTTGCAAGGACTTCTGATAACTCGCGGGCGGAGTAGTAGCGGCTGCTAAGCATTCAGCCGACACCTCCTTGCGTTATGACCCGCCAGACCCGACCACAACCGACACAGGCTGCCGTCCCGTCGGGCTCTGGCTCAAGGGGTTCGCTGCATTCAGGGCAAAGGGGCTCAGAAATGGTCGGAAGGTCGGGAGCGCTAAAGGAAGCAAGCCAATCCTCTGTGCTGATGGTGGCAGGCTGGTCGGAAGGTTGGGCAGGTTGGTCGGTTGAAGGCGGTTCGGTCGCAAGGCGACGGGCAAGGCGGGAGACCTTAGCCTTGCTGATGCCGAACTTGCGGGCAAGGGAGCAGACTGGGACTGGGTAACCTGCCGAAATGAAAGCGCAGATGGCATCCGCAAGGGTGAAACAAACCGCACAGTTCATTTGTGTCTCAGGATCGGTGTCTTCGTTTCCTTTCTCTTTACCACAAATGTAGTGTGCGGTTTGTTTCACTTCCGCCAGCAACTTCCTCGCCCAGTTCCGATGGACGCCCAAGACTTGCGCCAGCCAAGCGGGCTTAGGGTCTTCTCCGACCACTTCCCGATAGAGCCTGACCGCCTCGGCTGCCTTCGCCAGCCTTTCTGCTGCTACTCTCTGCTTCAAGGCGTTGACGACCGCAGCGCCTCGCTGGCGTCGGCGTTGCCAATCTTGCCAAACCTCTTGAGGTAGGACTTTCTCAGGCGGGAGGACGATGGGGTTCAGGGCTTCAGGAAGCGGTTCGGTGTCCAAGACAACCATGTAGCATTGTTCGGAGCGCCTTCCCTGCCTCAAACGACCTGCCGCTTGAAGGTAGGCTATCTCTGCCTCCCGCCTGACAGCCTTTGCGAGGTCGGGGTCGGCAAATTCCTTAAGCACGACCCAGTATTCGCTAGACATCCTCGCTTTCCGAAGCGCCCTTCGTTTCTCTCCCGCTCTACGCCTTTCGGCAGCGATGCTCCCTATGTTCCTGTGAGGCAGTCCTACGACGACCAAGACTTGGACGCCTGCGTCGTAGAAGGCGTTTGTGGCTCGGTCGTCACGCCCAAACCAACCCACGACAGCCTCTTTGCCGAACATTTGCTGTGCAATGGGAGCTGCGCCTTTGTGGGTCAGAACGCCTACTTTAGCCTTGGCGGGCAGCCAACCTTTCCTCTTAAGGGCTTCCACGACTTGCTTGGCTGTCCAAAGCCAACGGCGTTGGGCGTCGGGTCGGGCTCGGTGGGAAAGGGCGCCGAGGGGGACTTGGTAGACGGTCGGGAACTTTTCTGGCTCGTCGCTTTTGACGATGGCGACCTTAATGTCCAGAAGCCGCTCTACTTCTGCAGGGTCAGCTGCGGCGTCTAAGATTAAGATTGCCTCTGCCTTGGCGACGGCATCCCGAACTTTGCGGTCAAAGACTTTTACCTTCAGTGTCCCGTTTTCCGCCCAGACTTGCCCTGTCAGATGCCCCCTAAAAATGTCGGCTATCGCCTGTGCCCAGCCCAGCCAAGGGAAGCGGACGGGGCTTTGCCCGAAAACCCAAGCCCTTATTTGGTTGATGTCGGTGAGCGAGGTTTGTAGGGCGCGAGCAAAATCTCCCCAATGCTTGGGTCGGACACCGTTAACCGAGAAGGCTTGAGCGACTGCTGTGAAATCTAAGTCCATGTTTTGCTGAAGCGCCGCTTGAAGCCACCTGAAGGCTTCCAGAACGGGCGACGAAGCATACAGGGGACGATCTTTAAGTAAGCCAACTAATCCTTCTATCTGATCAGGGGTTATCGCAAAGTCACGCCAAAGGGGTAGGCGGGAGAACTCGTCTAAGATGATAAAGTCACCTTCCTTCGGGCTGTAGGACTGCCATGATATTCGCCAGTATCGGCGACCGCTGGACTGCTTTTGGGCGTAATAGGCGCATTGCTTTCGGACAGGGCAATGGGCGCAAATCCGCTTGCCCACCTTCGTTAATCCTTCGGCTTCCACGACTTGCAACCGCTCCCAGAAGGAGCAAAGGCTATCCCGACCCACAAAAAGGCGGAAGTGCTCTAAAGGCTCAACAGGTGCTCGTTTGACCTCAGGGCTGATATAGACGACTCGCTTGGCCTGGATGCCCGCTTGCCTCATCTCTTTGAGTTTGAGTTGCGCTGCAGCGAAAGTTTTGCCCGAGCCTGCGGGCGAGGCGTCCATAAGAACCTTTGTCTTCCCCGCCCCCTTATTTTCAGCAAGAGTTTGCAGCCAAACATCCTTGCGCTGCGAGACTTCGTAAGTCACAGCGACCTCCGTTTGGGACGGCGAGGGGCTTGTAGGCAAATCATTAAGGGTCCGTGCGATGTCGTCGGGAAGGAGCATCCGTGTCTTTACCTTAACTGGTAGCAACTCGTTTCTGACACGAGCAGAAAGGGACGCAAGCCATTCCTCTGGTTTGGCAGGGACGTGCTTTTCGTTTGCAAGCAAAGCATCGTCCACACCCTTAAACTTTGACGGCCAGAGAGCAAAGTGAACGGGAAAGCCTTCCTGCTGTAACCCCTTTGCCAGTTGCCAGAAGGCTTTTGCGACCCCAACTTGCCCCTTAGCGTCGCTGTCAGGTGCGAGGACAATAGGTGCATTAAACAAGTTAGCCTCTTTATGCCAACGCCTCGCTGCTTCCATAACGGCAGAAAGTGCCGTCCTTACCGCCTCCGCTCCTAACGCCCCGATAGCCACGACCCTTAACTTGTAGGCGATAACTTCTGCCTTTAAGATGCCTTCCGTAACCCAAACTTCGCTGAAGCGCTGCCCGTCCTCTCGGTTATTTGTCGGCAAGGCAATGTGTGCGAGGGGGGCGTCTACGAGTTTGACAGTTAAGTATCGTGGCTCGCCTTGTAGTCTACGCACTTGTAAGCCGACGAAGGTGGGCTGGTGAGTGGCGGTGTAGGTAACGACAGGGAGCCAAAAACAGGGTTCAGTGTCAGGAAGTAGGGATGAGGAAGGTAGGGATTTAAGGATCAAAGGGGAAACTTTAAATCGTAAGTCGGAAACTTGACCGAAGCGGATGCCTCTGTCTGTTAGCCAACGGGCAAGTTGAGCATCGTAACCTCTAATTTGCTGCAGGGCTTCTACAGTAGCGTCGGCGTCCAAGGCTGCTATAAGTTCTTTGACCAATGTGTCTGCAAGGGAATAAGTAAGGTTCGAGGTTGGTTGGGTTAAGTGATGAGGAAACCTAGAGCGCTTAACCTTGCCACCTAAAATTCCGCAGTGCCCTTTGCTGTCACCACAACTTGGACAAGTCACTAAAGCGATGAACTTTCTCCAACGAGTTCGAGCGTTCGGGGCGGCAGGAAGGAGGTCGGACACCTTGCCACGAAAGCCACACTTAACGCAATGAACCAACCATCGCGCTTGAATTCTCGTTTGCATGGGTACTTCGGTCTCTACTACTGCTTTGAGTTGCGCTATATTAGTTATCGGGTGAAGCATGGCGGGGTATCACCTCGCTTTGCTTTGCTGTTGCGACCAGCGCTTCTGCCAACGCCCGCGTGGCGGCGCGGGCGTTGTCTTTTTTAAGCCTCATTTGTGCTCACCTTCTCTTTTTTGTGTTGCCTGCGCTTGCCTTCGCTTCCGTCTTGCCCAAGCCCGTCTCATCGCTTCGGCGGTCTTGCGCCGATATTGTGTGGCGACGAAGTGTTGCGCAGCTTCCAAATCCACTAAACGCCGACCGCCAAGGCGGATGTAAGGGATTTTGCCCGCCTTAGATGCCCGATAAAGCACTAACCGACTGACACCCAATTGCTTTGCGACAATGGTGACCAGTTCGTAAGGGCGCCCGTTGATGACGATAGCCATCGGGTTCACCGAAAGATAATTATGTCGCAATGATATTGCGCACGCAAGACTTGATAAGCGTTGCATTGTCTTAGTCGGCAGTTTTGGCGTCAAATTGCCTCAAATTGGCTCTTTATAAACCAAACCGCTGCGTTATAATTACTGGTGGCAGCGCGGGATGGGGGGGCATCCCGCGCGGGGAAAAAACAAGCGTCAAGGAGTGTGATGCACAATGGCGGAAAAGCAACATAGCACGCTGACGCAAACGACGCAAGGGCTTCGGTGTCGCTATTGCGCTTCCGATGATGTTTCCCTGTCGGTCACCCACAAATTCTACCCGACCAAAAACCTGCGCGTTATCGTCGCCAAAGTCACTTGCGAACATTGCCACCACGCTGTCATCGTTGCGAAGGTCAACGGGGGCGCAGTCATTGCCCAGTGCCCCAAGTGTGGCTTTAAGGCGACTTTATGGGAAGATGACCAAGTTGTATTTTACTTCCGCCGTGATTGAAGACTGAGCACAAACCCGCTCCCTTCATCGCCGACCACCAGCCTGTTTTGGTTGGGCTGGCGGTTTCGTTTTTGTCAAGGAGACAATCACTCTTTTGTTCAAACTTTTGTCTCTTTTGGGGCGTTTTTATGCGGGCGTGATCTTGGGCTTTTGGGGATGTTTGGGGCGCTAAAGAGAGACGAAAGTAGGTCTAAGGTCTCAAAAGAGCCGTCCGTGTATTTCACAATCCACGCCCTACCCAAGTCAGACAAACCAAGGTTCTTCACCTCCCCGATATCCGCCACCTTCGTCCCATCCGCCGTCTTAATCGCCCCTGCGCCTGCCTGCCCCTTTTGCCCACTCACTTGCACCTTGAAGTTGGATGGCGTGTGCGTCATGTCCAAGTTCCCAGACTTGAAGCCTTTGCTCACCTGTTGTCCGTTGACCGTCGCGATGTCCAGCGTCCCTGTGATAGTTCCAGCAAGTTTTTGGTCACCATAGTTGATGGTCAAGTTCATCTGCACCTGAGGCGTGCCCGTCGGATTGCTGATGAAGTTGACTTGAATGCCTACGGGTCGCCCAATCTTTGGCGTCCAATTGCCCTGAAGAGAAGAACTTCCCTTCTGAATTTGTGCAAGAGGCACGGGAACATTCTCTTCCCCAAATCCCGACGGGTTCAGGTTCTCCCACTGGGCATTGACCGAACCGCTAAACTGCAAAGTCGGCGAGGTGTAGCGCACCTGACCACTTAACCGGCGGGGCACCCATGCATCCTCCATGAACACGAAATCGGACGCTTGAAGGTTAGTCACTTCCAATCGCAACCCCGAACCCTCCAGCATGGCGGAGAAGGTGGCTGTCTTTATCTTGAGGTCATCGTGAGATTGCTGCTTTTCTTCCTGCGTCGTCTCCTGAAGTTCCACCGAAGCGGTTTGGATGCTCAGGCTGACAGGTTTGCTGGTTTGGGTGGTGATGTTGAGGTTAGTCAGGGCGATTTGCTTGACTTTTTCTGCCTCAAGGCTATCTCGCAGCCAAACGACTTTCAACTCACCGATGGCTGCCGTCCCAAACTGCGAAGTCAGGCGCACAAACGCTTTTGCTTGCATCCCTTTCCCATCGCCCATTCAATGTATTGCAAAAATCGCCCCCGTATTGCCATCGGGGTCGGTTTTGCCATCAAGGGAAGGAAGGTTGGCTGGGCGGAGACATGGGGGCTTGAACGGTTACGACTACCCCCGATGATGGCATCCCTGGCGATGGCGTCTCATTGCCCCGCCCATCCCTTGCCCGAACCCAAACCCGATAGGCTTGCGCTCGCCCATCGGTGCTCGTGTTCGCCCCGATTTGATACCGCCCCTGATAAACGCCCCCCACCGAACTCATCCCCACCCGCTCCCTCGTCCCGTCAGGTTTTTGCACCTCCGCCCAAACTTCAGCGATGCCCGATGGGTCACTCACCTGCGCCGAAATCGTTGCCTCCCCTCCTGCGAACCGAAACTGGGAAGGCGTCACTTGAACATCGCTGATGGACGGCGGGGTTGTGTCCGAAGGCACTCCTCCGACTCCGCCTCCCCCTCCGCCCCCACATCCCAACAGTAGCATTAGCAAAAGCCCTAATGCCCCTCTCGCCCACCTTAGCATGTCTTGCGCCCCCTTTACAACAGCGATTGACGACTGGCGAAACGGCAGCGATGGGCGACTGGCGAATAGCGACTGGAAGACGACAGCGATTAGCGACTGGTGATTAGCGACTGGTGAATTTTCAGGGCGAACTGCTGTTTGCCCCTGCCATTAGCTATTCGCCCGATAGGGCTGACCAACCCTTCCAAAGATATATGTCGCCAAAAAGGGGGGGCATATTGCCATCGGGGTCGGGAGGAAGCGTTAGCGTCCGTCACCGAGGAGGACGAAGGGTGCCCAGAAGAAGGGGTGTGCCCAATCCTTGCTCCGCAGCAGTTCCAGTTGCGCTTGCTGCAGGGCTTCCGCTTTGGAAAGAGGGGAACGGGTGAAGGGGCGCCAGTGGCGATAAAAGGCGAGCATCAAATGAGCCGTGCTTTCGTCGGCGACTTGCCATTGAGTCAACAAACTGCTGCGGCAACCTGCGACGAAAAGAGCCCACGCCAACCCGATCAAACCTTCCCCTTCCCGCACCTGTCCCCGTGCTGTCTCGCAAGCCGATAAGACGACAAGGTCGGCGTTCAAATCCATGTCGGCAATTTCCCATGCCTCCAAGATGCCGTCTTCTTCCCGTTCCTGCGCCAGCAATACCCCTGAATACAGGGGCGCTTGTGGGTCAAAGACGCCGTGCGTGGCGATGTGGACGATGCGGGAATGAGGCGCTTCCCGTTTGAGGAGGCTTTCCGTCGCTTGCTCGCGCAAGTAAACCCGTGCGCCTTTCCCGAACAGGCGGGCGATGGTTTTCACTTCCCGTTCCGTTTGGGGCAATTCTTCAAAAGTGCCCCGCAAGGGCAACTCCACCTTTCGCAGTGCGCCGAAGGAAGGAAAGGCGAGTGCCAAAAGGGTGGCTTCGTTTGTTGGGGGCGATTGCCGAGGGGAATGGCGCATGGCGTAAAGGGTCGTCAGGGAGGGCGCATAAAAGAGGGCGAAGCGTTCCACGAGGTATTTGCCGTTGCCATCCCGCAAGGCAGCGAAAGGCAACTCCCAGAGCACGCCTTCAGGGATGATGCCGATGACCTTTTTGCCTTTTAGTTGCCCTTCAAGGGGGGCGATGAGGTAGCGATAGAGTTGGGTCGCTTCGGGCAACTTCAGGGCTCGCTGTTCCAGGCGGGAGCGGAAGGAGCGAACCAATTGCGTTAACCCTGAGCGGTTGATGGGGAGCGGGTAAGCGTAAAGGCGCACCGAACGATGGGGCGAAGGGTCATCGTTTGCCGAGTGGGTGAGGACGAAAACGAACGAAAGGTCGTCGTCCAACAAGTAGGACAGGAAGACGGAGCGGTCATCGGGCAAGAGTTGCTGGAGTTGCTCCGTTGTCAAGGGGGGCAACTCGGCGCGCAGGATAGCCAGTTCGGGATGGCGGAGGTAAAGTTGGCGGCGGAAAGACTCGTAGGATTGGCGGGCTTCGTTCAACTTCGCTTGCCACTCCTTCAAGCGATGGGGGTCGGTGTCGGGGCGATTTTGCAAAGTTCGCAGGAAAGCGTTCAGGCGATTCAGTTGGTCACGGAGTTGGCGCTCCTTTTGCTTCTCTTCGTCGGTCATGGCTTTGGTGATGTCCAGTTTGACCGATTGAAGGATTTCGGCGAGGGTGCGGGCTTTCATCCGCTCGCTGACTTGCAGGGCTTCTTCTTTGCGTCCCAATCTCGCAAGGCAGGCAGCGAGGTGGCGATAGGGCTCAACCCACTCATCCTTCGTGGCAAGCAACCGTCCCGTCGGTTCAAACATCATAGCGCGACTGCGTTCCCATTGCTCTGTCGCTTTTTGGTAGGCAAGGATGGCTTGCTGCCATCGTCCTTGTCGGCGGTGCAGGTTGCCGACAAGGGTATAAAGCCCAGCAGGGGAAAGGTTCAATCGTTCGGCTTTTCGCAAACCTTCGGCAAGCACGGCTTGGGCACGCTGTTCATCACCTTTTCGGACTAAGATGCGGGCGATGTTCTCTAACGCCCCAAGTTCCCAGAGATGAAATTGAATCTGGCGGGCGACTTGGAGGGCTTCTTCGGCATGGCGCAAAGCAGCATCCAAGTTACCCTGTTGAAGGTGCAATTCGGCGAGGCTGCCAAGATTGGTGTAAATCCAGCCGAAGTGTCTTTCTTCCCTTGCCAATTTCAGGCTTCGCTCAAAATGCGCCTGCGCCTTCGCCAAGTCACTTTTGAGTCGGTAGGCGCATCCCAATCCCCAGACCGCTCCCATTTCACCGACCCTGTCATTGAACTGTTGGGCGAGGCGCAAACTTTTTTGATAGCGAAGGACAGATTGGTCGGGCATTTGAATGCCATTGTAGGCGGATGCCAGACAGTTGAGGGCGGTGAGGGAGGTTCTTGCCAGTTTGCTGCTTTGGGGATAGGCTTGGCGCAACCGTTCAAACAACTGGATGGCTCGCTCCATCGTCTGAATGCCTTGCACCGCCTTGCCCATGCCGATGAGTTGCCCACCGAGTCCGTTAAGGGCAACGGCTTCGGCGTAAAGGGCGTTGAATTGACGGGCGGACTGAGCCATCGCTTGATATTTCTGCAAGGCTTTCTCGCCGTCACCGAGGATGTCTGCGTAAAACACGCCTGCCCAGTAGAGCAGTCGGAACGCGGTTTCTAAAAGGCGGGCGAATTTCTCTGGCGGCTCGGTTTTTTGCCTTCGTTCCATCTCCTGCTGCGCCCAGGCGATGGTCTCTTCTTGAATGGCAATAGCGCGTTCAAGGTCACCCGTTAGCCAGAAAGTATAGCCTTCCAGAAAGCGGGCGAGGGCGTAACCTGCAGGGTCGTCAAGATAGGTGGCGATTTTCTGGGCGAGTTGGGCAAGTCGTCGGGCTTGGGACGGTTCGCCTAAGTCTAAGTGGCGCTCCGTCACCTTCAAGAGCGCTTCCACGAGTTCGCCGTTCAGCAATTCCCGTTCGCTGTTCAGCAAGGCTTCCCATTCCGCATCGCTTTGGACGGACGCAAGCCGTTGGGCAAATTCTTCGGCGGTAGGGACGCAACGCCAGATTTTCCATCCGCCTTCTTCTCGCATTAGCACAAAATTGCGGAGAAGGGTCTGAGCCATCGGCATCGGCAGGCGGAAACTTTTCACGGTCGCATCAACGGAGACGCAAAGGGTTGCCTTGTCACCTTGCCTTTGAAGGCGCAGCAATCGCAGGTTGGCGAACGAGAAGTCAGCGTCGTGGAAGTCTCGGAGCGTGGTTTTCTGCCATCCTTGAGACTCAGGCGACTTTTTGCTCCACAGCGCTATCAAGGCGGGCAAATCTTCAGCGGCATAGGCAGCGAAGAAGCGTTCCATCAACAAGCGGAAGGCGGTTTCATCGTCAGGTGGGATGGATTGGGGGCATGCGATGGACAGACAAAGGGTGACGAGGGCGAGAGCCATCCATGTCGCCAGCCACCGAAAGGACTTGCCTGCCGACCGATTTCCCTTCCGCATTTGCCCTCACCGCTTTCTTGAAGGCGATGTGGGTTGGCTGCTATTTTGTCACGGCATGGACGGTCAAGGCTGCGGCTGCTTTTCAGGGCGAACCGCCGTTCGCTCCTGTCCTTTGCCGCTCGCTACTCGCCACTCGCTGTCGTTACTAATTGCTGCCATTGGCAGGGGTGAAGGTGCGGGGAAGCCATTGAAGGGCGGGATGGTGAGGATTGAGCCTTTGCAAGCGCTGCCATTGCGCCATCGCTTCATCTTTCAGTCCGAAGGAGGCGTAAAGGGTTAGCAAGGTGAGGGCGGAATGGGCAAAGCGTCGTTCCATCCTTGCCACCTGCGCCGCAGAGGCATCGTCCAGCACCCAAAAGCGGGCGGGCGGTGAGAGGAGCGCATCGTTTTGTCGCCGCGCTTCCACTTGCCAAGTGTAAATTTCGCCCCGCTTCAACGCAGGCGCATCGGAAGGCAAACGGAAGGTCGTCTCTTGCGTGAGGGGGCTTTCCCAGAGGATGTGGGTTGCGCTTCGGTCTGCCAGAAGCAATTTGTAACCCGCCGCCCCGTCCACTGCCATCCAACGAAAAGTCGGACGGAGAGAACGGACGGCAGTCATCACGGGGCTGAGCAATTTGACCTTTTCGCTGACGCCTCCCTTTCCCCGCATCGTCACCGCTTCGCCCATCGCCGCCCAAGCCAATCGGACGGGTTTAGGGCGCTCCAATTTCCCTTCCGTCAGCATTCGCCGCACTCGGTTTTGCCATTCGGGAGGCAAAGAGAAGGGCAGTCGCCATTGACCGTCCCATGTCACCGTGACCCAACCTGCCGTGTCCCGCAGCGTCAGCAAGGGCGTTGGCTGGGTCGTCGTTAGGCGCTTTTGCAATCCCTGCAATTGCCGTTGCACCTGCGCCAACTGCTTTCGGATGTCTGACCATTGTTGCTGACCTTGCTGAAGGCTTTGCACTTGCTCTTGCAGTTTTTGGAAGTGTCCGTGCAGGTGGGTGAGTTGATGGTTGACCTGTTGCCACTGTGTCATCAGCGCCTGTTGATGCAGGTGAAGCGACACAAAAAAGATGAGGGCGATGAGGGCGACACCTTCCCAAGCGATAAGCCAACGGTTGGTCAACAAGGTGGCAAGGCGTTGCTTCCAAGTCTTTTGAGGAGAAGGGACAGGCAACGGCTCTGGGGAAATTTTTTGCCATTCCTTGAGCGCCTGCACATCTTGGGCGCACAGGGGGCAAGTTTGCAAATGCCCTTCCACCCGCTGTCGCTCGTCCCTGCCCAACCGACCATGCAGGTAATCCGCTATTTGGTCATGGGAAAGGCAATTGGAAGGGCAGCGGGAGAAGAGTTGAACTTGCAACCGTTTGACCGCTTGATGGCGTTGGGCATCGGAAAGGAGTTTCGCTCGGCATTCAGGGCACTGGGCGAGGTGGGCATCTATTTGCGCCAACTCGCCTGCCTGAAGCCGTCCCGTTCGGTAGCGCTGCCATTGTTCGGGTGTCAAGTGGCTCATTTTTCCCGCCTCCTTTGTCACGGTTGATAGACGCGGCAATGACGATAGCGTCAGGCGATGGGCGAATGCGACTGGTTTATCGTTTCTGCCGTGACTATTGCCGTCCCGACGATTGAAGCCCTTTCGGGGGCGAACCCGATACGACCCATTTTTTAAGTTGACAAAACGGCGTCCATATTGCTATCAGGCTCTTGAGATGCCCTGGCTTTTCAGCCAGTGTCGCAAGCGACGGATGGCGGCGTGACGCAGGTCGATGACTTTCTGGCGATGAGGCAGACGAAGCCGTCGGGCGATTTCCGCATCGTTGAGAGGGAGTTGGGCAAGCAACTCTTCCAGTTCCGTCATGGACATTTCCAACAATCGGGCGATGTCTTTCCAACTGCCACAGCCATGTTGGAGGAAACATTCCCAAACTTCCCGCTCCTGCTTGAGCAAAAAGGCTTGCCGTTGCGGGACGGGCAATTGCCAAAGACCGTCCCAAAGGCGGGCGACGAATTCGCCCGTTTGCTCCCTTCCTGCCGTCCCGACATCTTCCGCCCCTTCGGCATCATCGCTCAGTTCCGCTTCGGGATAGTCGTGAATGTCCAGCAATTCTGTCAAGCCAGTAAGCAAGTCATCCAGTTCCATCGGTCCGCCGAGCCAGCGAAAGAGATGGGTAAGCAATTCGGGGAGGGGCATCGTTTTCGGGTCGCTGCCAGGTGGCAGGGCATCTAAAGCACAACGGTGGGGGTCAACGCACCAGCGACCGTAACGCTCGGACGAGCAACGGGCTTGTCCCTGCCACTCCCAAAAGCCGCACAGTTGCTCGCCTGGCACTGCGCCGTCCCAGAGGGCAAATTGCTTCGCCTTTCCCTGCCCTTCCAAAAGGTAGAGCAATCGCAGGCGCAATCGGTGGCGGTTGGGGAATTGCCGACGCCTGTGATAGGCGAGGGTATTGAGGGTAAGCCGAACGAGGTATTGCGGGAGATGATCAAGGGGGGCTTCGTCGGGCTTCTCCCACCACTGCCACATTCGTTCAATCAAGGCTGCCATCGCATCGCTGAAAACATCTTCAGCGTCCAGTTCTCCCGTTGTCAAGGGGGAAGGATTGGGGTGAACTTGTCGCCGAGTGCCGCAGAAAGGACAGACGATGGCGGGCATCGCCACCTCCGTCCCGCATTCGGGGCATTCCCACGAAGCCATCCCTTCCGCCCTCTGTCGCCACCGACGCAAAAGGTCAACGCCCAGTTTGCGGCGCAGGACAGCGTTGATCAGGGGCATCGCTAACTCGTGCAAGAAGTGCTCCAGCCATTGGGCGGCTCGCTCTTCGTCACTCTCCTGCAAAAACCTTCTCAGCAACTCCCGACTGTCTTGGGATGGCTGCGCCTTCATCCCGTTTTCCTCCCGCTTGACAGGTCGTCTGTGGCAGTCGTTCCAATTGTGCCACCGAGCGGCACTCTGACGAACTTTGTCGGCTGATTTGCCGATGAGTGGGGGGTTGCGTTGAGGCGTTGGGCGTGTTACATTGAGGGCGACGCACGGTCGGAATGTGCCGCTGCCCTGCCGAACTTCCGAAGGCAGGGGACGCCATCCGCACCGTCGCGCCAAACCTGCCGAAGGAGGTTCGGTCGCAATGCCGAAATACAAGGGCACGGTCAAGTGGTTCAACGAGTCCAAAGGCTACGGGTTCATCTCCCGTGACGACGGTCAGGACATCTTTGTCCACTACAGCGCCATTGAGGGCGAGGGCTTCCGCACTTTGCGGCAAGGGCAACGGGTGGAGTTTGATGTCGTGGACTCGCCCAAAGGTCCTCGCGCCGATAAGGTGCGCGTCATCCGAGAGTTCTGACGCCGACGGACTCTTCAGCGCACGCCCAAAAGGAAAGTGGCGACGCCGAAAGCAAGCGGAATCCAGCCTGCTCGGCGGAAACCGATTTGCTGCATCTTTTGCGTGATGGCATCCGCTGGCAAAAAGGTGCGCATGGATGCCGCCAAGTAGGCGTAGGCGACGGAATCGCCCAACCATCCGCCCACCTTCGGCACGATGTAACGGACGAAAAGACCGATAGGCGTGTGCCACCATTCCTCAGGGGGTTGACAAAACTCCAACAGCACGGCGACGCCTCCTGCCTTGAGCACTCGTGCCATTTCCTTCAAGCCCTGTTCAAGGTCACTGAAGTTGCGGATGACGAAGGCAGCCAAGACAGCATCGGCACAACCGTCGGGAAGCGGCAACCGCAAAGCATCGCCAAGCAGCCACGCGCACCGAGAGCGCCATGAAGGGGGCGTCTTGCGTCGTGCCAATTGCAACATCGCAGGGGACAAATCCACGCCGATGATTTTGGCATCAGGGCAACGGCGCAAGGCGGCGAAGGCGAAATCGCCTGTGCCTGTGCCGATGTCCACGATCACCTTCGCCGACAGCGGCAGCCACTGGACAGCAAATTGCCGCCACCGTAAATCCATGCCGAAACTGAGCAAGTGATTGAGCAGGTCGTAGCGGGGGGCGATGGTGCTGAACATTTGAGCGATGGCGTCGCGTTGCCGCCGCAGTAACCGCTCCATCAAAGTTCGCCCCCACCGTCAAGGATGTGGCGCAACAAAATCGGCTCAATGTTGCCACCACTGACGACGCAAGCGACGATGGCATCAGGCGGGACGATGACCTTGCCTGAAAGCAACGCCGCCAAAGCCGCAGCGCCTGCCAGTTCTGCCACGACTTTCACATGGGTGAGCAACATTCGCACCGCTTCCATCATCTCGTCGTCGGTGACCAACGCAATCGGTTCCTCCAAAAGGGCTTGGATGACCGCAAAAGGCACTGCCCCAGGGCGCGACACCGCCATCCCATCCGCCAGCGTTTGCACCGACGGCAGGGTGACGGGTTCGCCCGCTTGCAACGAAACGGTTAACGCCGCCGCTCCTTCCGCTTCCACGCCGATCACCCGCAGGGACGGTTTCAGGTGATGGGCGGTCAACAAACTCCCTGCCAGCAACGCTCCGCCACCGACGGGGACGATGAGGGTGTCCACTTCGGGCGCATCTTCCAAAATCTCCCACGCAATCGTCGCTTGAGCGGCGACGACAAACGGGTCGTCAAAACTGGGCACGAAAAGCAACCTTCGCTCTTGCGCCAACGCTTTGGCGAAAGTTTCTGCTTGGGCGTAAGTTTCTCCGAAGCGAATGAGGCGAGCGCCGAAGGCTTCAATGGCATGGGTCTTGACAGGCGGCGTCGTTTCGGGGACGACAACCCACGCAGGGATGCCAAAGCGTTGCGCCAAAAAAGCAACGCCTTTGCCGTGATTGCCTGTGGATGCACAAACGATGCCTCGCTGTCGCATTTCTTCAGGGACGCTGAGCAACTTGACCAAACCACCCCGCACCTTGAAAGCGCCCGTCCACTGCAAGTTCTCCAACTTGAGCAACACGCGGACGCCCAACCGCTCGGAAAGTTCGGGGCATTCCAAAAGCGGTGTTCGGGGCAGATGCTGGCGAATCCATTGGCGGGCTTGTTGCACCATCCGCCACGACACTTGCCCGACTTCCGCCCCGAACGCCAACTCCGCCTTCTCCGCCATTTCCGTCACTCCTTTTCCGTCGCTTTGTGCGGTTGACCGCGCACCGTCCAGACGAGGTGGCGCAACTCAGGCAAGATGAGCCGACGCAACGCCAATTGGCAGGCTTGAGGTGAACCTGGCAGGCAAAAAACGAGTTTGCCATTGGCGACACCCGCAAAGGCACGGCTCATCAAAGCGGCGCTTCCGATGTCGGCGAAACTGAGTTGGCGAAAAAGTTCACCGAAGCCTTCCAAGCGTTTGTCCAACAAGGGCAAGAGGGCTTCGGCGGCGATGTCGCGGGGGCTGACACCCGTGCTGCCTGTCGTGATGATGGCGTCCACTTCGTCGTCCGTCACCCACGCCACGAAAACGGCGCGCACTTGCCAAATTTCATCTCGGACGATGTGGTAGCGGGTGACCCGATGACCGTCCGCTTCCAACAAGGCTCGGAGCAATTGTCCGCTGGTGTCCGTCATTTCGGTGCGCGTGTCGCTGATTGTCAAGATGGCGCAGCGAACCGAGGTGACTTGTTCGGCGTGGCGGTGATGGGTTTCGTGAGGGCGATCTTCACTCATTGCCGTTCACTCCCTTTCAGCGGGATGAAAGGACATCTCTTCCGACGCCTGCAACTTTTTGACCAGTTTCGCCACCAACTCCGCCAGTTGGTCGCGGACTTTTCGGTAAGCCGCCCGCATCGTGCCGTAGGGGTCGGGCACTTCACCATTTGCCCCGACGAATTCGGGCAGGGTGAAGACTTTGCCCTGCAACTCAGGCGCCAAAGAAAGCAAGTGCTCCTTTTGACCGACGGTCATCGTCAAGACGACATCCGCCCAATCCAGCAACTCCCAACTGATGAATTGCGAACGATGGGCGGAAGCGTCAATGCCCCACTCTTTCAAAACGGCAAGGGTTTCAGGGGTGGCAGGGTCGCCCATCGCAGCGTAAATGCCTGCCGAGCGGGCTTCCAAAGGCACATTCCATCGTTGGGCGAAATGCCGCAGCAAGTATTCCGCCATCGGGCTGCGACAAATGTTGCCCGTGCAAACGAACAAAATCCGTCGGACGGGCATAGCCCCACTCCTTTCTCGCGCCGTTCAAACTCATGCGCTCCCTAATCCTGCCACTCGCCAACTGACCATGTTAGCCCTTCCCTTCGTTTGCGCCACACTTCATATGAAACTCACGACGAAGGAGGCGATGGCGATGACGCGTCGGCAATGGCTGAAGATGACGGGCGCTGCGGCGTTGACGATGGGTGTCGGTCCGCTGGTCTTGACGGATCGGGTGAAGGGCGCTAACGACCGCATCCGATTGGGCATCATCGGGGCGGGCGCACGGGGCATGGGGTTGATGCGGGAAGCCTACGAAGTCGGCAAGGAACTCAACGCCGAATTTGTTGCCGTTTGCGATGTCTGGCGGAGGAACTTGGAACGGGCGGCGGCGCAAGTGCAAAAGTGGCATGGGCGTGAACCGCTCAAGTTTATCGCCCACGAGGATTTGCTCGCCAGCAAGGAAGTGGATGCCGTTATCATCGCCACCGCTGATTTCCAACATGCCCGCCACCTGATTGACGCCATGAAAGCGGGCAAGGACGCTTATTGCGAAAAGCCGATGGCGAATGACCTGAACGAAGCGAACGAATGCTTGCGCGTCTGGAAGCAAACGCAGCGGGTCGTGCAAATCGGGACGCAGCGGCGCAGCGACGGGCGATGGGCAGCGGCAGCGGAGTTGATTCAGTCGGGCATCTTGGGCACCATCACCCGCGTAGAAAGCCAATGGCACTTTTACGGACCGCGTTGGCGTCGTCCCAGCGATGTCAAGGACGCTGCTGCCGACCCGTCGCAAATTGATTGGCGGCGCTTTTTGATGGGCAAACCCCAGCGTCCCTTTGACCCCCATCGCTTCGTGGAGTGGCGGCTCTACCGAGACTACTCCAGCGGGCTCATTGACCAGTGGATGAGCCACATGATTGATGTCGTCCATTGGCTGACGGGCGAGCGCATCCCGAAAAGCGTCGTGGCGCACGGCGGCATCTTCCTTTGGAAGGATGGGCGCGAGAACGAAGATGTCGTCGTCGTGACGCTGGAATATCCCAAAGGCTTTTTGTGCACCTTCAGCGCCAGTTTGACCAACAGCGCTGGCGGTTCGGAGTTGGTCTTACGGGGCACCAACGGAAGTTTTGACAGCGGCACTTGGACGGTCACGGGCGAAGGGGGCGGCGAGAAGCGGTTGAAGGACGCCATCAAAATCCAGCCCAAACCGTCCGTCTCCCACATGCGCAACTGGCTGGAATGCGTCCGCTCCCGCCAACAACCCAACGCCACTGTGGAGCACGGTTATCAGCATTCCATCGCTTGCATCATGGCGGCGCAAGCGTTGTGGACAGGGCGACGCATCACCTTTGATGCGCAACGGGCACGGCTTGCCGAAGGTTAAACCTTCATCGCTTCGGCGATTGCTCCGATGACGGGGCTTGCGGGGAAGATGGCGAAGGGGAAGGTTGCTGAGGCGGGGCGTTGGGCGATGGCTCAGGGGGCGAAGGGGTGTTGCTGTTTTTGTCGGGCGGAGTAGGCTTGGTGGGATTTGGCGGAGGCGTTTCGGGCTTGACAGAAGGCGCAGGCGTCTCAACTTCGGGTGGCATGGGAACGACTTCCACTGGTTCGTGATTGATGGGCACGCCTTCCTGAGAGGCAGGCTCAAGGTCTTCCGTCGGGGGCGCTTCAGGTTGGCGGGCGTGATGGCGATGGGAGCGAACGGGATGGCTCGGTTCGGTGCGGGCGGTGACTTTCAGCAAACTGCCGACACTGCCTGCCCCTTGCTCCCATTGGGCGGCGAGGAAAGTCGTCCCTAAAAGGTCGGCGAGAACCTGAGGCGCTTTTTCTCGGTCGGGGATGAGGATGCTGCCCAAGCGGGGATGGCGGGCGAACAACCCAGGTAATGTCGCCGTCTGGATGGCGTCCAAATTCGCCTGCCTTGCGAAATTTGCCAAACTCAACATCGTCCGCAAATCCATGTCCGTCGCCAAATACTTGTGGGCGATGGCAGCCAATTGAGGCAACTTGGCGACCATGCTGGGTTGCAACAACTTTTTCGCCAGCGCCTTCAAAAACTTTTGCTGCCGCTCCACTCGCCCGATGTCGCCCGTCGGGTCCCAGTGCTCAATCTTGACCTTGCATTTGGGGCAGAAGCGCCGATAGCCCTTGCCCCGATAACGCACATAGCCGATGGCATCTTTGCCGTCCAAGTGATGGAAGCCCCGCTGCAAATGGATGTGCAAGTTGCCCCAATTGTCGTCGTAGTGCATGTCGTAGTCCACAAACAAGTCCACGCCCCCGACCAAATCCACGAGTTTGACGAAGGCATCAAAGGTGACTTGCACGAAATGATGGGTCTCAATCCCGAACTCTTGTGCCAGCACGCTTTGCAACTCCTGCGGACCGCCGATGGCGTGGACGGCGTTGATCTTGTGCAGCCGCCCGTTGTAGCGGACGATGGTGTCGCGCGGGATGGACAAAATCGCCCCACTGCCATCTCGGCTCAAACTGATGACCAAAATCGTGTCGGAGCGGGCAGGCTTGGGCAAAGGGCGCCCTCGGTTGTCGTAATCGCGGTCAGCGCCGACGACGAGGATGTTCAGCCGATTTCTTCCCGCAAAAGCGTAATCGGCGGGGACAATCCAATTGGCGACCGTTTCGGCGATGCGCTCCACAGGCGTCCGCTTCCCTTGCCGATGCAGGTAAACGGAGACACCCGCAAGACAAGAGAGTGCCAGCGCCAGACAAAAACCGACCGCCATGAGTGCCCGAAGGGCTTTGCGCCTTCGGCGCCGCCGCTGCCTATCGGAAATGACCGTCTGCATCCCCTTTCGCCTCCTAAATGCGAGTGAAGGAGCGACCGCTGGCACTACGCCGATAACTTTGGCACATCCGCCAACCCTTTCACCGCCCTTGCCACAGCGCCCAAAAGTAAACGAGGGGCGCCGTGATGAGCAAACTGTCAAAGCGGTCTAAAACGCCGCCGTGCCCTGGGATGAGCCCGCTGAAATCTTTGATGCCCAAATCCCGCTTCAAAACGCTCTCGCACAAATCGCCGATTTGTCCGACGACGCTGACGACAACCGCCATCGGCACTACTTGACGGAAGGTCAAAACAGTGCCGTTAGGAAGGAAGGGCAACAGGGCGGTGATGAAAGCACCTGCGAGAACGCCACCGACGATGCCTGCCAATGACCCTTCCCAAGTCTTGCCAGGGCTAATTTGTGGGACGATGGGATGCCTGCCCAACTTCGTGCCGACGAAATAAGCCGTCGCATCCGTCGCCCACGAAATCGCCAGCAGCAAAAACAACGCATCACGCCCCAGTTCGCTGCCATCGCGCCCTTTCAGTTCCCGCAATAGCAGAGGGAAGGCGAAAAGGCTCAGGTAAAGGACGCAGAGCACCGTCGCCCCGACGCTTTGAATCCGCCAACCCATCGGCATCCCTTCGGCAGGCGTTGGCGAACGCCAAAGGATGTGCGCTACGAGGCTGGCGAACAACGCCACGAACAACCCGATCACCCAAAGGCGAAAAAAGTTGTCAGCATCGCCACCCATGAAGGGGAGTGCCAACAGCAACGCAAGGGGGCAAGCCAAAACGATTTCCCGAAGGACAGCGATGTGGCGCTGGCGCATGGCGTTCGTCAATTCCCGCGCCCCAAGCGCCGTCAGGGCGACAACGGTCAGGTGAAGCGGCAAGCCACCCACCCAAACCAAAAGCAAAGCCAGCGGGATGCCGACGAGGGCGCTCATCAACCGTTGCCTTAACACGAACCTTTCCCGCCTCCGCGTGCAAGGGTGCAAGCGTGCAAGCCTGTTGGAGCGGCTTTAGCCGCGACTTATCGGCTATAGCCAGTGGGTAGCCTTGCTTGCCCTGTCGTGGTTGGTAGCCACTCCAACAATTGCCCGCCTACTTCTCTGCCCGTTACAACCCGAACCGCCGAAAGATGTCGTCCACATGGCGGGTGAAGTAACGGTAGTCAAACAGTTCGTCCAGTTCGGCGTCGGAGAGGGTGCGGCGCACTTGCGGGCGTTGCTCAAGGATTTGGCGGAAGGGACGCTGAGTTTGCAAGGCTTCAAAGGCACATTGCTGGACGACTTTGTAGGCTTCCTCGGCAGACCAACCTTTCCGCCGCAACGCCAATTGCACCCGCTGCGAGAAGACGACGCCTTGTGTCTTCTCCAAATTGCGCCGCATGTTTTCGGGCTTGACGATTAAGCCTTGCATCAACACCGCAAATTGCCGCAGCATGTAGTCGGTCAGGATGGACGCTTCGGGCAAAATCACCCGCTCCACTGACGAGTTGGTCAAGTCCCGTTCGTGCCAAGTGGCGATGTTTTCCATCGCAGGGATGACCATGCTGCGCACCAAACGCGCCAAGCCGCAAAGCCGCTCGCTGCGGATAGGGTTGCGCTTGTGGGGCATCGCCGACGAACCTCGCTGACCCGCCTTGAACGGCTCTTCCACTTCGGCAATTTCCGTCCGTTGCAAGTTGCGGATTTCAGTGGCGAACTGCTCAAGGGACGAAGCGATAAGTGCCAAGACGCAAAGGTATTCGGCGTGGCGGTCGCGCTGCAAAATTTGCGTGCTCACTTTCGGTCGGTTCAGCCCCAACTTTTTCAGGACAATCTCTTCCACACGAGGGTCAACGGTGGCGTAAGTGCCGACAGCGCCCGAAATCTTGCCCACTGCCACCCGCTCTTTCGCCGCTTGCAACCGCTCCTTGTGCCGCTCCAACTCCGACAGCCAAACGAGTAACTTCAACCCGAAGGTGATGGGTTCAGCGTGGATGCCGTGCGTCCGTCCCATCATCAGGGTGAATTTGTGCTCTAAGGCGCGCTGGCGAACGGCGTCCATCGCTTCGTCCAAGTCCCGCTCCAAAATCTCGCATGACCGCTTCAACAGCAAGCCCAACGCCGTGTCTTCCACATCGTAACTGGTGACGCCCATGTGCACATAGCGGGCTTCTTCGCCCATCTTCTCCGTCATCGCCCGCACGAACGCAATCAAGTCGTGCTCGTATTCCCGCTCCAACTCCAAGACCCGCTCAACGGTGAAGGAGGCGCGCTCGCGGATTTTCTGGGCAGCGTCTTTGGGGATGACGCCCAACTCCGCCCACGCTTCGCAAATCGCCAACTCCACTTCCATCCACGCCCCAAACTTGCTCTCCAAACTCCAAAGGTTTCGCATCTCAGGGTAACTGTAGCGTTGCCAGACGGCGCAGCCCATCCCGTCGCCCCCTTGCGTGATGTCAAGATGCGTCGGTTTCCTTGACAGCGACGATGACGCGATAACCGCCGTGAATGTCCACGCATTCGGCGTTGCCGAACATCTCTTCTGTCAAGCGCTGCAAAGTTTTCGCCCCGTGTTGGGTGCGGGCGACGAACCAAAGAGAACCGCCGACTTTCAACCGCTCAAAGGCTTCCCGAAAAAGCCTTAAGACGGTGGCTTTGCCCGCCCGAATGGGCGGGTTAGTGACGACGGCATCAAAACGCAAGTCGGAAGGCAAAGCGGCGACGCCATCGCTTTTGAGGACGACGGCGTTGCTGATGCGGTTGCGTTTGAGGTTGCGGCGCGCCAAAGCCACTGCCCGCTCGTTGATGTCCACCATCCAGACCCGCAAGTTGGGATGGGTGGCGGCGAGGGCGATGCCGATGACGCCATAACCGCAACCCAAATCCAACATTTCGCCCTTTTCAGGCAACTGGACGACTTCCACCAACCGCTTCGTCCCCAAGTCCACATAGTCTTTGGCGAACACGCTTCGGTCGGTCTCAAAGACGAACTCCCGTCCCCGCAAGCGGGCGCGAATGAGTTTGGGTCGGCTGACCGTTTTCGGGCGTTCGGTGAAGTAGTGCTCCGTCGCATTCCATTCGTCGTCAAGTTGAGGCATGGCAACTCACCTGCCTTCGCCATCCGTCCGCCAACAAGTTTAGGATGCAGCGGGGGAAGGTGAAGGGCGGTCGGCGAAGAGGCGACTTCGGCGCAACTCCCAAAGGACGGTTTGGTAGTCCAATTCGCCCGCTTCAATGCGGTCGCCTTTCGCTTCCATGTCTCTGGTGAGGGCTTCGTCGGCGAATTCGGGATAGTGGCGGCGCAGCCACGCATAGACGCGCCGACCCAACTCCGTCGCAAACAAAAAACCGTTGCGCTCAACGACATAGCCCCGCTCCAAAAGGGTCTGGACGATTTTGGCGTAAGTGGACGGGCGTCCCAAACCCCGCTGCCGCATCTCTTCAATGAGGCTGCCTTGCGTGAAGGGCATGACCTTGCTGACCTGCCGCATCTGCTTGCCGACGACACGCATGTTCGGTGTGACAGGTTGCACCCGCAGCGGGCTGATGCGGTGGAAGCCGTCGTCTATCACTTCGGCGATGACTTCCCACTCGTGCTGCCAATCGTCCAACTGCAGCGTCACCTTTGCCTTGCGCACTCTCGCGGGTTTCATCTGCGAGGCGAGGAAGCGACGGACAATCATCCCGTAAAGGCGCAAGGCGAGGCGGGGGTTGTCCAAAGTCACCCGTCCCGCCGAAAGCCACAAACGCAGGTCATCGTCGGTCAAAGGGCGGGTCGGGCGGATGCATTCGTGGGCGCCTTCCGTGCCGTAATGGCGGGGCTGAAAGAGGGACGGGTCAAAACGCTCCTTCAGCAACTCTTCGGCGACTTTGATGCCCGCATCGGAAACCCGAACGCTGTCGGTGCGATGGTAAGTGATCAAGCCCCGCTCAAAGAGGTCTTGCAGGGCGTCCATAACCGCTGTCGCTGAGGCGAAACTGCCTGCCTCCGAAAGCAAAGTGCCCGTGCTGTAAGGCGGCAAGGGGTTGACACTTTCTTCGCCCAAATCGGTGACCGTCACTTGCGCCTGTTCCAACCGCTCAAAGAGGCGTCGCGCTTCGTCCAAATCGTCGTGCTCAAAGGGGAGGGTGAGGCTCTTGCCGAACCAATTTGGGTCGGCGAGTTGGACGGTGATGCGGGCTTTTTTCTGGCGCGCCAACTCGGTGCGCTCAATGACCCAACCGAGGACGGGCGTTTGGACGCGCCCAGCGGAAAGGTCATGGCGGTCAAAAACCCGCCACAATCGCTGCGACAACTCAAAGCCAACCCATCGGTCAAGGATGCGGCGGGTCATTTGCGCCTTGACGAGGTTGCGTTCCAACTCGCGGGGCGATTGCAGCGCTTGCAGGAAAGCGCGACGGGTGACCTCGTGGAACTCGGCGCGGACGATGTGGCGGTTGAAGGGTTTGAGGGCTGCCATCAGGTCGTAGCCAATCTTTTCGCCTTCGGCGTCGGGGTCGGTGGCGATGACGATTTCGTCAAACTGGACGGCAACCCGCTGCAACGCTTCAAGGAGGGTGCGCTTGTCCCGTTCGGGCGGTTTGCCGCAGGCGCAAGTGTCTTCCGTCGTCTGCTCGCCGCAGTGGGGGCACGATTTGATGGTCGCATAGACGGGAACGAACTGACCGTCCTGTTGCAAGACCCCGTGAATGCCTTCTCGCTCCACCAAATCGGCGATGTGCCCTAAGGAAGCGGTGATAGCGATCAGGCGGTCGCCCGTCGTCACTTCCCAAACGGACAAACCGTTGAGGATGCGTCGTTGGGGCGTCCCGAAGAAATGGGCGATGGTGCGGGCTTTGTTGGGCGACTCCACGATAACGAGGGTCGTTCGGATGTCCAACTTCGTCTGGTTTGACGGCGCACTCGCTGACAGCAAGGTGCGGATGCGTTTGCGGTCTTCGTCCACTTTGCGCACTTCTTCGTCCCAATCCACTTGCTCGGCGGGGATGAACTCCACTTCGTCAAAGAAGAGGCGCAACCGACGGCGCAAACTGTGGAAGGCTTTTTTGTCCCACGCCAAAAGGAGGCTGATGCCCCGACTGATGCCGCCCGCAAAGAGGCGGGAAGTTCGCCCCGATGCCTGCAGGTAACTGGCGGCGTCGCCGAAGGTGATGAAGAGTTGACCGTTGCGCCGATGAAGGGTGACGGTTTCCGCCGTTTCCAATTTCCGCAAAACTTGCCCGTCGGCGAATTGCTGGCGCAAGTAGTCGGCGATTTCCTGCACCCGTTTCGGTAACGGTTGGTCGGGACGCAAATAGCGATAGCGGCGCATCGTCGCCAAGTAAGCGTCAATGCGTGCCTTGTCGTCGCTAACTTCCCGCAGCGCCAGCAGCAACGCCGAAAAATTGCGGGGTTGGTCGGTCGTCAGCGGGAAAGTCATCTTGGGCGCATCCAGAAAGAGGGCATAGCGAATCGTTTCGGGCAAATCCACACCCCGCACCAACGCATTGGTCGGGATGGCGATGCCGACGGCGACGGCGATGTCGCCTTTGCGGAACGCTTCCAAGTCCAATTCGTCGTAGGGAGCCGCTGCGATGCCCGCTTGGCGCAAAGTTGCCACGACTTGGGCAACTCCTTCGCGCCCTTCTTCGCTGGAGACGAAAATCAACCCGCCTTTGCCCAACCGCTTGACCCACTCAATGACTTGTCGCTTGGCGTCATCAAAATCTCTCACCCATTGCACGGCGTCGCAGACATTGCGCACCGTCACCCGCACGGGCGCAACTTCAAAACCCAACAACGCCCGAAAGAGGGCGACGCGCTTGGTGCGGGGGCGCAAGGTAGCGGACGAGACGACGAGGATGCCATGAGGATGGGACGAGGGGCGAGGGACGAGGGACGGGGGGAATTCGTCGGACAATTCTTCAGGCGCTTCGGTCAACTCAAGGTCTTCATCGGTTTGTTCGTCAGCGCTTTCGTCCGCCCCTTCGGTTTCCGCTGGCGTCCCCTTCACGCCTTTGATGGTTTGCCACGCCGCTTCTATGTCGGCGTCGGTAAAGCCCAGCAATTTCAGCACTTTGTCCACATTGCGCCCCGATTTCAGCAAGGCATCCACATCGTCCACGAAGACGAACTCAAAGCGGCGTCCTTGTAGCAGGTCAAAACTGGTCGCAAGGAACATGCTGGTCGTGACGAGGACTTCGTAGTCGCCCGCTTCAATGGCTTTGCGTTCCTTGCTGCGCCCCGTGTAAGCGACGACTTTTTTGTTGCCGAACTTTTGGCATCGTTCGGCGACTTGCTCCACCAGCATGCGGGTCGGGACGATGATGTAGGCGTTACCTGCGAGGAAGTGCGCCATCGCGATGCCGAAAGTCGTCTTGCCGACGCCTGTCGGAGCGATGAGAGCGAAACTTTCGCCCAACAAAACCCGCCGCGCCCAAACCCGTTGCAGCGACCAAAGGTCTACGCCCCAATGGCGGCGAAAGAAATCGGCAAAGGCTTGCTCGGTTTCCTGCAAGTAGCAAACCCAACGGTAACCGTTGAGTTTGTTGGCGGAACGCAGCAAGGTGCACAAGTCACTGTCAGGCAGCGCGTCCTTCAAGCAAGTTTCGCATGCCAGTCCCGCTTCTAAACGGTCGGCGCTGATGCGCCCGCCACAGTTGGGGCAAAGGGCTCGGAAGTAAGCGAGGGGCATCGCCTTTCCCCGCCCTTTTCAGCGGCTTGGGGGCGAAGGCGTTGGGGCAGTTGTGGGCGACGCCGATCCCGTTGTGGTGCCCGTGCCCAAACTGCCCAAAGCGCGATTGATGGCGTCTTGGGCTTCCTGCAAGGCGTCCCGCAACTTCTTTTCCCGATCCTGTGACATGCGCAATTGTTGCTCTCGGGCTTGGACTTCTTTCAACGCATTGTCCATCGGGATTTTCCAAGCGAACCAAGTGAAGGCGACGGTGACGATCACCCCGATGAGCGCGCCCACAATGAAGCCGAGGAGAAAGCCACCGCCTCGTGCAGGTGGTGCTGTCGGCTCGGCGCTGGGAGTGGCGACCACTGGTTGCTCCTGCCAAGTCTCCTTGCGCTCTTCCGCCATATCCGACACCTCCTCCGATGGCTACTCATCCTGCCACTGAGGGAAAAACGCGTTCGGCAACGGCGCTTACAGGTTGTCGCATCTTCCCCTCACTGTAAACAGCCTCCTTTGCCCTTCACCTTTCGCACGGGTTGCGGTTGACCTGTTTGGTAAGAGCGAACGGCGGCGTCCAAGAGGGCGACCGTTTGCGCCCCGTCCCATGCGTCCACCAGCGGCTTTTTGCCGTCCCGCACGCACTCAACGAAGTGAGCGATTTCGGCGTCCATCGGTTTGCCCGTCGTCGGGAAGGAAACATGCCTGTAACCCGATGGCTCGTCACTCAGGTAAAGTTCCCAGCCATCGCTTTTCGCTTTCAGCGTCCCCGAAGCGCCGCACAAAGTCAACGCCGTGCCCCAACCGCCTTGAATGGCGATGCTCACCCAAATCTTGCCGATGGCGTGTTCACCGAATTTCAGCAGGGCGACCACTTGGTCAGGCAGTGGATACTCAGGCAAATTGCCCGTTCGGACGGCGTAAGCGAACACCTCATCGGGTTCGCCCGCCATCCAACGGAGCAAATCGGCAGGGTGGACGCCGCCACCGAACATGATTTCCTGCGCCACGCCATCCCCCTTCCCCGCCCGCCAAGGCGTCGCTTTCAGCAACCGCCGAATGTCGGCGACATCGTGCAAGTAAGTCCCTTCGGCGTAATGCAACCGACCCAATTTCCCGTCTCGGACGAAAGCGTGGGCTTCGCGAAAGGACGGGACGAACCGAAGGACATTGCCGACCATCACGACGCACCCGTTTTGCTCCGCCAGTTCCGCCAGTTCCAGCGCTTCGTCCAACTTCGTCGTCATCGGCTTCTCAATCAGCACATGCTTGCCCGCCTGCAACATCGGTTTGGCGTGGGCATAGTGCAAGTGGTCGGGCGTGCAGATAGAGACGATTTGCACATCGTCTCGGTGGGCGACTTCCATGATGTCCGTCGTCCCTTCAGGGACGCCAAATTGCTGCATGGCATCAGCGAGGCGTTCCTTGTCGGTGTCGCAGAGTAAAACGACTTGCACATCCGCCAATCGCTGATAGGCAGCGATGTGGTTGCGACCGTGCCCCAAACCGACGACCGCCACCTTCCACATCGCCCTCAACTCCTTCGCGCCGTGCGTTGATTCGCCTAATCGCTGATCGTTGTCGGTTCTTTCCCCGTTTGCCGAAAGGTCAGCGCCGATTGAACCATCGCGTCAATGTCCCACTGCGGTCGGTAACCGATCAGGCTTTTCGCTTTCGTGTTGTCCAAGTCAAAAACCCATCGGACGGGCACTTGCCATTGCACGACGGGTTGCCCTGTCCGTTCGGCGATGAGGGAGACGGCTTCCGAGAAGGCGACGAGGCGAGGGGCGCTGATGTTGAAGGCTTCTCCGATGGCTGCCGTTTCTTCCATCGCCCGCCAACAACCTTGCGCCACATCGCGGGCATCCACGACTTGTTGCATCCACGGTCGCCCTTCGCTGTCGCGGATGTCGCACAGCGCTTCAGGTGGCGCATTGGCTTCCAGTTCCCGACATATCTCTTCGGCATCGGGCAGGTAAATTTCGCTTTGGGGATGTTTTTGTCCTGTCCGCAGAACTTGGCAGACAAAGTTAACCGTCCAGCGAGCCAGCACCTTGTCATCGGAGACGATGGCGGTCGGACGGATGACAGCGACCCGCAACCCCGTCGTCCGCGCCATGTCCCAGACGATTTGCTCGCCCACCCACTTCCCGATGGCATAAACGCCGATGGGGCGCTTGGGATGCCCTTCGTCAACGGGATGGTAGCAAGGCGCAAGGATGTGCGAATCGTTGGGATAAACTGCCGACGAACTGATGTGGACGAACCGATGCAGTCGGTCGGCATGCTTGCCCGCCGCATAAGCCAAATTGAAAGTCGTCATGACATTGTTGTGGAACGCTTCCACGCTCCCGCTGACGAAGTTGGCGGTGTGGATGATGGCGTCCACGCCCTCCACGATGCGCTCCACGAACGCCAAATCCAACAGGTTGCCTTCCACGATTTCCATTGCCAATCCATTCAGGCGAACCCGCATCGGGTCGTCAGGCAAGACGACTGCCCGAACTTCGTAGCGATGCTGCAAAAGCAGGCGAACCAATCGGCTACCGACTTGCCCTGCCGCTCCCGTCACCAGCACCTTCATGCCCATCGCCTCCGTCAGGCAATTTGCCATCGCTCATTGAAAGGGCGCTGATAGGCTTCCACTTTCAGCGCCATCACTCGCGCCACTTTCACGGGTCGGCGCAAAATCGCCGACTCGTAAACCGCCATGCACACCGCTTGCGAACGGTAGCCTTCTTCGCCGTCCACTTCCACCTTCAAGTTGCCTTGCTGGCAGGCGACGATGAACTCATGCACTTCCTGCGCCACCCCGTCCATCAAGCCGAAGGGAAACAGGCGCTCGCGTTCGTCGTCGGTCAGCGAGGCTAAAAACTCGTCCCGCAACTGCTCGCGGCGGATGGGTTCGTTGCGTCCCCGCAAAAACAAACCTGCCTCCAAATCTATCGCCCCTTCCGTCCCGTAGATGACTCGTGTGCCGATGGTTTTGGCGGGGGCGGTGATGGCTTCCACCCAAACGCCGATCGCCCCGTTCTCAAAGCGCAGCAAGGCATGGGTCGTGTCTTCAATCGTGGCGGTGACGGTTTCTTCGTGCTCGTTGACCTTGCGGAAGCGTTGGGGATTGAAGGTCGCCATGTCGGCAGCGACTTCCATGACTTCGCCGACATGGTAACGCATCAAGTCGGCGAAATGGACGCCGCCGTCCAGCGTCCATCCGCCACCCGAAAACTCCGCATGGTCGCGCCAGCCCCAATACCAACGCCGCTCAAAGACATCCAGCCAGTAAACCCGTTGCGGCTGACCGATGCGCCCTTGCCGAATTGCCCAATGGATTGCCCGCTGGTCGGGATAGCGCCGATAGTTTTCGGCGATGGACAAGACGACTTTGTTGCGCCGCGCCGCCTCCAAAATTTTCCGCCCCGCCCGCAAGGTGATGGCGAGGGGCTTTTCCAGCAAGACATGCTTGCCCGCTTCCAAGCAAGCGACGGCGACAGTGTGGTGCTCGTGATGAGGAACGACGATATCTACGGCATCCACCGAACCTGATGCCAACAAGGCATCCACATCCCGAAAGACAGCGGGACGCGTCCCTTGCCATTCGGCAATCTGGTTCGCCATCGCTTCCGCCGCTTCGCCGTTGACATCCACGCAAGCGACAATGCGAAAGGCACGAAAGCCCTTCTCCCACAAAGGCTGAAAGCCTTGTCGCACATGCGCGCCCATCATCCCGCCACAACCGATGAGGGCAATTGCCAATTCGCTATCCGCCACGCTCTCATCTCCTTTCCGCCCGCAAAGTTTACCGCACTCCTTTCCCATCGCCTAAAATTTCCCTCGCTACTCGCCATTCGCCACTCGCTGCCGTTCGGAAAGGAGTGTCAACGATGCGGTTTGTCGTTGCGTTAGCGCTGATGAGTGCCGTTGCGTTGGGGGCGCTCGCCTTTGGGGATGGGACGGGGGGCGCGGGACGGGGGACGCAGGAAAATCCCAAGCAAGGGTTGCTGTTGCCCGAAGAGACGAAGCACCTTTCGCAAGCGCAGCAACTCACTTTTGAGGGCACGAACGCCGAAGCCTATTGGTCGCCCGACGGTCAGTGGCTCGTCTTTCAGTCCACCCGTCCGCCTTATCAAGCCGACCAAATTTTCGTCATGCGCGCCGACGGCAGTTACCCACGCGTCGTCAGCACGGGCAAGGGGCGTTGCACTTGCGCTTACTTCACGCCCGATGGCAACGGCGTCATCTTTGCGACGACGCATCTTGCAAGTCCGCAACCGCCCCAGTTGCCCAAACTGGATATCCCCCGCTATGCGTGGGGCGTCTTCGCCAGTTACGAACTTTACCTGCGCCGATTGGACACGATGGAACTCATCCGCCTGACGGACAACGATGGCTACGATGCGGAAGCGACGATTTGTTGGAAGACGGGGCGCATCGTCTTCACGAGTTACCGCAACGGTGACCTTGACCTTTACAGCATGCGGTTGGACGGCAGTGACTTGAGGCGGTTGACGACGACGCTGGGTTACGAAGGCGGGGCGTTTTATTCGCCCGACGGCAAACGCATCGTCTTCCGCGCCTACTTGCCCAAGACGCCTGATGAAATCGCCGAATATCGGCGGTTGCTGCAACTTGGCGTCGTCAGCCCGCCGAGGATGGAGTTGTTCGTCATGGACGCCGACGGTCGGAATGTTCGGCAAATCACACATTTGGGAGGCATCAACTTCTGCCCTGCATGGCTGCCCGACGGCAAGCGCATCATCTTCGCCAGCAATCACCATGACCCGAAAAATTTTGACCTGTTCGTCATCAACGCCGACGGGACGGGCTTGGAACGGGTCACCTATCACCCTGCGCCCGATTTGTTCCCGCACTTTTCACCCGATGGCAAATGGCTCGTTTGGTGCAGTGGGCGCAACGCCACTCAACCCCGCCAGTTGCATGTCTTCAAAGTTGCTTGGCGCTGATTTCTTTCCCGCAAAGGTGTGATGGCTATCCCGACAACTTGCGGGCGAAAAGCGATGGAAGAGATGAGGCTTTGGCTTTTGGCGTTGCTGATGGTCGGCAACTTGAGGGCGCAACCCGTTTCGGTGGCGGGGACGGTCGTCCGTCCCGATGGGACGCCCGCTTCCTTCGCCCGCATCGTGCTCGTCGCCGAACCGCCCTTCGGTAAAGGGGAGGCAATTTGGCAGGAAGGGCGTTGCGACCAACGAGGGCGATTTCAATTGCGCCTGCCTTACCCATCCGAACTTCCCGCCGTCGTCATCGCCCATCAATCGGGCGTCGGGATCGGCTGGCAACGGGTGAGGTTGACAACTTCAACGGAAGGCGTCGTGCCGTTGCTCCCATCGGTTTCGCTAACAGGGCGATTGCGAGATGGCGGTGAAGCGACGCTGTTCGTCCGCCAGTTGCGCCCCATCGGGCTCTTCAATCCGCATCGCTTGCCCTTGCGCCTTGATCGGTTTGTGCCCGACTTTTTGCAAACGCGCACGGAGGCGGATGGGCGATTTGCTTTTGCGGATTTGCCCGACGGCTTCACAGCGGTCGTGGAAACAAGTTCGCTCCCTTGCCGCTTTGAAGTGCCCGTCGCCGATGGCGCGGACATCGCTTTGCCGCCGACGGGTATTCTCAGCGGTTTCGTCCTTCGCCCCGATGGTGCGCCCCTTGCCCGCGCTGACCTTCACGGCTTTCCCGAAATGGCGGAGGCACATTTAAGCGAAAGCCTTTCGCCCATCCCGTTCGTCACCCGCACCGACGCCGACGGTCGTTTTCGCATCGCCGTGCCTGCGGGGCGATGGACGGTGTGGCTGGTGGGAAGGGGCGATGCGGAATGGGTGAGTGTCCCGCAAAGCGTGGTGGTGAAGGCAGGCGAGATTGTCAAGGTCACCATCAAAGCACAACGCCCAGGCATCGTGCGAGGTTGGGTTGCCAATGCCGTCACCCGTTTCCCGCTGACGCGCCTGTTCGTTTGCGCCCAACTCGTTGACCGCCCATCGGTCGTCAGCGAAGTCGCCCAACGGTTGCCCGAAGGCGCTTACGAACTTCGGTTGCCTGATGGCGTTTGGCGACTCCAAGTTGCCGATGCGGGTTGGCAAAGCGAACCCGTGACGATGGAGGTCGCCGAAGGGGCAGTCGTGGAAGCGCCTTTCATTTTCGCACGCCCGTTCCCGACGGTGCGGGTTGCCGTCGCCGACGAACATGGCAAACCTGTCAAGGCGTGGCTGGCAGACAGTTTGGGCAACATGGGCGAAACGGATGAACGGGGCGAAGCGACATGGACAATCCCGCCCGATCGTCCCGTTCGCTTGATTGCTGCCACGCCCGATTTAATCCTTTGGGCATCGGCAACCGTGACGGCAAATCAAAGCGAGGTGCGGTTGCGTTTGCGGTCGGGCAAGGCGGTTAAGGGGCGGGTCGTGACGAAAGACGGGAAACCTGTCGCCAATGCGCTGGTCGGGTTGTGGGTGAGGTGGCAAGAGGGCGAAACGCCGATTTGCTTGCGAACGCAACGCACTTCTTCGGCTGGCGCTTTCCACTTCCTTGCGCCTGCGGGTGGCATCGGAGAAGTGAGGCTGATCAGCGGTGACGGCATTGTCGTTTTGACCAGTCGCTAATCACCAGTCGCTATTCGCTGCCGTTTTCCCGTCGTGGCTGATTTCTGTCGCGGCTGATAGCCGCTCCAACAGTTCGCCATTCGCTGCCGTTTTCCCGCCGCCAATCGCTACCGTTTTCCCGTCGCGGCTGATTTCTGTCGCGGCTGATAGCCGCTCCAACAGTTCGCTATTTCGCTGCCGTTTTGACCAGTCGCCAATCGCTAATCGCCAATCACTGCCGTTTTGACCAGTCGCTAATCACCAGTCGCTATTCGCTGCCGTTCAAGTTAGTGGCAACCGCTCCATTGGGGCGCGGCGGATGTCGTCCAAGACGCGCACCGATGTCTCCAACCGCATGGAGAGGGCGCTTAACCCGTAAACCAGCGTGATGCACCCGCAGATGCAATTGAGGATGAAAATCAAGGCGGCGTAACCGACGGCTTGCGTCCTTGCCCACATCGTCCCTTCCCGTGCGAAGGCTCGTCGGGGATGGCGGAAAATCTCGTTGATGGCAACGGGCACAGCGCCGAAGGTGAGGGCAATCCAAAAAAGCAGGTAAACGCCGACGGCGAAAAGGTTGACCACTTGGACGGCAGGAAAGACGAAGGGAAGGGGTAGCCTTAGGAAGCCCAAAAGGTTTTGCCCACTCAGGACGCATCCCACGCTGAACCAAAAGACAAGCCCCAACCATCGCATCTGCCACCACCATCCGCCCCACCGCAACCCGTTGACGATGGCGCGGCTGGGCAAGGGCGTAATAAGCCATTGCCACAGTTCGCCCGTTTGGTGCAACTTCCGCAAGTAACGGTGCACGGCTTGGTAACTGGCGAACCAAAAGAGGGGCGCAAGGAGGAAACCGATAAGCCATTGCGTTGCGAAAACGACGAAGGGAGCGAAGGAAAGGGCGAAGCCGAAAAGCAATGCGCCAAAGTAGGGCAGCCACGAAAGACGCCAACGGGTTGCCCGCACCATGTGCCGAAAGACGGGGTTGTTGACGCCCTCCAGCAATTTCGCTTCCAACTTCGGGATGACAAAAACCCACTCGCCAACTTGTTGAAGGAAGCGCAACAATCGGGCAAAAGGCGTCGGCATCGTTTGCCATCCGAGGGCGATGGATAGCCGAGGCAATGCCGCCAAACTAACCGCCACGAGCCCCCAACGGATGGCTGCCATCCCCATCACCCACCAACCCAAAAGGTTGGCAGGTGGCAACTTCATCATCCCCGCCAACTTGCCCTGCAAAGCGAACAGGAACAAGCCGACGGAAGGGCTCAAAGCGGCGAGAGCGTTCCATTTCGGCACGACCGTTAGTGATGCGATGGCGAGGCTGAGGACGGTCAAAGCGTTGAAGCCTATCCGCCCGAAACGGGCGAGGACTTGCAGGGCAAGACTTTGCGACCACGCAAGGCAACCGATGTCTATGGCGCTGACCATCAGCCAGATGAGGATGAAGGTGGCATCCAAACTTGCGCCTTCATCCGCCAGCAAGTAACCGATGAAGGGCATCAAAGTGGTGACGGTGCGCCATGCGAAAGTTTCGGGCAGGAAAGCAAGAGGCGGTTTGACAGGGACGGTCTTTTCCGCCCATGCCCAATTGAGCCAACCCCATCGCAACAAGCCACCCAAACCGAAGCAAGTGACTGCCCCTGCGATGAAACATTCGCCCGCCGAGAAAGTAAACCGCTGTCGCAAAATGCCCCAAAGGAAACCCTGCACGAAAAAGAGGGCGACGGCGAGGGGAAGCAACGGGGCGAAGCGGTTGAGCCCTTTCGGTTCGTGCAGCCAACGAGCCAATCGGTCAAGGCGGACAAACCCTGCGACCGCCGCCATCACCACGCCCGCCCACAAAGGCGAAAGGAAGCCTGCATAAAAGGGTTGCGCCATCAAAGCGGAGAAAGCGGGAATGTCCATCCGCAGTTTCGCAAGGGTGAGCCAGAAAGCGACGAAGTTGCCGAAAAGCCCCAGACTGACGATGACCCCGCAGATAATCAGCCACGCCCGCGACCCTTCGGTGAAGGGGGCTTCCAATCGGTTCAGTTGGCGCATGCTCCAAACGAGGGGAAACAAGCAAAAGAAAAGCGCCCCGATGTCGCTGAAAGGAAGCGGGGCGGCAAAAAGCAGCAGGAAGGCAACAGCCACATTCCAATCCACCACGCCGACGATCAAAGCGAGGGGGATGGCGTGGATGGCAGGCAACCCGCAAAGGGCAAAGGCGACGGCGTGCAAAGGCATCCAAAGCAGGGCTGCGTAGAGGCGGGCGGCGAAGGCGGGAAATTTGCGGGCGATGACGAGACGATGGCTTGACATGGGCAGCAAGCGCAAAAAGTCCAGCGTCCCCCGTTCGGCGTCATCGGCAAAGGAGCGTTGTGGCAGGGTTTGCTCCAACACCCCCCGATGGACGATTTGAGCGAGGAGGGTGAAAATAACAGCGAGGCTGCAAAAGACAGCAGGCAAGGCGTCCGAGGGGTCGGCGTTGCGGGCGGCAAAGAGGGCGAGACAGCCAAACAGCAAGACGATGAAAGTGCCCAAAGTGAGCCAAAGGCTCACACCCTTCAGGAAGGTGAAGGGCTCAAAACTTCGCCACTCATGCCGCCAAAACGGGTTTTCATCGGGATGCCAAAATCGCCCCATCCCTTTTTCGCCCCCAAAACGGCAGCGAATAGCGACTGGCGATTAGCGATTGGCGATTAGCGACTGGTCAAAACGACAGTGACTGGCGATTAGCGACTGGTCAAAAACGGCAGCGAATAGCGACTGTTGGAGTGGCTATCAGCCACGACAGAAATCAGCCGCGACGGGAAAACGGCAGCGAATAGCGATTGGCGATTAGCGACTGGAAAACGGCAACGAATGCCTGATGCGTCGCGCCTTTTAGGCGCTCCAACAAACCTGTTGGAGTGGCTATTAGCCACGACAGGTTATCAGCCACGGCAGGCTATCAACCACGACGGGCTACCAGCCACGACAGGCTACCAACCGCGACGGGCTATCAGCCACGACGGGAAACGGCAGTGATTGGCGAGATGGCAGCGAGTAGCGATGGGTTATTTCCCAGTCGCCAGTCGCTCTTCGCTGGTCGCTGAATTACGGGATCAACACCAGTTTGCCGAAGAAGTTGCGGCTTTCCAAGACTTCCTGCGCCTTGGCGGCATCGGCAAGCGGGAAAGTGCGGTCAATGACGGGCTTCAACTTGCCTTCGCCGACGAGGCGGACAATCGTCAGCAATTCGCTGGTGCGCCCCATCATGGAACCGATGAGTGCTAACTGGCGGCTGTAGAAGTAACGCAGGTCAACGGTGACGGTTGGTCCGCTCGTCGCCCCGCAAGTGACGAGGCGTCCGCCTTTCGCCAACGCCCGAATGCATTGCTCAAAAACGGCGGGACCGACATGCTCAAAGACGACATCCACACCTCGCCCGTCCGTCAGTTCGCGCACTTTGTCGGCGATGTTTTCGCGGTTGTGATTGATGGTGGCATCAGCGCCCAACGCTTTCGCCTTCTCGCACTTTTCGTCCGTGCCCGCCGTCGCAATGACAAACGCCCCCGCCAGTTTGGCGATTTGCACGGCAGCGACGCCGACGCCACTGCCAGCGCCGATGACCAACACCCGCTCGCCCGCTTTCAGCCCTGCCCGCGTGATGAGCATATGCCACGCCGTCAGGAAAGTTAGCGGGAAGGCAGCCGCTTGCTCAAAAGTCAAGTTGGACGGCATCGGAAGGAGGTTGCGGGCAGACACTTTTGCATATTCGGCGTAACCGCCCCAACATTTCGCCCCGAAGATGCCGAAGGATTGGCACATGCTATCTTCGCCCATCCGACACCACTCACACTCGCCGCAAGTGAGGTTCGGGTTGACAATCACCTTGTCGCCGACTTGCACATTGGTCACGCCGTCGCCGACGGCGACAACTTCCCCCGCCACATCGCTGCCGGGCACATGAGGCAACGCAAGCCGATAAGCGGGAATGCCGATGCGCAGCCAGATGTCCAGATGGTTGAGGGCGCAAGCGCGGACACGAAGGACCACTTCGCCCGCATTGGGTTGCGGGTCAGGCAACTCCATGTAGCGCAACCCGTCAATGCCACCGTGTTCTACGATTGCGACTGCCTTCATCACCATCACCCCTGCATCGCAGTTTGGCATTCCGTCGCAAAGGCAATTTTGGCAACAAGCGACGATTTGTGGGACGAGGGGCACGGGACATGTTGTGGGCTTTCTGTCAGTCACCGATTGCTACTCGCCATTCGCCACTCGCTACTCACTGCCTTGCGTCAAAATTGCAACCGCACAAGACGGTTGGCTGTAAGCGGGAGTGGCGAAAGCCTGAAGCCTTCGGAGGTGTTCACGATGCAGCGAGGGCGAGCGCAAGTTCTGGCAGCGATGCTTTTGACCGCATTGGTGGCGGGGATGGCGCTGACGCAAAACGCCGAAACGCCGTCAGTGCCTGTCGGCACGCGCATCGCCAATTTGTCCTTCCGCGACATTGACGGCGTTGCTTACACACTCGCCGACCTTCAACGCCATCGCGCCGTCGTGTTCGTCTTCTTCTCCATCCAGTGCCCGATGGCGCGCAAGTATCCCAGTCGCATCGCCCGACTGCACGAAACTTTTGAACCACAGGGCGTTGCCTTTTTCGTTGTCAACCCCATGCCCCATGAGCCGTTGAGCGAGGTGCGCCAGTATGTTCGCGAGGTTAGTTGGAAGATGCCCGTCATCAAGGGTTGGGAGTTGGCGCAGGCATTGGGTGCGACGGTGACGCCCCAAGCCGTCGTGTTAGACAGCAACGGTGTCCTTCGCTATCGGGGGCGCATTGACGACAATGCTGACGAGGCACAAGTGACCCGCCACGATTTGCGCGATGCCATCGCCGCCGTGTTGGAGGGTAAACCCGTGCCCAACCCCGAAACGCCCGCGCAAGGTTGCGTCATCGCTTTCCCCAAGCCCCGCCCCAAAACGGGTTCGGTCACCTTCTATCGCGATGTCCTGCCCATCTTGCAAAACCGCTGCCAATCGTGCCATCGCCCCAACGGGGCGGCGCCCTTCCCGTTGATGACCTACGAGGAAGCGTCAGCATTTGCGCCACTCATCAAGCCGTATGTGCAAACACGCCGAATGCCCCCTTGGAAGGCTGAACCTGTCGCCGAGTATCTCAACGAGCGACGGTTGAGCGAGGCGGAAATCGCCACGATTGTCCGCTGGGTGGAGGAGGGTTGCCCCGAAGGCGACCAAAAAGATGCGCCACCTCCAAAGCAATTTGCCAGCGGTTGGATGTTGGGCGAACCCGATTTGGTGTTGGAGCCCGACCGCGAGTTTCGCTTGGAAGCGACAGGGCGGGATGTCTATCGCCACTTCGTCTTCCCGACCAACTTCCCCGAAGACAAGTTCGTGACGGCGATTGAGGTCATTCCGGGCAACCCTCGCGTCGTCCATCATGTCATCGCCTTCATTGACACTTCAGGGCGCGCCAAGCAATTGGACGGGCGAGACGGACAGCCCGGCTACGAAGCCTTCGGCGGACCTGGCTTCATCCCCGCTGGCGGTTTGGGCGGTTGGGCGCCAGGCAACATCCCCGTCCCCCTTCCCGACGGCATCGCTTATCGGCTACCGAAGGGCGCCACCATCGTCATTCAGGTGCACTACCACAAGTCGGGCAAGCCCGAAACCGACCGAACGAAAGTCGGCATTTATTTCGCCAAACAACCGCCCCGACAAATCGTCCATGTCTTGCCCGTGTTGAACTTCCTGTTTGCCATCCCGCCGGGCGCTGAGCGCCACGAGGTGCGCGCCGAAGCGACTTTCACTCGCGATGTGAAAGTGCTGGCGGTGATGCCCCACATGCATTTGCTGGGGCGGGAGATGAAAGTGACCGCGATTTTGCCTGACGGAACCGAAAAGCCCCTCGTTTGGGTTCGCGATTGGGACTTCAACTGGCAGGAGACCTACTTCTTCAAAGAGCCGCTCCGCTTGCCCGCAGGGACGAAGGTGCAAGTCGTCGCCTACTACGACAACTCGGAGAAAAACCCCCGCAACCCCAACAAGCCACCCAAGTGGGTGCGATGGGGCGAGCAGACGACGGACGAAATGTGCATCGCTTTCGTCTGGTTCGTCCACGACGACACTCGCACGGCTGCCCGCTAAAGGCGAAATTTGTCAAGGGCGAAGGAGTGGGCGCGGTGACTTTGCGGCAATTGCAAGAGCAAATTCGGCGCACTTACTTTGAGCGCGACGCCGAACGAGGGCTGGAGCGCACCTTCCTTTGGTTCGTGGAGGAAGTGGGCGAATTGGCTCGGTTGCTAAAAAGCGACCGAAAGGACGCGGAGGCGTTGCGGACGGAGTTTTCCGATGTGCTGGCGTGGCTGTTGAGCGTGGCGAATTTGGCGGGCGTGGACATTCAGGAAGCGGCGCAGCGTTATGCCGATGGCTGCCCCAAATGCCACGCTTCCCCTTGCCGTTGCCCGATGCGTTAACTCGCTCGCCGTTTGCGCTTGGAAAGGAGGGCACGAAGGTGGCGCAACCGTTGCGAGTTGCCATTTTCACGGGCGGGCATCCCTTTGAGCGGGATGCCTTTTTCGCCGTCTTTGATTCGCCCGAAATCCGTTGGGACGAGTTTCCCCAACCTGCTGCCAACGAGTTGTGGCGGGGCGAGCGGTTGCGGGATTACGACGCCATCGCCCTTTACGACCTTTGGCAGGAAATCACCGACGAGCAAAAGCAAGGGATGGTTCGGTGGCTGCGAGAGGAAGGCAAAGGGTTGCTCGCCATTCACCACAGCATCGCCAACTACCAGCACTGGGACGAGTATCCCCGCATCATCGGCGCCCGCTACTTTTTGCAGCCCGACCTCGCTCCCGACGGGACGCCCTACGAGCGCTGCCAAGTGCACTTTGATGTCACCTTCTCGGTGCGGGTGTTGGATACCCAGCATCCCGTCACGCAAGGGTTGCCCGAACGCTTTGAGGTGGTGGACGAGACCTACAAGGGCTTTTGGGTTTCTCCGACGGTTCATCCGCTCTTGGGCACCGACCACGAATTGAGTGCTCCGACATTGGCTTGGGCGCATCAATACGGCAAGGCGCGGGTCGTTTACCTGCAACTGGGGCACGGTCCGACGGCTTACGAGAACCCGCATTATCGCCGTTTCGTCCACAACGCCCTTTTGTGGGTGGCGGGGCGCATTTAAATCCGTCACATCGCCGCCGGTCGGCGCTTGCCGACGATGACGGGCTCGGCGACTTCCGTTTCGTCGGGGAAAATTTTGCCTGGGTTGCAAACGCCCTCTGGGTCAAAGACCGCCTTGATTTTCCGCATGACGGCAAGTTCGTCGGGCGTGAACATGAAGGGCATAAAGGCGCGCTTCTCCAAGCCGACACCATGCTCTCCCGTCACCGACCCGCCGACTTCCACGCACCGTCGGATGATTTCCGTGCTGACTTTCAGCGCCCGTTCCACTTCATCGGGCTTGCGCTCGTCAAAGAGGATGCAAGGATGCAAGTTCCCGTCCCCCGCATGGAAGATGTTGGCGATGCGCAGACCGTATTTTTCGCCGACGGCATAGACGAACCGCATCATCTCAGGGAGTTTGCTTCGGGGCACCATTCCGTCTTGCGTGATGTAACTGGGCGTTAAGCGCCCTAAAGCCCCAAAGGCGCGTTTGCGGGCGAACCAAAGTTGCGCCCTTTCTTGTTCGTTGCGCGCCAGCAAAATCTCAATGGCGCGATTTTTGCGGCAAATCTCCTTCACCCGCTCCGCCTGCCGATCCAACGCCACTTCCAACCCATCCAGTTCAATCACCAGCAACGCTTTCGTCCCTTCGGGCAGTTGCAAGCCGAAGGCTTCCTTGAGGGCATCCAACGCCACATGGTCAACGAATTCGGCGGCAGCGGGAATGATGCCAGCGGCGATGATGTCAGAGACCGCTTGCGCCGCATCGTCCACACTGGCGAAGGAAACCCGCATCGTTCGGTAACTTTGCGGGTTTCTGGTCAACTTCACCCACGCCTTCGTCACGATGCCGAAAGTCCCTTCCGAACCGATGAAGACGCCCCGCAAATCGTAACCGACGCTCTCTTCCGTCTTGCCCCCCAGCCAGACAACTTCACCGTCGGGCAGGACGACTTCCACGCCGAGGATGTGGTTGGTCGTCACGCCGTATTTGAGGGTGTGCGGACCGCCCGAATTTTCGGCGATGTTGCCCCCGATGGTGCAAGCGACTTGGCTGGACGGGTCAGGCGCGTAGTGGTAGTTCCATGCCTTGACGGCGTTGGTGATGTGGATGTTGACGACGCCCGCTTCCACCAAAACGCAACGGTTGCGGATGTCCACTTGCAGGATGCGCTTCATGCGGGTCGTCGTGATGAGGACGCCGCCCCGCTCCGCCAACGCCCCGCCCGAAAGCCCCGTCCCCGCCCCGCGTGGGATGATGGGCAACCCGTAACGGCGCAACAGTTTGACGACGGCAACGACTTCTTCCGTTGAGCGCGGGAAGACGACCAAATCGGGCGGGTGCTTGAAGACCGACAACCCATCCGTCTCGTAAACGACGAGTTCACTCGGTTGGGCAATCACGCCGTCGGCGCCGACGATGCTTTGCAACTCCCGCACTAAAGCATCCCGTTGCATTTTCGCTCGCCCCGCTTGATGGCAACTTAGGTGCGCCGTCAAAAGTGTAGCGCCGAGGCAAATTAGGGGCGTCGTGGCTGGTAGCCTGTCGCGGCTGATAGCCCGTCGCCGCTGATTTCTGTCGCGGCTAATAGCCGCTCCAACAGTTCGCTATTCGTTGCCGTTTTTGACCAGTCGCTAATCGCCAGTCGCCCGTCGCTGCCGTTTTGACCAGTCGCCAATCGCCAGTCGCCAGTCACTGCCGTTTTGACCAGTCGCTAATCGCCAGTCGCCAATCGCTGCCGTTTTGACCAGTCGCCAATCGCCAGTCGCTACTCGCTGCCGTTTTCCCGTCGTGGCTGATTTCCGTCGCGGCTGATAGCCACTCCAACAGTGCGACTTCAGGGCAAACTGCCGTTTGCCCCTACCATTCGCCACTCGCCATTCGCTACTCGCTGCCGTTTCCCCATCATCTTGCCCGCCATAATTTGGTCGGTCGCCATTCGCTTCAACGGAGGTGGCAGTCGGATGACGATTGTCGCTGCGTGGTTGGGGCAGCGCTCGCTTGCCGAGCGGATTGCTGTCTTGCTCGTCGCTAACTTGCTGCTTGTCGCTTGCGCTCAAGTTCGCATCCCGTTGCCCTTCACGCCCGTGCCCATCACGGGGCAAACCTTTGGCGTTTTGCTTTTGGGTGCGTTGCTCGGTCGCCGCTACGGCACAGCGATTGTGATGGCGTATGTGTTGGAAGGCATTGTTGGGTTGCCCGTCTTTGCGGGTTGGAGTGGCGGGTTGGCGAAATTGTTCGGACCGACGGGCGGTTACATCGTCGGGTTTGTGCCCGCTGCGTTCGCCGCTGGTTGGCTGATGGAACTCGGTTGGGGTCGCTCGTTTGCCAAAGCGTTGGCTGCGTTGCTCATCGCCAACGCCATCATCTATGCCTTCGGGTTGCCCTGGCTCGCCTTCTTCGTCGGCATTGACAAAGCGTTGGCGATGGGCTTGTTGCCCTTCGTGCTCGGCGATTTGCTCAAAGCCACCGCCGCCGCCAGCATCGTCTTCCCCACAAGCCGCCGCGCTTAATCGCCCATCAGACATTGGTCATTGCCCAATTGGTCATTGGTCATTGCCTCATTGGTCGTTGCCCATTGCCCAATTGGTCATTGGACATTGGTCATTTCCCTTTGTCGGCGGAAGAGTTCGTAGAGGATGATGGCAGCAGCGACGGCGGCGTTGAGCGAAGCGACTTTGCTTTCCATTGGGATGCTGACCTTCAAATCCGCCAGTTGCAAAGTCTCCGTTGAAACGCCCCGCGCTTCGTTGCCGATGACGAGGGCGACGCGGGGCGCATAGTCAGCATCAAAGCAATCGGTGCCCCCATGTGGGACGGTCGCCACCAATTGAACGCCTTGCTCTTTGAGCCAACTTTGCACTTCGCTGACGCTTGAGATGGGCAACACGGGCAACCGTAAGATGCTGCCTGCGCTTGCCCGAACAGTTTTGGGCGCAAAAGGGTCGGCAGTGCCCTTCGTGTAAAGGACGGCGACGGCGCCAACGGCAGCGGCAGTGCGAAGGATGGCGCCGACATTTGTCGGGTCTTGCAGCCCTTCCAAGATGACGAAGGTGGCGAAAGGAGGGATGGTCATTCGCTCCAAACGCTCCCAAGTCGGCTGAGCGATGGCGGCGACGACACCTTGTGGCGTTTCGGAAGGCGCCAATTCGTCCAGCAATTCAGGCGCCATCAACACGATGGGCACGCCTTGCGATTGCGCCTTGGCGATGATGTGTCGCCCCCGCTCCGTTTCGGCAAAGGATGGGGTGAGGGCGACGAGGCGAACGAGGGTCGGTGCATCGTTTAAGGCTTCGGCGACAAAGGTTGCCCCGTCCAGCAAAAAGGCGCGGTGCTTTTTGCGGGTTTGCGGTTCAGTCAGGGCGCGCAGGAACTTGAAGACATCATTGTGGCGACTGATGACCAACCGCATCGTCGGTTTCGCCATCCGTTACATTGCGCCCGCTGCCTTCAATCGCGCCATCGCTCGGTCTCTGGCTTGTTGGGCACGCTCGCGGTCAATGGTCGGGTCTTGAAAGTTGCGCAACCGCTCCAACGCCCGCTGCAATGCACGGCGGGCGCGTTCCACATCAATCTCGCGGTCCAATTCGGCGACATCGCAAAGGATGACGGCACGGTTGTCGGCGACTTCAAAAAAGCCGCCCGTCGTCGCGATGCGCACTTCTTCGCCGTCGGCGAGTTTGAGGGTGATGACGCCCGTGCGCAAGGCGACAACCATCGGGGCGTGCAGTGCCATCACGCCGAAACTGCCTTCCCACCCTGGCGCCGTCAGCGACACCACTTGGTCGGACGAAAAGAGCACCCGTTCGGGCGTCACGACTTCCACCGTGAAAGTTCGCGCCATCCCTGCATCACCGTGCCCAAAGTTTGTCACTTAAGGCGAGTGGCGAATAGCGAGGGGCAAATGGCAAAGGGAATGTTTTGTCGGGGGCGTCTCTTGGCGCACCGAAATTTTTGAGCGGCTCAAGAGAGCCACCCAACACCTCGCCGCAGCGTTTGCTGTCAAGGAGCGTCATCAAAAGTTGACGGGTTCGCCCGCTTCGGCAGAACGCAAGGCGACTTCCACGAGGCGGATGACTTCCCTGGCTTCTTCGGGCTTAACGGCTAACTCCGCCCCTTGCGTCAAGGCGGCGGCGAAGTTGCGATAAAAGTCGCGCCAATCGCCCCGAAGGCTTTCCAGCGTCATTTCTGCGTCGTGCCCGTTCAAGTTCGTCCACACTTTGGCGCGGTGTTCAGGGGCTTCCCGCGCCTTGTTCAAATCGCCTTGCCTGAGGGCATCTTCCTGCGGGTCTAACCCGAACTTGATGAGCCCGCCTTTATCGCCGAGGACGAACCATCTTGGACGCTCCGCTTTGCGCAGGTAGTTGACTTCCAAAGTGGCGGTTTTCCCATCGCCGTAGTCCAGCACGACGCGGAAGAAACTTTCCACGCTCAATTGCCAGAGGCGAAAATGTCGCCACGCCATCACCTTTTTCGGTTTGCCCATCAACAGCAAGGCTTGGTCAATCAGGTGAACGCCCCAATCGTGGAGCAGCGAACCCATGCTCGTTCGTTCTGCCCGCCATCGCCCTGGCGGACCATAACGACCGACATTCAACTCCGTCAGCCACACTTCGCCGAGCAACCCGCTCTCTATCGCCTTGCTCACCGTCAGGAAATCCCAATCCCAACGGCGGTTGTGGAAGACGGTCAAGAGGCGATTTTGCCGTCGCGCTTCGGCGATCAAATCGTCGGCTTCGGCGACGGTGAGGGTGAAGGGTTTGTCCACGACGACATGCTTGCCCGCTTGCAAAGCGGCTTTGGCGAAGGCGTGATGGGTATTGTGGGGCGTGGCGATGACGACGGCGTCCACTTGCGGGTCGGCGAACAGGTCGTCGGGTGACGGGTAAGTTTTGACGCCCCAATCGTGTTGGGCTTGTCGCCGTCGCCCTTCATCCCGCGAGGCGACCGCCACCAACTGCAACCCCTCCACTTGCGCGATGAGGGGCGCATGGAACACCCGCCCCGCATAACCGTAGCCGATGAGACCCAGGCGGATCACCCCTATCACCTCCAAGCGATTGGCGATTAGCGACTGGCGACTGGTAATTTATCGCTTTTGAAGGGTGCGCATGAGAGCCACGATCATCCGCCCGATCATTTCCGTCTCCGCCAGCAACTCTCTCAAGGTGCTTTGATCACAAAAACCGAGGCGATTGGCAACGATCAAGTGGGTTTCCAATTCGTAAAGGGAACCCCGTGCAACCCGAAGGAACTGCACGAACTCTTTCGTCGTCCCCCGCCCCCAACCTTCCGCAATATTTGCTGGCACGGAAGTCGCCGCCCGTTGGATTTGGACAACCAAACCAAAACGCTCAGACGAAGGAAATTTCCGCACGAATTGATAGACACGGGTCACCAGTGTCACTGCCCTTTGCCAAACTTCCAAGTCTTGGTAGGACTTGACCGGCTTCATTCTGTTCACCTCCCACCAGTCGCTAATCACCAGTCGCCAGTCGCTTTTGTTCAGTTGATGCTGAAACTGTAAGTGGGTCGTCCCGTGACAATCCAAATCCAACTCCAAACGCTGCCTGTCACATATTCGCCGACGATGATGCCCAAAGCGAAGGGAACGAGGGCGTGATATGTCCGTTGACCGCCATATCGGAC
>Ga0079992_157398_pt1 | contig 48919 bp, 39 predicted proteins | sample FaiFalFF_MnMetaG_3_FD_69197 | JGI IMG/M metagenome (GOLD analysis project Ga0079992, IMG submission 69197) | Freshwater microbial communities from Yellowstone National Park, Wyoming, USA - Fairy Falls B (FF_Mn_B) MetaG (SPADES assembly) (version 2) | ecosystem: Environmental > Aquatic >...
CTGATCGGGCCCAAGAGTTCACATCGACGGCCCGGTTTGGCACCTCGATGTCGGCTCGTCGCATCCTGGGGCTGGAGGAGGTCCCAAGGGTTGGGCTGTTCGCCCATGAAAGCGGCACGTGAGCTGGGTTCAGAACGTCGTGAGACAGTTCGGTCTCTATCCGCCGCGGGCGTCGGACGGTTGCGGGGAGCTGGCCCTAGTACGAGAGGACCGGGCTGGACGGACCGCTGGTGTGCCAGTTGTCGGCCAACCGGCAGCGCTGGGTAGCCATGTCCGGACGGGATAACCGCTGACAGCATCTAAGCGGGAAGCCCACCCCAAGATGAGCCGTCCCACCCCACACGGGGGTAAGGCCCCGGGGAGATGACCCGGTAGCGAGGCGGCCGGTGGACAGCGGGTAACCGACTGGAGCCAAGCCGTCCTCATGGCCGAGGCCAGTCCTCAACCATTCGGGAGCTCAGTGAGGACCGACACAGTCGAGCGGATCGTTCGCAGATGTCTCGATCGGATCGCCGGCTCACCCGTGCGCGTGGCCGAGAGCGGTGTGGCAACACCCCGCTCCATCCCGAACCGGGTCGTGCCCCACACCAGCGCCGGAGAGTACTGCGCGGGCAACCGCGTGGGAGGCGAGGCCGCTGCGCGCACACCCGACGAGAAGGTTCGCGATGACCCATCCGCTCGCCCGCCGCGGGGTGGAGCAGCGGCAGCTCGCTGGGCTCATAACCCAGAGGTCGTGGGTTCGAATCCCACCCCCGCTACCAGTGAAGAACCCTCGGGGTTATCCCCGAGGGTTCTCTTCTCATCTACGCGTGAGCTGCTGTCTACCACGTGACGTCGGGTCAGTCTGTCTAGTCCGCTGCCACCACCTGCTGTCGCCGCCGCTCGGTCGCTATCGCATCCGCTGCATGGATCGCGTCGAAGACCATATCCGGCGTCACTACGAACGGCATGTTGTGAATGGTTTCCCCTGGAGCACAGGCTCGCTCGGCGACCAGCCGTAACTCGGATTCGCTCGCGTCCGCTAGATGGAGCTCGGCCAGTGTCGTCGGTAATCCGACAACAGCACAGTAGTCGATGAAGGTATGCAGTTCGTCAGTCGGGCGCCCCTCGAGAACCAACTGGACCAACGTCCCAAAAGCGACTTTCTCGCCGTGCAGGATCATGTGCGTCCGCTCATGCAGCGCAGTGATGCCGTTATGGACCGCATGCGCTGCCGCGAGGCCGCCGCTCTCGAAGCCGAGTCCGCTCAACAGGGTGTTGGCCTCGACCACCCGCTCGACCGCCAGCGTAACGGCCTGTCGTTCGACCGCTCGGACAGCGGCCGGGCCATACGTCATCAGCGTGTCCCAACACAGCTTCGCCAGGTTTGCAGCGGCAAGCGTTGCAACTCCCCCTGCCATTGCCGGCCGCCGCGACTCGAGATTGGCGCGCGCTTCGACCCAGGTCGAGAGCCCATCGCCAATCCCCGCGACCAAATAGCGAACGGGCGCCCGAGCGATCACTTCCGTATCGACCAGCACGAGATCCGGGTTGCGTGGCAATATGAGATACCGATGGAACACGCCTTCATCCGTATAAATGACCGACAGGGCACTCGTCGGAGCATCGGTCGAAGCCACGGTCGGCACGCTGACACAGGCCGCGTTCAGATGAAAGGCGACCGCCTTGGCGGTGTCCAGAATTTTCCCGCCACCGACCCCGGCGACCACCGTCACTGTGTCCTGCCGACCGATCTCGCTCAGGCGGGCGATCTCTCGCTCCGAGCACTCGCCAGCAAAATCGGCTCGCGTCACCGCGATACCGGCCTGGGCCAGCTGATTGGCGAGTTCCTGACCTGCCGCCGGCCACGTCCGCTGGTCCACGATCAACAGGACTCGGTCACCAAGTGGTCGAATCAGCTCACCGGCCTGCCGCAATGCCCCGCGGCCCTGCACGTACTTGCGCGGCGCGATCATTGCTGCCAGCATCGGCTCTTCTCCTTTCGTCCACCCGTGCCGCTTGCTGGGAAACCCTACACAAAAAGTATGACCGGGGGCAGGCGCTGAAACGTTGCAGAAGTGTGACCCGCACCGTGCTACGGTGTGATCACCGCCCGCCCGAAATACCGTCCGTGCTTGAAATCGTCGATCGCCCGGTTGATCTCTTGGAGCGTGTAGCGCTGCGTAAACACGCGGACTTTCCCTCGAGCCACAAGATCGATCAGTTCGACCAGCTCCTTGTAGTTTCCAACCAGGCTCCCAGCAACCGTCAACTCGCCGAAAATCATGCGTACGGTCGGAATCTCCAACGTGCCCCCATAGCCGATGATCAGATGGGTGCCGCCCTTGCGGAGCATCTGCCAGCTCTGCTGTTCGACCCCCTGCTCACCGACGAAGTCGAGCACGACGTGCGCACCACCACCGGTGAGCTCCCGAATTTCCGCGGCCAGATCAGGACTACCAGCCAGAACTTGGTCGGCCCCGAGCTCGCCAGCTCGCTCCCGCGCCAATGGCGAGCGATCGACGGCGACGATCCGCACCCCCGCCAGTGCCCGCAGGACCTGGAGAGCGATGTGCCCGAGTCCGCCGATCCCGATGATCACCACCCAACCATCCGGCGGCGCGATGCGGCTCGCCCGCTTGGCTGCTCGATAGGCCGTCAGCCCCGCATCGGCCAGGGGCGCGATATCCACCAGATCGACGTCCTCAGGCACTTTCACCAGCGCCCGTTCGGTCGTGACGAGATACTGGGCGAACCCACCGTCCGAGTCCAATCCCGGAAACCGCGCGCTCGTGCAGTACATGTCCTCCCCGACCCGGCAGCCGAGACAGAGCCCGCAGGTGGCCTGCGGGTGGCAAATCACGCGATCTCCCACCCGCACGTTGCGCACGGCACTGCCAACCGCCTCGACGATACCCGTGTTCTCATGTCCGAGCGTGTACGGGAGCAGCTTTCCTTCCGGATCGAGGATCGGGCGCCATACCCCCTCGATGATGTGGAGATCGGTCCGGCACAGCCCTGCTCCCACGATACGGACGATCACCTCGTCCGGTTGCCGGATCGTCGGATCGGGAACAGTCTCGAGGCGCAGCTCTTCCTGCATCGCCGGATCATACCGATACAGTCGCGCAGCCAGCACCGCCTTTCCTCCTCTCACTACATGAGCTGGCCGCGCAGTGCTGCGCAGCCAGCTCGCCTTCCACCTTGCCCCCGATCGGCTCAGGCTGCCTGCTGGGCGGCCAGCAGCTGGCCGATCGGATCCTGCGCCAGCTTCGCCTTCTGCGCCGCAATGTCGATGCCGTACAGGCGCGCCGCGTTCTCGCCGAGGATCTTCCGCTTCGCCTGCGGCGTCAGATCGACTCCGTATTCCTCTTTGATGTCCTCCGGCAGCTCGAACCGCGCGAACGCCTCCACGATCCACTTCGGTGTCCAAATCGCGTAGTCGCTCCCGAACAGAATCTTGTCCTCACCCACCCAGTAGAGCAGGTTGGCCATGATCTCCGCGAAGTAGCGCGGGCGCGTCGCGATGAAGGCCGAGGCCACCGCCAGCCCCGCATAGACGTTCTTCTCCTGCTTGGCGATCCAGCAGAAATCGTCCAGCCGGGGCAAGCCCACATGCTCGATGATGAAGTTCAGCTCAGGAAAGTCGGTCGCCGCATAGTCCACATCGTGCACGTCGAAGGCATCCTTACTCAAGGGATAGACCGTCGGCCCTTTGTGGACATGGATGTTCTTGATGCCCAGCTCGCGGCACAACTCCAGATACCGGTAGGCCATCGGATCACTGAGCTTCCAGCCACGAGACCCGTCGTACCACTCGGCGGTATAGAGCTTGAGCCCACGGATCGGATACTGCTCGACCATGCGGCGGAACGTCTCCAACCCCGCCTCGCCCCAGCGGGGGTCGAACGATCCGCAGAGGATGAAGCGATCCGGATACTTCTGGACGAGCACGTAATTTTGCTCGTGCGTGTTGAAGCCGTTCTTGAAGAACTCGCGTAGGTACGTGGAGTTGAAAATCCCCATGTCGACGTGGCCTTCGAGAAAGAGGTCACGCACGAGGTCATCCTCGCTGTACTTCATGAATTTCTCGAAAGGCCAGACGGCTTCCTTGGGACTCAAGGCCAGATGGTAGTCGTAGAAGCACTTGATCCAGCCTTCGCCCCACTGGTTCCGCCAGTTCTCCGGGCTGCCATCCCAAAAGTGCATGTGCCCGTCGATGACGAAGACCTCCTGCCCATCGATCGTGATCATCGCAACGCCTCCTTTCGCTCAGCCGTCCACCACTGTTGCCGACTTTCCAGGAGTGCTTCGCACAAGGCAGTACTCGCCCGCAGATTGACGACGGTCGCGCGGAGCCGGCGCAGCTCGTCGGGAAGCTCTTCTTCACCGATCGCGCAGCCATCCGGCCGCAGGAGCAGGGGTGCGTCCGCATCCATGGGGAGCCCGAGTTCGGCCCGTCGCGCGAGATACCGGTCGGCGATGCGAGCACGAATGGGTCCGTACCGGTTGTCTTCGTCGCACAACCACGCGTCTTCGCCACTGCTCACCAGGGCAGCCAGCCTCGCGCGTGCCAGAACCGACCCGGGTGCTCCCGCGTTGCGCAAGGCTTGGACCAGAACCAGTAACCGACTCAGGTACCCCTTGATGAGGAACCGCTTGCGGAGTTCTTCGAGTTCTTCGGTCGCCTCATCGGGAAACAGCTCGCAAAAGGAGCGGCCGGCACTCACACCACGCGAAAGGACATCGCTCGCGAAATGATCTTCCAGCACGATCTCCACCTGGGCGATTTCCGACCGCTCGAGCAGGGCGCGCCGCACGCCATCCGCCATGAGGTAGGCGAAGTTCGGCGAGCACCAGTAGGTCGGTAGACGGAGCACGACGCGGACACGCTGGCCCTCCTGCTCGACGCGCTGCACGAAACCGAGGCGAACGATCGATTCGTCGAGTTCCGGGTCGAGGACCCGCTCGAGCTGCGCCCAGAGCGCTTTCGTCTCCATCGCTGGCTCCCTGATCGATCCATGCTCGGGCTGTTCTCGAGGTGAGCCTAGCGACTCGAGACCCGTGGCTCAATGCATACGAGTGTTTTTGGCAGTATCTGCCAAAAGAACCGGAAAGTCCGATCGAGAGAGGGAAGCCGAGCTCGCAACGCGGCGCAAGAGTCCGACCAAAAGCTCACTCTCGGCAGCGAACCGCCGAACGGGCACACTGATCCCGAGTGCGACCGCCACCCCGCCATCTTCGCGGACGAGTGGAACAGCGATGCATGCCGAACCGAGCGCGTACTCCTCGCGGTCGAAGGCGACGCCGCTCGCTCGAACCTCACGGAGCTCGTCCTGGAGCTGATACGGCGATTCGATCGTCGTCGGGGTAAAGCGGGGAAGTCGCTCCTGTTGGAGATAGTCAGGCCACTCCTCCAGGCGACGATCCACGAGCAAGAGCTTTCCGAGTGCAAGAGCATGAGCCGCCCCGCGGAAACCACGCCGCAAGCCCGGCAGCTCCCGCACGCCACGTCGACCGTGGACGTAGATGACCTCCACGTCGCGGTCCGACCAGACAGCAAGGTAAGAACGACAACCCGTCATTTCACTGATCTGGCTCGCCACCGGCTCGAGTTCGGTCGGGCGCAGGCGACTCCCGAGCAGCTGGTCCGAGAGCCGATAGAGCGCTGGTCCGGGCCGCAGGCAGCGATGCGGCTCCAAAACGACATAGCCGGCAGCAGTCAGCGTGTGCACGAGGTGATAGGCAGTGGAAAGACTCACTCCCAGTTCAGCCGCTAGCTCTTTGACCGAAAGCCCGGGCTGACGCTCGACGACGAGCTGTAAAACCTGGAGAACTCGCTCTCCCGTAGTGAGCGTGCGCGCAGGCCGCGCCACTGACACGAGCCCCTTTCTCGCCGACCTCGACCGGGCGGTGACATGCTCACCTTAACGCATCGTGGGCCCGCACGTCAAGAGGATGGGATCCGCATTCTGGAGCACCAGCCACGATTTCTTGCGTTATCGTGAGCCCGCACGTCGAGGGGATGGGATGGCGAAAAAGAAAAGGAGCAGCAAAGTCGTACCGGATCGGCCAGCAGACAGGAGTTCCCGCCACGACCGCACCCCGTCCCCACGCGAGAGCGGTGCGCGCTATCCGCACGCCGGGTGGTCCGCGCCGCTCTCGACCCCATCGCGACCTTCCCCACACTGCTCCACGATGAACGAGCCGCGAAGCGATCGGCGAGACCGGTTCGGTATCCATCCACCCAAGTAGGAGCGACCGCGCCTGTTGCTCATCCTGACGGCCAGTAGGAGGGAAGACGGCGCACCCCTTGACAGACGGCCATCCGATCGCGCAGAATGAATCCCGACTGACGAAGTCGGGATTCTCCGGTGGCCACCGAGCCCGAACAGTCGGTCCCCCGATGCGGGACGAAGGGAGACGGAGAGACTCGACGACTGACGACTGAAAGGAGAGACGATGCGTCGCCGCGATCTTCTCCGCTTCGGCGGACTCGGGCTCGCCGCTGGATGGACACTCCTCGCCGCCTGCCGGAGCACCGAGCCGACTGCGACCCCCGCACCTCCGACACCAACAGCAGCCGGGGCAGGCATGGCTCCGACGGCTTCGCCCACCCCAGCAGCTGCTGCGACACGAACGGCCGGCGCAACACCGACCGTGATGACACGCTCCCAGAGTGCAGTCGTGACTATTTATTCTGGTCGCTCCAAGTCGCTGATCGGGCCGCTGCTCGACCGGATCGGTCAGGAACTCGGACTGGATGTGCGGGTGCGCTACGGAGATACCGCCGAATTGGCGACCGCGATCCTGGAGGAAGGGGACCGTTCGCCAGCAGACCTCTTCTTCGGACAGGATGCTGGTGCCTTGGGCGCACTCGCTAAGGAAGGTCGCTTGGCGCCGCTCCCGAGCGAACTCCTGCAACGAGTGCCGCAACCCTACCGCTCTCCCAAGGGACTCTGGGTCGGCATCAGTGGACGAGTCCGCACCGTCGTCTACAACACCGAGCGGGTGAAGCCGGAGGAGATCCCTGCCTCGATCCTCGACTTTGCGGGGAACGAGCGCTGGCGAGCCCGACTCGGCTGGGCTCCGACGAATGGATCTTTTCAAGCATTCGTGACGGCTCTCCGTCGGTTGCGCGGGGAGGATGTCGCGCGCTCCTGGCTCCAGGGTGTCAAAGCGCTCGACGCACGCGTCTTCCCCAACAATTCGAGCATCGTCCAAGCGACGATCAAGGGAGAGATCGAAGCCGGGTTCGTCAACCATTACTATCTCATGCGCGAGCGTGCGCAGGCTGGTCAGCCGCTGCCAGCGGAAAACTATTTCTATACCAATAGTGATCCCGGCGGGTTAGTCAACGTGGCAGGCGTCGGCGTGTTGGTTACCAGCCGCGCCAGCGATGCCGCTCTTGCGCTCGTCGATTATTTGCTCAGTGAGCCAGCTCAGCGTTACTTCGCCGAGCAGACGTTCGAGTATCCGCTCCTCGAAGGTGTACCGGCTCATGCGGATCTGCCGCCGCTGGCGTCGCTCAATCCGCCGGCACTCGATCTCTCCGATCTGGACGATCTCAAGGGAACACTGGCTCTCCTTCAGGAGGTCGGGCTCCTGTGACGGCGTCAGCAGGGCGAACGACCATCGCGCACTCGCTACGGCAGCGCTGGAGCCTCGTGGTGATCCGCCCCAGCGAAGTCGTGGCGCTGGTCGTCGCGTCGGTCGCCCTCGTACCTGTTCTTTACTTGGTTTGGCGCGCTCTAGAGGGAGGCGAGCGTGCGCTCGCCTCCCTCACCCATCCCCGTACTGCCTGGCTCGTGCTGCGCAGTCTCGGACTCGCTGTCGCGGTCGCGGCGAGCAGTGCATTGGTCGCCTTCCCCTTGGCTGTCCTCACCGAACGAGTCGCTTTTCCTGGCCGGCGGTGGCTGGCGATCCTGCTCGCCGTACCGCTCGCCGTGCCGAGCTATGTCATGGCCTATGCGGTCGTGGCTGCGCTGGGTCCGCGAGGAACGCTCGCTTCGCTGCTCGAGCGGAGCATCGGACTCACTCGGCTACCGGAAGTGTACGGCTTCTTCGGGGCGTGGCTCACCTTGACCCTGGTGACCTATCCCTACACGTTCCTGGCACTGCGCGCGGCGTTGCGCGGACTGGATCCGGCCTTCGAGGAAGTCGCGCGCACACTCCACGCGGGACGCTGGGCAACGTTCTGGCGCGTCACCGTTCCGTTGCTGGGGCCAGCCTTGCTCTCCGGCATGCTGCTCACGACGCTCTATGTGCTCAGCGACTTCGGCGCGATCGCGATTCTCCGTTACCCGACCCTGACCTTCAGTATCTATAATCAGTACCGTCTCTCGTTCGACCGCTCGGCTGCGGCAGCACTGGCGGTGCTCCTGGTCGTTCTCTCGGCGATCCTGCTGATCGCCGAACGGCGTTGGCAGCGTCGCGCTGCTTTCTATCGCACCGTGGGGACTCGCCGTCCACCAGTCTTGCATAGGCCAGGCTGGGGGAGTTGGCTGGGACTGAGCCTGGCGCTGATTTGGGGTACTTTTGCAATCGGCTTACCAGCTGGCATGGCGACGTTCTGGTTCCTTCGCGCACGGTCGTTGGGGGAACAGCTGCCCGGAATCGGGCAATCGCTCGCGAATTCCCTGCTGGTCGGAAGCGCGGCCGGACTCGTAACCGTTGCACTGGCACTTCCCGTCGCCTGGTCGGTGGTGCGCGGGAACGGACGCTACGTCTCGCTCATCGATTTGCCTCTCTGGATCGCCTATGGCCTCCCGGGCATCGTGCTGGCGTTGGCGCTGGTGTCGTTCAGCGTTCGCTTCCTCCCGTGGCTCTATCAGACACTCCCGCTCTTGATCGTCGGATACGCGTTGCGCTTCTTGCCGGAAGCAACGGGGATCCTGCGCGCCACGCTGGCACAACAGAATCCGCGGCTCGAAGAAGCAGCGCGGACACTGGGCCTTCGTCCCTGGCGAGCGTGGCTGACGGTGCAGTTCCCGCTGACTCTCCCGGGTATCGGGAGCGCCTTCGCGTTGGTTTTCCTGACGACAATCAAGGAACTCCCGGTGACGTTGCTGTTGAGTCCGATCGGTTTTACGACCTTGGCGACGGCAGTCTGGAACGCGACCGCCGATGCCTATTGGTCGCACGCGGCACTGCCGACACTCCTGCTGCTGGGCATCGGTGTGGTACCGATGGCACTCTTCAGCTGGTGGCAAGAGCGCGGGGCGGGGAGGAGCAACGGGTGAGCGAAACGTGCGCGGTACGCTTGGCGGGAGTCTGGAAGTGGTACCGAGGGACAGTCGTTCCCGCTGTGCGGGATCTCTGGCTGGACGTGCGCGCCGGAGAACTGCTCGCCATCCTGGGGCCGAGCGGATGCGGTAAAACGACGACCCTGCGCCTCATTGCCGGTCTGGAGCGGCCAGACACGGGGGCGATCGAGATCGGCGGGCGAGTGGTAGCCGGGGGCGGCCGTTTCGTTCCACCGGAAGAACGGGGAGTCGGGCTCGTTTTCCAAGATTACGCGTTGTTTCCTCATCTGACGGTCGAAGAGAATATCGCATTCGGGCTCCGCGGGTTCGCGCGGCAGGAGCGCGCCCGGCGCGTTCAGGAACTTCTGGCCCTGACCGGGTTGGAGGCTTTTCGAACACGCTATCCCCATCAGCTCTCGGGGGGACAGCAGCAGCGGGTCGCGATCGCCCGGGCACTGGCTCCACACCCAGCAGTACTCCTCCTGGACGAACCGTTCGCGAACTTGGACGCCGAACTGCGCCTGCGCATGCGCGAGGAACTGCGACGGCTGCTGCGCGATGTCGGCGTGACCGTGATCCTGGTGACCCATGACCGCGATGAAGCGCTCGCCTTGGCCGACCGCGTGGCAGTGATGCTGGAAGGGACCGTGGTGCAAGTGGATACCCCAGAACGGGTGTACCACGAGCCACGGACGCGTGAGGTGGCTCGTTTGCTCGGCCAAGCCAGCTTCGTCCCAGCGAGAGTGCTCGGGCGGCTCGGGCGCAGCGACATCGGGTCGTTCGCACTCGAAGGGGCGGAGGAGCCGACCGAGCAGGTCGAGTTGCTCCTGCGGCCACGCGACGTCGTGCTCGAACGCCATCCGGAGGGGCTCGGGGTCGTCGTCGACCGACGCTTCGTCGGTGCGGAGACGATCTACCGCGTCCTGCTGCGTTGCGGCATCACGGTCGAGACGAGCCAACCGCCTTCCGTCGAGTTGGCGATCGGGGAGCGCGTCGAGGTACGGTGCAATCGGGCGCGTGTCGCGGCATTCGCGGGAGATGAGCGGATCGGGCTGGCAGCACTGCTGGAACGCTTGGGGCGCACGCGTTCAGCCGACGCGGAGGCGCCGGTGGCTGGTGGCGCCGATGGAGCGGCAGCGAGTTGACGACTCGAGCGAGGAGCGACGATCCAGGAGCCGGAACCGAAGCCGAGTCGTGTCGCGGGTTTCCCGCACAGCGGGGAACGTCGTCGGACGGGCCAGGGCGCACCGATTCTGCGAGAGGCAATGCTGCCCGTCTGCTATGCGTATAAGTGTCCTTATGCGCTGATACTGGGACAGCCTGCCTCATGAGGTGAACATGGAGCTGGACACGCAGCGATCCGCACACGGCATTGGTCTCTGCACGCCGGTGCAGGCGGTGCCAGCTGCGTGGTCCAGCAGTGTGACGACCGGTCGGCGACTTTCGGCTCGCGCCTGACCGTGAGGTCCACGGCTTCGAAGCTGTCGTCGCGCGGTGACATGTGCGCGCACGTTCAGCGAGCGCGCCCTAGCGATCGGCTCGTGCTGTAGCCTCGCGGCTGGAACGCTGGAGCAGCGAGCATCCCGCTCACCGCGACGCTGAGCACCCTGTCCGCCCGGAGGAGAGACGCTGCTCACTGCTCCCCTACCCTTTTGCAGTGATCGGTTTTCTGTCATGAGTGACCGGCGGGTGTGGCCTGCTGGCTGGGGTCTGCTCGGCGGGCGGTGGGACGGGTGATGGGTGGTGACCGCTGGGTGCGCCGTCAGACGAGACAGGTCGCGACCTTGATCGCCCCACCGACGACGATGAGCCAGGCCGAATTCACCTCGAAGCGGAGGAGCGCGACGAGCGCTCCGAGCGCCAGGAACCCGCTCAGCGGATCGCCGATCGCTGTGCGTCCGAGTTCCCACAGCACACCGGCCATGAGCGCGACTGCCGCCATGTTCAGACCGTCGAGGAGCGATGCGAGCCGAGAAGAGCGGCCCAACCGCGGTGCCACTGGCCGGACCACTGCGACGAAGGCGAAAGCTGGCAGAAAGATCGCGAGCGTGGCGAGCAATGCTCCCGGTAGGCCCGCCACCAGATACCCGATGAAGGTCGCCGTCGTGAAGACCGGTCCTGGCGTCACCTGCCCGACCGCGATGGCGTCCAGGAGTTGCTGGTCGGTCAACCAGCCGAGTCGTTCGACGAAGTCGCGCCGCAAGAAGGCCAGGAGCTCGTACCCACTCCCGTAGAGGACCGAGCCGATCTTGAGGAAGGTGAGGAACAGTTCGAGCAGACTGACCGGTGCGCTCGCACCGATGACCGGAAACGCATTGGTCGCGAGGGCTCCCACAGGCGCGAGGGCGAACGACTCCGCGCGACGTCGCCTAATATGGAATACCAGCATGGCGAGTGTCGCACGCGCGAGCAGCAGGAGTTCGTGGACGCCAGCGAGATACGAGATAGAGGAGGAAAACCAGCAGAGCCAGCACGATCCGGCTCGTTCGCCGGATGGCGAGCTTCCCCAAGCTCCAGATCGCCTGACCGATGATGGCGAGGAGAACCGGCTTCACCCCCTCGAGGAGCCAGATCGCTGCCGGTACAGTCCCCCAACGGACGTAGAGTCAGGCGAGAACGATCGCGGCAGCCGGGAAGATGAAGAGTATCCCACCGACGAGGAGACCCGGCCAACCGGCTCGGCGATAGCTGCAATGGATGACCATCTCGGTCGAGTTCGGCCCTGGGATGAGGTTGGTGATTCCGAGAAAGTCGAGGAACTCCTGCTCACTGAGCCAGTGCCGACGAACGACGACCTCTTCGCGCAACATCGCGATATGGGCAGCTGGCCCCCCGAAGGCGAGGCAGCCGCGTTCGAGCGCCACGAGCGCGACGTCAGCGAGATGGCTACCCTGCTCGCGGTCTCTTTCAGAGAGACTGCTGCGCACCGGCGGAGTCTCGCTCACGCTCGTCTCCCGACGATCGACCGATGCTGGCGTCAAGGTGCCAGGATACGTCAGAAGAGCGACACTGGGCTGTTGCCATCATGATCGGCACGAGACTATTGTCAGGCGTTGGTGTCGACCGCAGCATGAACCATGGTTGTCTCGCTCATGATCGGCGCGAGACGAGCTCGCGGTGTTGCGAGTTCATGAAGCGGACGCGCGTACTGACCCACCGCTTCCCGCCTGATCACGCGCTGCGACGCGCCGGAGAGAAGCGAGCCCATCGAGCGACCGCGTGCTGACCAGCCGTCCCCTGACGAAGCCCAAAGCAAACGCGACCGGTTTCTTCTCCTTGTGCCAACGAGGCAACTCTTGACTGCGAACAGGTGTTCGACTATGATGCATACGAACGCATGTGCGACTTTCGGCACGGAAAGGGGGACACGTGCCGGTATCGCGAAGCGCTGGCCAAGGAGTGAGCACCCGCCGAAGCGAGGCAAGCTCCGTTCCGGAGGTTGCGCACGCGGGCGGCGCGGACGATCCCCGGCGCGAGCGGATCGCCTGGCTTCGCCAGCTCATCGCCGAGCGCTTCGGCTCGCACGTGTTGCTCGATCCGGCATGCCTGGCGTTCAGCGCTGCTCCGGTTCGATCGGCGATGCCGCCCAGCTCGACCACGAGCCCGCGGTTCCTCTCGACCGATCTCCTCGGTCTCGATCTCGCACTCGGCGGTGGGCTTCCTCGCGGCCGGTTGATCGAGCTGGCTGGCCCAACCTACTCCGGCAAGCGGACGCTCGCGGGCTGGTTCGTTCGGTCCGTCCAGCGTGCTGGTGGCTGGGTCGCCTACCTCGATGCGGCACACAGCCTCGACTTCGATCGCCTGCACCACTGGGGTGTTGCTGTCCTCGATCTCCTCGTCGCGCTCCCGCAATCCGTCACCGAGGCCCTCGAACTCGCTCGTCTTCTCGTGCTGTCCGGAGCGCTCGACCTCGTCGTGCTCGATCTCCCACCGCATCTCGCGCTGCGGTCGGCACTCGACCGCGGCCTCCGCCAGCTCCGTCCGCTCCTGCGCGGTCTGCCGACGGCGTTCGTCGTCGTCCGCGATCGAGTGGACACACCCGCGCTCGCCACTGCGCAGGTACGACTCCGGCTCGAGCCGCTCACGCAGCTCGTCCGACCTGGGCCACTCGCAGCGCAAGCGTTACCCGAGGGCTTGCGCGTCCATGTCCGTATCGAACGTGGCCCGCTGTGGCCACCGCGCGATCCACCGGTACCGATCGAGTTGTGCCTACGCGAAGGAGTGCGTGTGGCTCTCGAGCGGATCGATCTCGGCCTGGCGCTCGGCGTCATCCGCTTGCATTCGCTCGGCCTGATTTTCGCTGAAACCGTCCTCGGGCGAACTCGTGAGCGGGCAGCTGTGCGCCTCCAGAGTGATCCGTCGCTCTGGTCACAGTTGGAGGAGGAGATCCGTGTCCGTTGGCTATCTGGCGATCGATCGCTGGCCGCACCGACCGCTCGATGAACTCCTCGCTCCGCTCACGCCGGCGATCCAGAAAGACGAGGAAGAGCGGGGGGTCTGGTTCGATGCGAGTGGTATCCGGCTCCAGCACGGTGACGAGGAGCGGTACGGACGAGCGGTCCTCGCCACAGTCGCGCATGCTGCCGGAACTGGCCGGATCGGGATCGCCGCGACTCCCTGGGTCGCTCGGCTGGCTGCCCGGCTCGCGGCCCCGGACGAGGTGATCGTGGTCCCGGAACTGGAGACACGAGCCTTCCTCCGCCCGTTGCCGCTCGAGTGGCTTCCGTTGCCGTCTCGCGTCCAGGATCGGCTCCGCGCGCTCGGCATCGTGACCATCGGCCAGTTCGCTGATCTCCCACTCCAGAGCCTCCGTCGGCGTTTTGGAGCCGACATCGTGCTCGCCCATCGCCTGGCCCATGGAGACGATCCGACTCCGTTCCGCGGCTGGACGCCGCTCGTTCCGCTTCGCGCTGAGCGAGCGCTCGAGCCGCCGATCGCAACGCACGATGCTCTGGAGCCGGTACTCCGTTCGCTCTGCCGAGAGATCGCTGATGGGCTCGCTGCGCTCGCTCACGCTGCTCGCAGTATCCAGCTCGAACTGGTCGAGGAAGCCGATCGGACGGTCGCGCGCTTCCGTCGTCTACCCCAGCCGCTCCGGACAACGCCTGAGCTGTTTGCCGTCGCCTGGTCGCTGCTCGCCGGTATGACCGTCGTTCATCCGATCGTGCTGCTCCGTCTCACGGTCGAGGAACATGCACCCGTGCACGCGAGCCAGCCAGCACTCTTCGACGAGACACCAGCACGAACCGCCGAACGCGAGCGTCTCTGGCAGGCCGCGCAGCGGTTCGCTCGTGGGCGAGTCGTTCGCATCCTCGAGCATGTGCCCGTGGCTCCGCTTCCGGAACTCCGTTGGCGTGTCCAAGGTATGACCCGCCTCGCCGCGCATCCATTCCACGGCGAGCCGGTGCAACTGGCGCGTCGCCCGAGCGGCTGGTGGCTCTGGCTCGGTGAGCGCTGGATACCCATCGTGCGGGGTGGCCTCTACGAGCGGCTCGATCTCTGGTGGCCGGTGGAACGCCATCGTCGGACGGTGTGGGTCGAGCTGGCCGATGGCCAGCGGCTGCTGCTCGCCCGCGACCACCTCGCACGCGATGGCGCGTCCGAACGTCCGACCTGGCGACTCGTCGGACGACTCGATTGAGGTGAGGGCGCAGGATGGGCGCACCGTACGCCGAACTCCATGCTCACTCCTGCTTCTCGCTCCTCGACGCACCCTGTCATCCCGAACAGCTGGTCCAGCAGGCAGCCGCGCTCGGCTACGAGCACCTGGCGCTCACGGATCACGATGCGCTGCACGGTGTCGTGCGCTTCGTCCGCGCTGCCGAGCGAGTCGGTATCCACCCGATCGTCGGCGCCGAGATAACGATGGAAGACGGCAGCCACCTCACGCTCCTGGCGGAGGACGAACGCGGGTATGCGACGCTGGCGCGCCTCCTCTCGGCGGCGCGACTCGGTTGGCCGACGCCCGAGGGGCCGGGAAGCGAGGACACCGCGCTCGCGGGCTCGCCCGCGCGGCGAGCGGTCGCGCTCCCCTGGCACTGGCTCGTCAACCACCACGATAGCCTCATCGTTCTGACCGGTTGCCGTCAGGGCCCACTCGCACGCGCCCTGACAGAGGGGAATCGAGCGGACGCGCTCGCTCGTGCCCACTGGCTCGCTCGCGTCTTCGGCCCGGAGCGTTGCTTCGTCGAACTCCAGGACCACGGGGAGCGCGGCGATCGCGAGCGCTGCACCGAACTGGCTGCGCTCGCTCGCACTGCGGGTTTACCGCTGGTCGCGACCGGAAACGTGCACTACCTGGACGCAGCCGGCTGGCGGCTCCAAGACCTCCTCGTCTGCATCCGGGAAGGGATCACGATCGAGACGCCACATCCCGCGCGCAAGACATCGGCAGCGTACCGGCTCGTCGCTCCAGCATCGATGGCACGCCGGTTCCGCTCGTTCCCTGACGCTGTGGCCAACACGTGGCGGATCGCCGAGCGCTGCCAGGTCTCGCTCGATTTCCGGCAGGTTCGTTTTCCACCCCTGCCTCACCTCGTGCCACCCGGCGAGACACCGATGCAGGTCTTACGACGCCAGGCGTACGAGGGAGCACAGCGCCGCTACGGCCAGCTCAGCGAGCCGGTCGTGCGCCAGCTCGAGCACGAGCTCGGCGTCATCGAGCGGCTCGGTGTCGCCGAGTTCTTTCTCATCTGCGCTGATCTCGCCAATCGCTTCCGCGGCCGAGGTCGCGGCTCGGCAGCCGATTCGCTCGTCGCCTATTGCCTCGGCATCACACAAGTCGATCCACTGGCCCATCGCTTGCTCTTCGAGCGCTTCCTCAATGAGGAACGCCCATCGATGCCGGATATCGATATCGATTTCGGCCTCGAAGATCGCGAGCGAGCGATCGCCTACGTCTACGCCACCTACGGGGTCGAGCATGCTGCGATGGTGTGTAATTACGTCACGTTCCAGGCGCGGAGCGCGATCCGTGACCTCGGTCGGGTGCTCGGCTTGCCGCCCGAGATCATCGATGAGTTGGCTAAGAGCCAGGGGCGACTCGGCGAGCCGCTTCCGGTACTCGCCCGCGCGCTGGCGCCCCGCCTCTCGCCCGACCTCCGTCGCCGGCTTGCCTGGCTGGTTCGCCTGGTGCCGCAACTGGAGGACATCCCTCGTCACCTCTCGGTCCACGTCGGGGGGATGGTGATCGCCGGCCGTCCAGTCGTTGAGTTCACCACCGTCGAGCCATCGCGCATGCCTGGTCGTGTCGTGCTCGGCTGGGACAAGCGGGACATCGAGGAGGCTGGGCTCATCAAGACCGACGTGCTTTGCGTCCGGGCGATTTCGGTCGTCCATCAGGCGATCGAGCTCATCGAGCAGGCGAGCGGGCTCCGCATCGATCTCGAGCAGTTACCGCTCGATGATCCGGCCGTTTATCGTCTGCTGCAGACTGCCGATACGATCGGTACCTATCAGGTCGAAAGTCGCGCTCAGCAACAGAGTTTGCCGCGAACGCATCCCGAACGGTTCGAAGACCTGATCGCCCAGGTCGCCATCATCCGGCCAGGCCCGATCCAGGGCGGGATGGTCCATCCCTACATCCGGCGAAGACGCGGGCTGGAGCCGGTCCGCTATCTCCACCCCAAGCTCGAGCCGATCCTGCGCGAGACGCTCGGCGTCATTCTCTACCAGGAACAGGTCCTCGAGGTCGCCATGGCGATCGCCGGGATGACGGCTGGGCAGGCCGATGCCTTCCGCCGGGCGATGGGGAGCAAGCGCTCGCGCGCCGCGATGGAGGCGCTGCGCGGCGATTTCCTGGCCGGTGCCGAGCGGAACGGGGTAGCGCGGCCAGTGGCCGAGCGGATCTTCGAGCAGATCGCCGCCTTTGCCGAATACGGCTTTTGCAAGAGCCATGCCGCTGCACTCGCCCGCACGGCCTACGAGACACTCTGGCTGCGGGCTCACTACCCGGCTGCACTGCTCTGTGCACTCTTGAATAACCAGCCGATGGGTTTCTATGCACCGGAAGTCCTGATCTGGGACGCGCTGCGACGCGGTATCCACGTGCTCCCACCGGACGTGCTCGCCAGCGCGGCACGCTCGACCCTCACCGGTGATCCCGTCCACGGTCCGGTGCGCCTCGGGCTCACCGCGGTGCGCGGAGTCGGTCAAGCTGCCGCCGAGCGGATCGTCGCCGCGAGGAGCGAGGAACCCTTCCGGGATACCGCGGACGTCGTCCGCCGGGCGCAACTCACCCCGGAGCAAGTCGAGGCACTCGTCCTCGTCGGCGCGTTCGATCGGCTGGCACCTGATCGCAGCCGGCGCGAACTCTTGTGGGATCTGCTCGCCGTCGCGACCGAGCGCCCGGAGCGTCCTCGCCTCCTCGACGTTTCGGAACCTGCGGTCAGGCTGCCCGAACTCGACACAGTCGAGCAGACCTTCCTCGACTACGCCATTCTCGGCTTCTGCCTCGACCGGCATCTCATGGAGCTCTATCGTGCCCAACGGCGAATTCTCCGCGTCACCCCAGCCGCACGACTCCGCACGCTGCCACCAGGAGCGACCGCACGAGTCGCCGGCCTGGTCGTCTGCCGGCAAGCACCACCGACCGCACGCGGCGTTCTCTTCCTCACGCTCGAGGACGAGACAGGGCTCGTCAACGTGATCGTCCCACCCCCCGTGCGCGAACAGCACCGCGCACTGCTTCGTCGGCAACCGGTGCTGGTGATCGACGGGCGCGTCGAACGCGAGGGAGCATTAGCGAGCCTGGTCGCTGAGGAAGTGCGTCCGCTCGGCCGGCCGCTCAGCGGGCAACCGACTCGCGTCCGCACCCTCTCGCACGATTTCCGCTGACCGTGCGAGCTCGGGCGGCAGGTCGTTCTCGTCAGCCAAAATCCACAGCAACGCAGCGAGCTGGCGACGCTCGGTTCGACTCATCTTCTCCCAGTCAGCCAGCCACTCGCGGATATGCTCGATCGTGGGATGTCCAGCTCGCTGGTGTGCCCCGAGAAAGTAACTGGCGAGACTGCTCGTCAACATCCCGATCACACCGATCCCGACCAGCATCAGCACGACGGCGACCACTCGACCAGCCGGCGTGCGGGGCGCGATGTCCCCGTAGCCGACCGTCGTGACCGTCACGATCGCCCACCAAAGCGCCTCTCCATAACTCTGGATACCAGGCTCGACCAGACGCAGGACGAGGCCACCCAGCACCACCAACGCGCTCGCCGTCACGAGGACGTAGCCGAGCCCGTTCTGGCGGGCAATGGCGCGCAGCTCCTGGGTCGCGCGCCAGAACCAGATGCCCGCCCGGAGCAGCCGCACCAACCGCAGAACGCGCGCGATCCGGAACCAGTCCCACGGCAGGATCGCGACCAGCTCGATCACGTGCTCCCGCACGAAACGTCGCCGATCGCGCGCTCGAGCGAGACGCCAGGCGTAATCAGCAACGAAGACCACCCAGATCGCCTGGCTCGCCCTTTCCACTGCCGGCGTCGATGGAAGCGTCAGCAGCCAGACGGCGATGATCGCCAAGGCGGCCATGCCACCCTCGTACAACCACGGAGCGAACCGTCGCAACCGCTGCATGGGTTTTCACCTGTCACCTGCTCGCTTGACCTGACGTGCTGCGCTCCAATCGTACACTTTCCACGCCTGTCCCGCAGCGATCAGCACGCCACGAACTCGCGGAGCCTCGTCCGGCATGCATCCAGCTCACCATGCCCTCCAGCGGCCTCCGCTCCTCTCGAGTCATGCCCAAAAAGGAGACGCTGACGGCATCCCCGTGACGGCCGCCTCGCCCGGATCGGTCTTCTCAAGGGATCTTCTCCGCGAACAAGCGATCCGGTGACTCGCTGGACTCCTCAGATGCACGCGCGCTGTCTCGCCTCAGCGATGCTCGCGGGCGCTCTCCGCGTGCGTCCCCCTTCTCCGCCAGCGTGATCCCCGCTAGAATGGGCAGCACATCGGCGGAGCGGGGAGGGAGAGCATGCGCGTCTGCTTCGGTGATCGGCTCTGGACTCGTGACGGACAGGAAGCTGGCACAGTCGAGTGGTTCCTCATCGATCCGCAGCGACTGCGGGTCAACGCGCTGGTTATCCGGCGCGGGCTGATTCTCCGGCATAGTCTCGTCGTACCGCTCGATGCGATCGCTCGGGAGGAAACCGGCACGCGCCTGATCCTTCGCTACACAAGCCGCGAACTCGATCAGCTCCCGGAGTTTCACCGCGAACTCTACACGGGCCAAGCAGCCTGGCAGCTGACCGGAGAACGTGCGAGCCCCTTCTTCATTCCCGGTTGGCTGCCACCAGCCTCCCTCTATGAGCCACCGCCGCCATCTCCCGAGGTGATCGAACTCGGCGAGATCGTGCGGACCATCGACCAGGCCAACGCGGTGCTCCACCGTGGCGCCGCGGTCATCACGGCTGAGGGAGAACGAGTCGCGCACCTGCACGACCTCTGTGCCGAGATTCCCGGCGGCAGGCTCCTCCACGTCCGCGTCCGGTACGGCCTTCCACCGCACGATCTCGACATCCCGGTCGACGTCGTGAGCAGCGCTGATGATGGCGTGCTGTATCTCCGCTGGTGGCGTGACGAGTTCGAGCGCGCAGCCCACGGGGCGACTGGAACGGAACGCTGAGGGGGTAAGATGCCGAAGGAGATCCGCGGTATCGTCGTCGGCAGCCGCAACGCTGCGGTCGGGTTCCCGCGAGCTATCGAGATTTTGCGGGGTGGCGGCAGTGCCCTCGAGGCAGCGATCGCTGCGGTGAAAGCCGTCGAGGACGACCTTCGCGACCAGGGAGTCGGAACTGGTGGTATCCCGAATATCCTCGGCGAAGTCGAACTCGATGCCAGTGTCATGGACGGACGGACGCTCGCTGCTGGCGCAGTCGGCGCACTCAAGCATTACCCGCACCCGATCGAAGTCGCCCGCCGGATCATGGAGTGTACGCCGCATGTCATGCTCGTCGGTGAGGGCGCCGAACTCTTCGCGCGCACCCATGGGTTCCAGCCCGCGAATCTCCTCACACCGGAGGCTGAGGCGATTTGGCGGGCCGTGATCCATGGGGAGCGGAGGACGGAGCACAATGTCTACGAAGACCGGTACCAGCTCTACATGTCGGTCGTCCAGCGATGGCGCGAGTTACTTCACCGCGAGCTCTTCGGTACGACCAACGTGATCGTGCGCGACCTCGCTGGCAACATCGCGTGTGCGGTCTCGACGAGCGGATGGGGTTTCAAGTGGCCGGGGCGTCTGGGCGACTCGCCGATCATCGGTGCCGGTAACTACGCGGACAACCGGTACGGAGCAGCAGCCTGTACCGGACGTGGAGAGATGGCGATCCGCTGTGCGACCGCGCACAGCGTCGTCATGTACCTGCGGTTCGGTTTCACCCTCGAGGATGCACTCCGCCAGGCGATGCTGGATCTCCGCGCCCTGGACGATCCCTATGCCGAGGCCGATACCGTCATGAACATCGTCGCGATGGATCGTGACGGCAACGTTAGTGCGGCATCGACGTCGCCGGAGGCGACGTACGTCGTCCAGACGATCGACATGGAGACGTACGAGGAACGGCCTCGCCTGCACGTTCCGCTCCGCGAATGAACACACGCTGAATCGCCACTGGCCAGGATTCGGTGGGCAGGGTGTGGTCCACTCCGATGAGCCGCCCGAACGTGGGCGTGCGGAGTCGCACCGGTGGCCTACACCAGCTGCATCGCACAGGAGGTGCTATATGTCCCACCGAAACATGTTCCGTACCTGGCACGGTGAAGAACGGGCACTCGATCCCAGTGCTCTCAAAGCGTTTCGTATGGCTCTCCAGGGTAATGTCCGTACTCCTGGTGATGCCGGCTACGACGAGGCTCGTGCCGTCTGGAACGGGACGATCGATCGTCACCCCGCGTTGATCGTCTCCGCCCAGACGATCGAGGACGTCCAGCAGGTGATAGCGTTCGCTCAGCAGCACGAGATAGTACTGGCTGTGCGGGGCGGCGGTCACAGTTTCGCTGGTCACTCGACGTGCGACGGTGGAATCGTGCTCGATCTCGCTCCGATGAGGCATCTCCGTGTCGATCCCGCTCGGCGCCTCGCGATGGCCAGCCCTGGACTCCGCTGGGCGGACCTGGACGCGGCGACACAGCAGCACGGTCTCGCAGTGACCGGAGGGCAGATTTCACACACCGGTATTGCTGGTCTCACGCTCGGCGGCGGGATGGGGTGGTTGGCACGGCAAGTGGGCTTGACGATCGATCACCTCGTCAGTGCCGACATCGTCACGGCTGATGGCACGCTCCGGCGTGCAGCACCGGACGCTGACGTCGATCTCTACTGGGCGATCCGCGGTGGCGGCGGAAACTTCGGTGTTGCGACTTCTTTCACCTACCGGCTGCACCCGGTCGGACCGGAGGTCTCCGTCTACCAGTTGGCTTTCCCGGTCGAAGTTGCCGCACAGGTCTTCCCGGAAGCCGAGAAGCTTCTGGAAGCGAGCCCACCGAGTCTTTCGGCGACCTTCGCCTTCCTGACGACACCGGAAGGCATGCCGGTCGCTGCACTGACGCTCGTGTCGACGGCATCCAGCGAGCTGACAGCGCAGAGTTTCGCACCGTTCCACGGGCTCGGAACTCCTGTCTTCGAGGAGACCGTACGGGTACCTTACACCGCGCTGCAACGCATGCTGGACCAGGTTGCGGCGCCGGGGCTCCGCTACTACGGTCGCGGCAACTTCCTCGACACGCTCGATCCGCTCGTCATCGAACCGCTGGCCACTGCCTACGCGGAGGCACCGTCGCCGCAGAGTCTCGTCCTGTTCGTTCGCCTCAGTGGCGCAGTCACTGCCATTCCAATGGAAGCCACAGCGTTCGCGCATCGCAACCGCCCCTGGGCTGTGACCGCCCTGGCGATCTGGCGTGACCCGACCGACGACGATGCGAACCGGACCTGGATCGAACGAGCCTGGAGCGCTTTGCCTGCTCTGCCGAAGGCCGTCTACGTCAACGAACTCGGTGACGAGGGGAACGAACGCGTGCGTGCTGCTTACGGCCCGAATTACGAGCGTTTGAGCCAACTCAAGCGACGGTACGATCCGAACAACCTCTTCCGCCTCAATCAAAACATCCGGCCAGCTTGACCCACCCTGTGCGCCCGGGCACCCTATTATGCCCGGGCGCGTGCTGGTCACCCAGCGAGGGCGACGCCGAAGAGTCGCCCGACGCCGAAGGTGATCGCGGCAGCTGCCAGCCCGATCAGCACCTGCCGCAACCCGGAGCGAAGTGCGCTGCGACCGGTGATGACCGTGATGCCAGCTCCGAGGAGAAACAGGGCCAGTCCACTCAACACGACGCTCGCTACTGCTGCCGGTATCCCGCCCCAGGCGATGTACGGCAGGACGGGGACGATGGCTCCGATCGAGAAGAGCAGGAAGGACGCGATTGCGGCTTCCCAAGCCGAACCGCCCAGCTCCTCGGGGTCGATCGCCAGTTCCTCCCGGACGAGCGTCTCGAGTGCGGGTGCACCCTCGCGGATCAGGCGATCGGCGAGTTCCTGTGCCGTGTCAGCCGGTACTCCCTTCGCACGGTAAATGAGTTCGAGTTCCTCGCGCTCTTCCTCCGGAAACGCGATGAGTTCCTCCCGCTCGATCCGGATCTGATGCTCGAAGAGTTCCCGCGCACTCTGCACGGAAAGCCACTCGCCCATCGCCATGGAAAGCGAGCCAGCCAAGAGACCAGCGATTCCGGTCAGCAGGATCGCCTTGGGAGCCAGGTCAGCACCGGCCACCCCCATGACGAGACTCAAGTTGGACACGAGTCCGTCGTTCGCACCGAGCACAGCAGCGCGCAGCGCGTTTCCTCCGACAGCACGGTGACGGCCTTCCAAGATGGCCAGCGAGCTCCCGGGGAGGCCGCTCGGCCGTTCGCGCCCGATCAACTGGAGCAAGCGCGCATGCTGATGCTCGGTCGCCGGCAGCGCAGTTACCGCAGCCTCGGGTTGCGCATCGTACTTAGCTTGGTCAGCCCATTCCCGTGCAGTGACCGTCGGGAGGACCAGCGCTGCTCCCAAATGCCGTGCGAGCGTGATGAGGACACGCGTGCGCCAGCCTGGGCGGAGCTGGGGAACCGGCACACCGAGTTCGCGGAGTTTCTGTTCCCAAAATCGGGCGTGCTGCTCCTCCATGGCGGCCAGTCGCAGAAAGACCTCCCGGAGTTCCGGCGACCGCTCAGCTTCAGCAAGGCCTCGATACAACGCGGCACTGTCGATCTCGTCCTGGAGATTTTTTCGATAGCGAGCGATCGCATCGTGTGCGTCGGTCATCGCTGCGCATCCTCCCTTTCGGCCGTCGCGGCTGACACTACCATGAGGCGGTCAGGTGCGATAGGCTCTGGCTCCAGGCGAGCAGCCACTCTACTCACCCTGCCGGTATCGCACGGCAGGGAGTGGCACATCACTGAAGCGCAAAGAAGAGGGTTAGTACGGTCAACAGAATGGGGCGGTGATGGAGTTCGTGGATTTCTGGTCACGCACCAGCGGCACATGGATCAACGCCACGACAGTCGCAGTCGGAACCGCTTTCGGTCTCCTTCTCCACGGTCGCTTGCCGGAACGAATGCAACGAATCGCTGTCCAAGGTGTCGGCCTCACGACCGTCTTCATCGCGCTCTCCATGGCAGGGAGTCTCGGAAAGGCAACGGTCGGGCGTTTCGATGGAGTCGTACTCGGACTGGTGACACTCGTGCTGGGTGGACTGCTCGGCGAGTGGTGGCGCGTCGAGGAGGGGCTCGAAACGCTGGGAAACTGGATCAAACGACGTGTGGGTGGTGGCGGTTCGTTCACCGAAGGATTCGTTGCCGCGAGCCTGCTCTTCTGCGTGGGACCGATGACGCTGATCGGCTCGCTCAACAATGGCCTGACCGGTGACGCGACACTGCTGGTCATCAAGGCGACTTTGGATGGGATCTCCAGTGTCGCACTCGCCAGTGCTTATGGGGTCGGCGTCGGGTTCTCCATCCTTGTGATCCTCCTGTATCAGGGAGGCGTCTCGCTCGCCGCTGGTGCCCTGGCCCAAATGCTCCCTGATCCGGCCAACGACCCTCGCATCCTCCTGGTGACCGGCGTCGGCGGCGTCATGATGATCGGGATCGCCATCAACTTGCTCGGCTTGGGGCGAGTACGCGTGGCCTCGTTCCTGCCCGCGCTCGTGCTGGGTCCATTCGTCTCCGCGCTCGCTCGCTGGTTGAGCTGACCGTACGCCCGTAGCTCCCTCAGGAGTCGACGTACACGGTGACAGTCGCGAGAGCCACCCACGGTTCGGTACCGTAGTCTCCCGGAGTGGCGAGTGAAAGCGAGATCGTCAATTGCGAACCGGCGAGGAGCTGGGATTTGTCGATCACCCAGGCGAAGGTTCCCCACTCGCCACGCGGGAAGGGGCTCACACCTTCCCAGACCGTCAAGCCATTGATGCCGATGCGCAGGACCGGCGCGAGCGATCCTGGATTGGTCATCCCTTCGGCGACCAGCACGAGTCGCTGCACCGAACTGGACGGATTCAACCAGATGCGGCCTTGCGAGGCACCGCTTTGCGTTCCGTAGAGAACAGCGGCAGTCGCTGGAAGGGAAAGGTGCGCGACAGCATCGGAATCTGCCGGTGCCGCTCCCGCCAGATTGTTTCCAGCGAAGGCATACGGTGTGAGCGTTCCGAGGACGCCACCGATACTCGCGACCGGCACCGGCTGCCCCATACGGGCCATCGGCGGTAAATCTCGCCAAGGATCGGGGGTCGGCGACGGGCTGGGCGACGGCGTCGCCGTCAGCACCGGAGTAGCCGCGACCGGCGGACTGACTGACGGCCAGGGCCACACCGTCGGCGTCGCTTCCGGCGTCGGTTCCGGGTGCGGAACGGGGGTTGGAGTCACCGATGGCGGGCTTGTCCGCGGCGGAACGACTGGCGCATTCGGGGCGACAACTGCCGGTGAGGGAGTCGATGCGAGTGCAGGAGAAGGCGTCGGCATCGGCTCGTGGGTCGGGGTGACAGTCGGCGAAGGACGCGGAACCGGTGTTGGCGTCGGCGTGCTGGCCCGGCTCGCCGAGAGCACAGGCAGCCCGGGCAATTGAGCCGGAGCTGGTAGTGGAGTCGGCGTTGGCGCCGGCCGATCGGTCCGGAGCGTAAAAGCTGGAGCACTGGTGACCGTCCTCTGCCCAGCATCGACAGCCGGTCGGTTCGTCACCAGCGAATTGGCGAGGGCGATGCCAGCCCACAAGCCACCGAGCAGTGCGGTGGTGAGCACGGCCACCGCCAAGGGTCGACGGGTGAGTTCGATCAGTCGCTGCCGCAGGGCCACAGTCGGTCCCGTCCGGGAGCCCACCAAAGATGCGCCCGCTGCGGGAGCCGCTCCCCCAGTTGGCCCCACACTGCCTATCCCAGCTGGAGTCCAGACTCGCTGCGAAGCGAGGAGATCGAGCAGATACGAACCCGGTTGTGGGTCCGGCTCACCACGCGCGAGGCGCAGGCGTGGACACTGATCGAACGAACCGAGACAATACGATGCTTGCCAGGCGAGGTCGGTGAGTGGCCGATGATCGGCTGCGCACACCCGCTGCTCGCCGAGCGAGAGCGCATGGGCCTCCGGATCGACGAGCAAGCGGAAGTACGGGCAGGCGGGCGGCCGTCGCGGTGCCGGCTCACCGGTGTAGCGTGCCCCACTGAGCATTTTCGCCGTCCCCTCTCGTTGCCAGCCCCTCCCCGCCCCTCGGCGCCTGCTTACCGCCCCCGTACTCGGTGTACCTGAGCGGAGCACGCTGTGGGGAGATGACTCCGGTCCTAAATCGGCCGGTCCGGTCGGGAGAGAGGTATGTGCGCATTTCCTAGGTTGCGAGAAGCGCCGCTCGGGCACAGGCAGACAGGGAGAACCACGCTCGAGCAGACACGACCGATCCCGCCCGAGCGAGAACGACGGTGGTGAGGTCACACGGGAGAGACGAACTGGGAGACTTCCCCGGACGGCGAGCGCACCTGATCAGTGCGGGGTGCCCCAGCCACCGCCCCCGGGCGTTTCGATGCGGAGACGATCCCCCGGACGGACCGTCAGGCGCTGCTTCCCTCGGAGAGGAACTTCCTGCTCGCGACCGTCCGGCAGGTGCGTGATCAACAGATTCCGTCCGGTCGCACCCGGCTCGCCACCCTGTAATCCCCAGGGTGCAAAACGCCGACGCTCGGTCAGCAACGTCACCTCGGCGCTCGTCAGGAACTCGAGTTCGCGGACGAGTCCATCTCCGCCCCGGGCAGCACCGCGCCCCCCAGAACCGTCACGCATGCTATACCGCACGACACGCAAGGGATAGGCGTATTCCAGGGCCTCCACCGGCGTATTGCGGGTGTTGCTCATATGGACGTGAACACCGGACAGTCCATCCAGTCCTGGACGCGCTCCCATCCCCCCGCCCATCGTCTCGTAGTAGGCGAATGGTGTACCAGTGCGCGGATCCCGACCGCCGATGGTGAGGTTGTTCATCGTACCCTGGCTCGCCGCGGGGATGACATCGGGCAACGCCGTCGCCAGTGCGCCGAACAGGACATCGACGATCCGTTGTGACGTCTCCACGTTGCCTCCGGCGACTGCCCGCTGCGGTCGGGCGTTGACCACCGTACCCACCGGTGCGATCACCCGCACCGCCCGGAAGACGCCGTGGTTCATCGGCGCATCCTCCGGCATCAGGCAACGCAACACATAATACACGGCTGACTTGGTGACGGTCTCGACCGTATTGATGCTCCCGGGTCGCTCGGAGGACGTTCCGGTGAAATCGACCTCCAGCACCTCGCCATCGACGGTAATCGTCGCGGTGATCGCGACGGGTTCTTCGCTCACACCGTCGTCGTCCAAATAGTCAGTGAAAGAGTACGAACCGGGAGGGATCTGGCAGATGGCGGCTCGGGCCAGGCGCTCTCCGTAGTCGAGGAGTGCCGCCGAGAGCGCCTGGTACGACGCGAATCCATAACGAGCGACCAGCTCGCGCACTCGTCGGACACCGGTACGATTCGCGGCGTACTGGGCGAGCAGGTCACCACGACGCTCTTCCGGAGTGCGCACGTTGCGCAAGATGAGAGCGAGCGCTGCCTCATTCAACTGACCACGCTGCCACAGCTTGATCGGCGGAATGATGATCCCCTCCTGGTACAGCTCGGTCGCGATCGGCATCGATCCTGGACTGATACCGCCGACATCGGCGTGATGCGCACGATTGGCCACATAGCCGAGCAGTACGCTGCCGCTGTCGTCGAGAAAGACCGGGGTGACCATAGTGATATCCGGGAGATGATTCCCTCCCAGATAGGGATCATTCAGGACGACGACGTCGCCGGGCGCGAAGGGAGCGCAGTGCTCGATGACCGCACGCACCGAGTCAGGCATCGAGCCGAGGTGTGCCGGTATGTGGGCCGCCTGCGCGAGCATCTGTCCAGCTGGATCGAAGATGGCGCAGGAAAAATCGAGCCGCTCCTTGATGTTCGGCGAGTAACTCGAGCGCTGCAGCGCGGCTCCCATCTCCTCGGCAATCGCACTGACCGCGGCCGCGAAGACAGCGAGCGAGATCGGATCGACGCGTGCTTCACCGCTCATCGTCCGGCCTCCGAGTCATTGTGCTTCCCAGTGAGCAGGTCCACCCCACCACCCCGCTGGCGGAGGACGATCGAAGCTCCGCCGTCGACAAATCCCCGCCAACCAGGTGGGATCACGATCGTGCTGTCGTATTGCGTCACCAGTGCCGGACCGACGAGTAGCGCTCCGGGGCCGAGTTCTGCTCGCCGGTAATGCGGCACGCGATGAGGCGCGACGCGATCGTCGGTACCGAAAAAGACGACCCGCTCATCGATCGCGATAGGTTCCCAAAGTTCGGTAATGGGTTCTGGTGGTGGAAGTTCGGCTGGGCTCGGCGAACTGGCCCGCAGGCGCGCCGAAACGACCATCACCGGTTCACCGGGCATGGCATAGCCATAGCGATCCTGATGCGCAGCATGAAAGGTGCGCACGGTCTCGGCCAGCGAAGACTGGTAGGGAATCGTCAGCTCGTACGACTGCCTCGCATATCGCATGTCGAGGGCACGGTGGAACAGCAGCTGGTCGGGCGTGGTTCTGTCGGCAGCAGCATCACGCAGTGCCTCGGCCTCGAGTGCGGCGAAGGCCTGGCTGACGGCCGACGTCGCAGCAGGCTCGCTCACCTCCAGCATCAGACTCCGCGTGTAGTCACGCAGTCGGTCAGCTGTCAGCAGACCGAGAGCGGAGAGCGTGCCGGGATGCGGCGGGATGAGCACATATGGGATATGTAGTGCGGAGGCGAGCAGGCACGCCACCATCGGCCCCGCTCCACCGAACCCCACCAACCCGTATTCCCGCGGATCCTTCCCGCGCTCGACCGTGATCACCCGGATCGCTCCCACCATCTTCGCCTGCGCCACCTCCAGGATTCCCCAGGCCGCCTCCTCGAGCCGCGCGCCCAGCACGCGCGCCACTCGACCAATTGCATCCCGCGCTCGATCCACCTCGAGCCGCATCTCCCCACCCAGAAAGGCATCCGGAAGCAGCCACCCGAGGACGACAGCCGCATCAGTGACCGTTGGTTCGCTCCCACCCCACCCGTACGCCGCTGGCCCCGGCTCTGCTCCCGCCGACTGCGGTCCGACCCGCAGCACACCACCGGTATCGAACCACGCGATCGAACCACCCCCGGCACCGACCGTGTGAATGTCCAGCATCGGGACCCGAACGGGGTGACCAGCGATTTCGCCCTCGCTGCGTTCGCTGGGCGTCCCATCGATCAGGCAGACATCGGTGGAGGTTCCACCCATGTCGAAGCTGATGACGCGCGAGAACCCGGACCGGGCAGCGACGGCGCGTGCCCCGATCGCTCCGGCCGCCGGTCCGGACAGAATGGTGCGGACCGCCTCTCGCCCAGCCACCGCCGCGCTCACCAGTCCGCCATTCGATTGCATGATGTCGAGCGCACAGCCGGCGGGAAGACTCGCCGCCAGCCGCTCGAGATACCGTCCCATTACGGGGGCAACGAACGCATTCAGCACCGTCGTCGACGTTCGCTCGTACTCGCGATATTCCGGCGAGATCTCGTGAGATGCCGAAACGAGGAACCCTCGTGCGCGCAGGAACTCCGCAACCCGCTTCTCATGCTCGGGATTGACGAAGCTGAAGAGAAGACAGACCGCGACCGACTCCACGCCTGCCACTCGGAGTTCTGCCACCACGCTGTGCAGGTCATCGTCAACCAGCGGCACGAGCACGCCACCGCGCTCGTCCAGGCGCTCGCGCACTTCGAAACGGAGCGCCCGCGGAACCAACGGCGGGGGGTTCGTCTGCCGCAGAGCGTAGAGCCGTGGCCGGTTCTGTCGGCCGATCTCCAGCACGTCGCGGAATCCCGCTGTCGTCACCAGCGCGGTACGGGTTCCCTTCCGTTCCAGGATCGCGTTCGTTGCTACCGTCGAACCGTGCAGGAGTTCGCGCAACGCAGAAAGGACGCCGAGACGCTCGAGTCCACGCACGATCGCTCGCGCCGGGTCGTCCGGAGTCGACGGTTCCTTGTGGAGACGAAAACTAGTGCCCTCGAGGACGACGAAGTCGGTAAAGGTCCCACCGGTATCGACACCGACCCGAACCATGCCCGCTCCCTCGCTGTGACGACATACTCCCCAGAACCTGACCCACGGTAGCACAGCTGGCTATGGTACAGGTCTGCCGCCCCGAACGCACGTGGAACGTGCATGCTATCCGTCCAGATGGATACCTGCTCCCTCTCAACGGCCCGGCTCCGTCGATCACTGGCACGTGAGCGAGTGCCCCCATCGGGGGTACTGCGGGAAAGAAATGGAACGTGTTTCTCTTCACTGGACGGTCAGAAGAAGCAGGGGAGAAAGGTACACGTGCGACTTTGGCTTCCAAGATAGACGCAACATCGATGGAAGCTCTCGGTGGCTACCACGTGCTATGGGGAAAGCCGTTGGGATGGTAGGGCCGAACTCCAGTAAAGGCAGCAGCACCAGCCTGCCGACCGCCTGAGAAGGTTCAGTGGCCTGTGTCGCTCGCCAACCTGACCGGCTGCACGACTCGCTCGTTGTCCAGCGAGCGGGGGAAGCGATCGACCCGGGAACACCGGGATCACGATCGCTTCCACGTTGCCGGGAATGCCGGCGCTCGCAACCACACCTCTCGTTCACCGTTCTTCACTCGTCCAGGGCGAGTGTTACCGCCGGGGCACGGACGAGCCGTCCAGTGACCGGAACTTCGAGCCACACGCGCTGCGTGCCCACCGGTGGAAGCTCGAACTCGAGTGTCGAAGCTCCGGCGAAGACACCGCCTCTCTCGTCCCGTTCCAATCCTGTACTCCCACCGATGTTGCGATAGACCTTGCCCGTGTCCGCTCGGAGAACGATGCCCTCCCAGACCGGTCCGACGAGAAGTCGCCGGCGCGCTTCCGGGTCGAGCTGGTTCCGCACGACCAGCACCATCTCATCGCCCCGGCGCTGCACGCTCGTCACCGTGAGTGGCTCCCCGCCCAACTCGAACGCCGTCCCGAGCGGGACGATCGCCCCCTCTGGCACTGCCCAGAGTGGGCTCAAGTCCAATTCGATCCGAACCGGTTCGGGGTGCGCGACGACCCAAGGGTACCACTCGACCGCGAACGCCCGTGTCTGCTCGCCCAGCGGCGGGAACTCCGCCACGCGTGACCCGTCGGGCAGTGGCCATTCACCCGAGGCTTCCATCAGTCCCCCGTTGGACAAGCGCACCCGTAGGCCATTTTCGAGGACATTCGAAGGGCCCAGCTTTCCGGTCTCGAGCCGGTAGACAATGCCGGTGCCGGCTTGGCTGGACAAAAGACGGTGCAGCACGATCCGCAGGTCAGGGTGGTCAGTCGCTATCTCGCGCTCCACCGCAAACACGGTCGGCGCTACAGCCGCTCGATCGAAGACGCTCCTCGGGAGAACAAAGGTCCAGGGACCCTCGATCCGGCGCGGGCTACCGTTGAACCCCGATTCTGGTGCCACCAACAGCCATTCGATCGTCACGGTGGCCTCTCCAGGCTCGGCAGGCCGGTAGCCCACGAGCAGGTCGACCGGAAGCCAGCCGTCCCGTTCCGGATAGCTCACGAGACTTCCCCAGAGACGCTCGTCACCGACGAATCCGGTCACGTCCAGCATCTCGGCGGTGATCGGGAGGAACGTCTCGCTGGGCCGCGTGGCCATTTCACGTCGCAGCTCCAGGCGCAAGACGGTGCCGATGAGCCGCGCCTGCACGTCGGTCAAGCGAATGCGGATGCCGCTCGCTCGCGTTTCGACCGGCAACCCGGTCGCGCGAGGACTCTCAGCTGGACCGCACCCGAGCACGAGCGGTACGGCGAGAAGCATCGCCATCGCGGCGGCGCTCCACGGCCCTGCTGCACGCTGCCTCCATCCGCCCCGATGCATGGCGCACCTCCTATCGGGTCATCGCCTGCCAGTACCAGTACGTCGGAAACCGGTACGACTTGATACCTGCTGCCCGCAAGAGGCCTGCCAAACTGCCACAGATATCCTCACCACTCGTCATGTGCTCGATCCAGACAGGCGTGTTCGGTCCACCCCAGTACATGCGCTGTCCGAAGGCTTCGTACGTCCACTGCGGCGTATTCCAGTAGTACAGAGGAAACGGCGCCCCGTTGTCCCAGAACCGCCCGTTGTACGGGGCTGGCGCCGAGCGCGTCCAGCGATAGTCTTCACAGACCGCACGATGGCCGACTGTCATGACGTTGACCCGCAAACCGAACGACTGGACGAGAATGTGGTCGCTGTACGGGGTGTGCCGCACGCGGGCAATCAAGCGAAAATTGTTCCCGGCTGCATCGCGCAGGGCATACTCGGGGGAATCGGCATCGAGCGCCTTCGCTCCAGTGACGGTCACCAGCACGGCGACGAGCGCGAGGAACAAAGCCTGCCGAGCATGTCGCATGAGGCGATCCTTTCCGTAGCTGGTCGACTTGCCACACTCAAGGTAGCAGAGAGAGAGTTGTGAAGTCTCCAGAAGGTGCGATCGAACCCGATCAGTTGTTCACGTCACCTGCCAACAGCGGCCAACGTCGCGCCCGATTCCCGACCTTTTGCAGCGATGCTCGTTTTCGCACACGACCGTGCCGTGAGCGAGTCAGCGACCGTCCTCCTGTGCACTGCACAGGTACCGTGTTTCCGCAGTACAATGCGGCGAGTGGATCGCTCGACGAAGCAGAGAGGAGACCGCCATGAGCGACCTTCTCCGGATCGGTCTGGTCCAGATGAACTCCCGCTCGGACAAGAGCGAGAACCTCGCCGTCGCTGAACGGCTGATCGAAGAAGCGGCCAGGCAAGGGGCCGAACTCGTCGCTCTGCCCGAGTACGTCAACTTTCTCGGACCCCGCGAACTCCACGAAGCGAACGCCGAGCCGATTCCCGGTCCGACCACCGAGCGGTTCGCAGCGCTCGCCCGTCGCTACGGCATCTATCTGCTGGGCGGCTCGATCCTCGAGCGCTCGGCCATCCCCGGCAAGTACTACAACACGAGTGTTCTTTTCGCGCCCGACGGCGAGATCATCGCCAGTTACCGCAAGATCCATCTCTTCGACGTCGATCTCACCGGTAACGTGACCAGCAACGAGTCGGCGACCATCTTGCCCGGTGACCGGGTGGTAACGGCCGAAGTCGCTGGGCACGTAGTCGGGCTGACCATCTGCTACGACCTGCGCTTCCCCGAACTCTATCGCCTGCTCGCACTCGACGGAGCCGAACTGATCCTCGTCCCTGCCGCTTTCACGCTTTACACTGGTAAGGACCACTGGCACACTCTGCTACGCGCGCGAGCGATCGAGAACCAGTGCTACGTTGCGGCCCCAGCGCAGATCGGCCCACACGATCCAGGGCAACAGTGCTATGGCCACTCCCTCGTCGCCGACCCCTGGGGAACCGTCATCGCCGAGGCGATCAATCGTGTCGGTGTGGTTGTCACGACGCTGGACTTCGCCTATCTCCGCGAAGTACGAGCCCAGCTACCGTCGCTGGCCAATCGCCGACCGGAAACCTATGGAAGTCTCGCTCTGACACGCTGAACCGGGTGAGAGACCCGCTGCGTGGGCTGGACCGATCGTACCAGTTCGCCCGGTCCAGCCCACGCGCTCTTCCCGGGTAGTCCAAGACAGATGCGCCGACCTTCCAGAGGCGCTCGCATCAGGTCAGCGCACCGAAGAGCGCGCCGAGAATCGCGGCTGGCACCACCACGAAGAGGAAGTACGCGATCCAGGAAACGAACGCCGTCAGGATCGCACGGCCAGTCGAGAAGTCGCAGGCCTGACGAATCGCGATGATGCTCGCGACCAGGATCCAAATGCCGATGACAAAACGGATCAAGCCACCCACCCCGGGTAGGAGGCCGAGGACGTAGAGGACACCCGGCGCCTGGGCAAAGCCGAGCGTGCGCAGGAGCTGGCCAAGTGTCACGCGCGTTTCGCTCGTCGCGAAAAGCTTACCCCCGATCAAATAAGCGATCCCCGCGTACAGGATGAACCCGATCACGCCGAAGATCACCCCACCGATGAGTCCGAGGATGCCCGCATCCCGTAGATTTCCGATCCCGCTCGCGATCGCTGAGAGGACCACGATGGCGAGCGCGGTACCAGTCGCTGCCTCGTCACGCTCGACACTCTCGTAGGCCTTCGCATCCAACCGCGCCGCACCGAGAGCACGCTCGATCACACCAGCCTGCACCATCTTTTCCTCCTTCGGCTCTCTTCTCCGGAACTCCGAAGCCATTTTCGTACAGGAGATAGAGCACGTCAAGATCTGATTCGGCAACGCTCCGTCTCGAAATCATGACTGTCGTGTCGACCTCTCGGCTCCTGCCCCGGTCCCGCGTGCCTCGCGTACACTTGAAGGTCGGGCAGCGCTGCCCCGAATCAATAGCCAGGAGCGCCCGATGCGCCACGGCGAGTACAAGACACCTGGTGGCAAGCTCGTGCAAGTCGACTGCGAGGTGATCGGTGGTCGACTGCACCACGTGCAGGTGACGGGCGATTTCTTCCTGGAGCCGCCCGAAGCGCTCGATGCGATCGCGCAGGCGCTGGAGGACGCACCGGTCGATGCCAGCGAGGAGGAACTGGCCCAGCGGATCCAGCGTGCACTCGAACGCTTCGGTGACGGCCTGGAACTGCTCGGCTTCTCTCCCGAAGCCGTCGCACGAGCGACCCGGAGGGCGATCGAATGACCGAGCTGGAACGCTGGAAGCGGTACCGCTGGCAGTTGATCGCTGGGGAAGCGTTCGATCCAGCGCTGCAGATGGCACTCGACGAGGTGCTGACACGTCGAGTCGGAGCTGGCGAGCGGCCTCCCACGCTCCGCTTCTGGGAATGGACTGCCCCCGCGGTCGTGATCGGTCGCTTCCAGTCGCTCCGCAACGAGGTCGATTTCGCCGAGGCCGAGCGATACGGAATCACGGTCGTCCGCCGCATCACCGGTGGCGGCGCCATGCTGACCGAGCCCGGCAAAGTGATCACCTATTCGATCTACGCGCCGCCGGAACTGGTCGCCGGGATGTCTTTCCAGGAATCGTACGCCTTTCTCGACCGGTGGGTTGTCGAGGCGTTGCGGGCACTCGGCGTCGATGCCTGGTACCAGCCGATCAACGACATCGCTTCAGCGCGTGGCAAGATCGGCGGTGCAGCGCAAGCCCGCCGCTATGGAGCCGTCTTGCATCACACGACCATGGCTTACGATATCGATCCCGAAAAGGTTCCGCGCGTCATCCGCATCGGACGCGAGAAACTCAGCGACAAAGGAGTGCCGAGCGCAGCCAAGCGAGTCGCCCCATTGCGGCAGCAGACCGATCTGCCGCGCGAGGTGATCCAGGAACACCTCATCCGCACGTTCGCTGAACGACACGGCCTCGAGGAAGGCATGCTCCTTCCCGAAGAGATCGAAGAGGCCCGCGAACTCGTCCGGACCAAGTTTGGAACGTGGGAGTGGACAGCGATCCTGCCCTGAGGGCTACTGGAACAACTTCGAGCCTGTTCCCCGTCGCCGGCGACCTTCTTCCAGGATCGCTGCGATCTCTGCCTTGCTGAATAGTCGCTCGCAGAAGGTGGAAGCCAGACGGGTCCCGGCATGGGGTCGCCGTATGCCCCGCACCAGGACACCCGTCTCCGTCTGCACGATCACCACGTCGGTGAGCTGCTCCTCGTCGATGAAGCGGCCGACAGCCCGCAAAATGTCCTCGTACCGGTAGACCAGTGTTTCACCGGTCGAACTCGTCGCGTGTGCCTGGAAGACCTCAGCTTCCACATGGGGCACGCTTCCCTCGCCGTCCGGCGCGGAAGGCGATGCAGAGCCTCGTCCCGTCAGTCTCCGCAGCATGCTTCTTCCTCACCGCAACCGAAAACGCTTGTTCGCCACATAGTCCATCACGATGTACTCGCCGAGATGATCCGGCGTCGCAAAGAAGGCACGACCTTTGTTGATGCGCGTCATCTCGTTCACGAAACTCGCCAGATAAGGACTCCGCTCCAACATGAACGTGTTGATGACGATCTCCTCTCGCGTGCAGCGAGCGACCTCCTTCAGCGTCTCTTGGAAGGTCTGGTAAGTTGGCGGATAGGAAAACCGCACCTGCTCGCCATCGAAGTAGGCCGTCGGTTCCCCGTCGGTGATCAAGATGATCTGCCGCGTCCCCCCACGGTGCCGAGCCAGAAGCTGTCGAGCCAGCATGAAGCCATGCTGCATGTTCGTCCCGTAGTTGTACTCGTCCCAGGTGATGTGCGGAAGTTCCTCCGGCTCGAGGACCGAGGCCAAGTAGGAAAAGCCGATAATGTACAGCACATCGCGGGGAAACTGGGTGCGGATCAGGCTATCCAACGCCAGAGCGACCTTCTTGGCTGCCAGAAAGCAGCCGTTGTAGAGCATCGACCGGCTCATGTCGACCATAAGTACGGTCGCGGCCCGGGTCACTGTTTCGGTCCGGAACACCTCGAAGTCCGCTGGCTGCAGCCGCACCGGTGTCCCCGGCCCCTCCCGCTGGATCGCATTCATGACCGTCCGCGGCAGATGCAAGAGGAACGGATCCCCGAACTCGTACGCCTTGGTCTCCTCCAGCGGCTCACAGCCGCGACCGCTCCGCTCGATCGGGTGCTGGCCGAAGCGATTTCGCTTGAGATGTTGGAAGATCTCGCGCAGCGCCTTTTGCCCGATCCGTCGGATGGCGCGGGGCGTCAGCTCATAGCCCCGGCGTGTTCGCTGGATATACCCTGCCTCCTCGAGAAGGCGTGTGATCTGACGGAGCGCATCGAGCTGCGCGGCCAGCTCATCACCGTACAGCTCGCGCAGTCGCTCGAGGTCGACTCGTCCGAGATCGCGCCAATCGCGGACACTCTCCAGCTGCTCCTCGATGTCCTGCATCTCGCGTAGTTGCTCCATGAGCCGCAACGCTTGGCTCAGCGTGAGCTCCTCGCTCCCACTGAACAGCTGCGCCTGCCGATAGGGATTCTCAGGCATGACTTGCCCGAGAAGCCGGCCGAGCTGGCGGAGTTCCTGCTGCAGTTCGGGATCGCGCAGCGCTGCTTCGAGCGCTTGCTCGAGCTGCTGCCGCATCTCGGGCGGCAGGGAATCGAGCAGGCTCTGGACCGCTGCCATCTGGCGCGCCAGATGATCGAGCAGTTCATCGACACTATTGAAATCGCGACCGAAGTAGTGTCCCCAGCGGTGCTTGAAGCGCTCCAGATCGGGCTGACCGCCCTGCGCGTGCTCTCGCAAGAGCTCATTGAGATCCCGGAGCATCTGCCGTAGTTCGCGGAGCGCCTCAGGGGTCACGTTCTGAATCGCCTGCTGCAGTCCCTGGAATGTCTGCTCGAGTACCTGCCGCTGCAGCGAGGCGAGAAGCTCCTGGAACTTCCGATGCGCTTCCGGGTCCATGAACTCGTAGTCGCTGAGCGCGCGGATGCGCCCCGCGGGATCGGCCGGCAGCTGATCCAGGAAGGCCAGCTTCTGTTGAGCCATCCGTTCCAACAAGCGCTGCAGCGCCGGATCGGCCAGCGCATCATCCCCGGTTTCCCCCTCGTTCGACTGCGTCTGACCTTCCTCTCCTGCCTCGGACACCGGTGCAACACGCTCTCGAGCACGAGCGAGCCGCTCGCGTCCTTCCTGGACGCGTCGCTCGATCCCGGCTCGCTCCGTTTGGATCACATCGTCCAAGCGCTGGTTGAGGTCGTCGAGAACCGAGCCGAGATCGTAACGCTGGAGTAGCTGCTGGCGTCGCTGACGAATCCGTTCCAGGAGTTCGCGGAATCCAGGCATCCGCCCATCGGGGCGATCCATTCCCCAACGGAAGAGTCGTTGCAGCGCTCGGTTGACGTCCCCTTCGGCCAGGAAGTCATCGGCCATCGCCTCGAGTAACTCCTCGGCCGTGAAGGCAGCGATCTCCTGGGTCCCGTCCCAGCGACTGTAGCGGAAACGATTCGGCGTACCGGCCACGGTGCACCTCCTGGCGCTCTCGTCGTCAGCTTCGGTAGCGGGCCGCACCACCTCCGGTGGCTCGCTCCTTGTTCACGCGCCGGTTCAGGTGCAGTCCCTCGAGCACGAACTCGACTGCTGCCGCGACCAGCGCAGGGTCCCCCGTTGCACCGAGCCGCTGCGTGGCGCGCCGCAGACTCTCGATATGGGCGACCTGATGAACATACCGCATCGCTGGCTGCAGATCGGAGGCCTCCACGGTCAAGCCGTTCTCGAAGGCGAGAATGAGATCGTCGAAGTCTCGCACCGAGAAGTAGCGATTGAAAGTCGCCACGACTGCCCCGTTGATCAACTTCTCGATGATCCGATCCTCCTGCACTTCGCCCAGCGTCTCGAACTCCAACTTCCCGAGCGTGGAGGCGACGAGCGCCGGCAAGTCGCTGATCCGCGGCACCGCGTGCTTCTCGCCCAAGCGGAGAGCCCGCTTGACCGCATTGCTGATCAGTGTCTCGTAATTGGCCACCGACATACGCGCGCTGACACCGGAGCGCTGGCTGATATCCGGACTCCGGCGGGCGAGGTGCGTGATCTCGGCGACGATCTCGCGCATGTACTGCGGCACCGTCACCGTGATGCCGGGCACCTCGACCGGCATCCGCTCCTGCTCCATGATCGCGATTTCGTGCTCGATGGTCCGCGGGTAATGGGTCCGGATCTGCGCCCCGAAGCGATCCTTGAGGGGGGTGATGATTCGCCCGCGATTCGTGTAGTCCTCCGGATTGGCGCTGGCGACGACGAAGACGTCGAGCGGGAGTCGCACGCGATAGCCCCGGATCTGCACGTCACGCTCTTCCATGATGTTGAGCAACCCCACCTGGATCCGCTCCGCCAGGTCGGGAAGCTCGTTGATGACGAAGATGCCGCGATTGGTCCGCGGGATCAGGCCATAGTGGATCGTGAGCTCGTCGGAGAGATAACGTCCCTCTGCCACTTTGATCGGGTCGACCTCACCGATCAGATCGGCGATCGTCGTGTCCGGTGTCGCCAGCTTCTCGGCGTAGCGCTCCTCGCGCCGGATCCACGCGATCGGCGTCTCGTCGCCCATCTCCGCGATGAGATCCCGCGCGTACTTCGAGATGGGGTCGAACGGGTTATCGTTCACCTCGCTGCCCGCGACGATCGGAATCTCCTCGTCCAAAAGGTTGACGAGCAAACGCGCCATGCGCGTCTTGGCCTGGCCGCGCTCACCGAGGAAGATGATGTCCTGCCCAGCCAAAATGGCGTTCTCCACCTGTGGGATGACCGTCTCCTCGTACCCGATGATTCCAGGGAAAATCGGTTCACCTGCCTGAATCTTGGCGATGAGGTTCTTGCGCATTTCTTCCCGAACGGGAAGGACGCGGTAGCCGCTCTCGCGCAGCTCGCCTAGCGTTCGTGGTCTCTCCATGTTGGCTCCTCGATCGTCGTTCCCAGTTAGTCGACCTCGTCGTGGTGGAGTGCTTCCTCAATACTACTCCGAGCCGGCAACCCGTCAACTCCTTCTGTCGAATGCCGGCGCTCTGCAGCGAGCGCGTTCCGGAAGGCATCGCGCCCACGGAGTCCCTCCGCAACCCAACGCGCGATCCTCCGCTGCCGTCGCGCGAGCTCGCGGCTGGCTACCTCGACCCGCAAACCGAAGCGGTCGTGCAAGGTCTCCAAGAAAACAGAGGGATACACCGCGAGCGGTGAGCGCAGTGTCTCGCGCAGCGCGAGCAACCGGATCGTTGGGCGGTTTTCCGGGGCGCATATCGCCTCGACACGGACCACGCGTCGCAGCAGCCCCTCGCTCGTCACCCCCATACCGAGCGTCATTACCAAGTCGAGCGCGACCAAGTGCTCGACCGGTACCTCGAGCGGGAAGCTGTTCAGCAACGCGAGTACCTCGTCAGCGCCCTGGGCGTGCACGGTCGCCCCGAGCCGCCAGCCTCCAGCCAGGAGGGCGAAGAGACGTCGAACCCCTTTCCCCCACAGATAGATCGGCAAGTGATCGCTGATCTCGTTGACGAGGAGATAGGTTTTCTCAGGATCGAGCTCGCTGGCAAAGGCGAACCGCTCGTACCAGCCGCGCAGGTAGTAGCACGTCGTCCCCTCCGGAAGAAGGTCAGCCAGCGCGGTGAGCAGCGTCGTCTTCCCCGCCCCATGCTCGCGGGCTGCGACGATGACGGACGCCCGCTGCTCGAGCGCGATCCAGAGGAACGCGGCAGTGGCGGCATCCAAGCTGCCCAGGCGCACGAGATCGACCAGCGAGAGGTCGCCGGTCGCGCGTGCGCCGTAGCGGCCCCACCAATCGGCCGGGGGAAACTCGGTCAATTCCGGATCAGGTGGTCGCCTCCAGCGCTCCATGGGTCAAGGATACCCGAGAGCCGGATCGCCTCGCCTGACCCGCCGTTCGTCCTCGGAACTGATGCGTCTCAGCCCCGCTGCTCCAGCGGCACGTAGTGCCGGTTCGTCGGCCCGACGTACTCGGCGCGCGGCCGGATCAAGCGATTGTCGGCCTGTTGCTCCAGGACATGCGCCGTCCAGCCCGCAATGCGGCTCGCCGCGAAAACTGGTGTCATGAGCTCCTTCTCGATCCCCAAATAGTGATAGACCGAGGCCGCGTAGAAGTCGACATTGGGAAAGAGTCCCTTTTCTCGCTGCATCACCTCGGCGATCGCCACCGAGAGCTCGTACCAGCGGAGGTCACCGCGTGCTTCCCCGAGTCGGCGCGAGAGGTCGCGGAGCCACTTGGCACGCGGGTCTTCTCCCTTGTACACGCGATGACCGAAGCCCATCACCCGCTCCTTACGGGCGAGCTTTTCGGTGATGTACGGTTCGACGCGATCGAGCGTGCCGATTTCCTCCAGCATCTGCATGACGGCAGCGTTCGCCCCGCCATGCAGCGGCCCCTTGAGTGCTGCGATCGCTGCCGTGACTGCGGCATGCATGTCAGCCAGTGTCGCGGCCACGACCCGCGCCGCGAAGGTCGAGGCATTGAACTCGTGATCGGCATGGAGCACCAGGATCTTGTTCATCGCCTCGACTTCGAGTTCGCTCGGCTCACGATCGTGCAGCGTGCGCAAGAAGGCGCGTGCCGTGCTTGGCTCGTCAGCTGGCGGTGCCACCGGAGCCAGGCCCCGGCGCAGCCGACCGATGGTCGCCACGATGGTCGGCACCTGGGCGACGAGGCGCAACCCCTTGGCGATGGCCGCCTGCCGTTCCACGGTGTTCGGATCCACCTCATACCACGCCAGCGCCGAGACCGCGGTCCGCAAGAGATCCATCGGCACAGCTCGTGGCGCTTCCGCGAGGAGCCGGACGACACCCTCGGGAAGCGCGCGCTGGCGAGCCAGTTCACCCTGGAGCGCTTCCATTTGGGTACGTGTCGGCAACTCCCCGTGATAGAGAAGGTAGACCACTTCTTCGTACGAGGCGTTCGCCGCGAGTTCGTCGATGTCGATCCCGACATACGCCAGTGTCCCGTCGATGATCGAGCTCAGTCGCGTTGTCCCGGCGACGACGCCTTCCAGTCCTCGGGCCACCATGCTCACCCTCCTCGAACGAGCGTAACTCGACGAACCTGGACGTTCCTTGACAAGGCTGGAACGCCCTTCACTCTTTTACTGCATCGTCAGCAGCCTGTGAAGCTCCGTTCGCCGCTCGTCGCCAGACCGCCGCTGACCCTGCGTGGTCGACCTGGCTATCGCTCTACCGACTGCGGTCGTCTCGCCTCGTCGGCTCGGTTGTCTGCGGATACACCGGTCGGCCGTCTATAAGAGTGTGGAACGACGACCAGCGTTTCCCGTCAGGAAAGGAACGCCCGATGCTCGATGCTGTTCGACCCCCAGCCGATCGATCCACCCACCCGCTCGGGCTCGTTCCGACAGCTGCGCTCCTCGTGGTCGTCGTCACGCTGGCGGCAGGACTCCTCTTCGCCGCCTTGCCGCGCTTCTCCGCTGGATCGGCCGACCTCTCAGGAAGGAGTCAAACGACCATCATCGCCCAAACCGGTTCTGAGCTCCTCGCGCTCGATCCGCGGAGCGGCCAGGTCCTCACCCAGCGGCCGGGAGCGGCTGCCGTCATCGCGGTCAGCGCTGACACGCGCACCGTTCTGGCCCAAATCGGTGAGGCTATCCACGTCTATCGCCTGCCGGATTGGGAGGAACGGTTCCGCATACCGCTCACGACCGAGATCCCGCCGGTCGCTGCGCTCGCTCGCCAGTTCCCCGACTTCGGCGTGAACCCCCCGCGTCTTTTTCAGGCCGCAGTCGCTTCCGACGGTCGCTTCGCAGTACTCGGTTTCATCTCCTACGGGACGAAGCCGGACGCACGCTTCTTCGACACGCTCCCCTGGGTCATCTGGGTAGCTGGCCTCGACCTGAAGACCGGGAGATGGTCGGACTGGGCCTTCCCTGTTCCAGGCGCGCAGAATCTTACGCTCCTCGCGACCTCAGAAAGTCTCCTCGTGCTGAGCCACGATAATCAGCCGTCGCGAGGAGGGCTCATCGGCACCGTTTATCACCTCGACCCGGCTTCGGGGGCAGTGCGAGCCCGCGCGACGCTCGTCCCGGAGATTCCCGGCGCCGCCCTGATCGCCGGTACCGAGGCTGCCCGTGCGCCCGGGATCGCCGGAGCACGCATCAGCGACGCGCGTCTCGTCGTCGTGACCGAACAGCTGGAGGTCTTCGTCCTCGACCCAGTGACCCTCCGTCTCGTCGAGCACCATCGACCGCTCAGCAAGAACATCCTCGCGCGCGAGACCCTCATCCTCCCGAACCGCGTCGTCGCGCTCACCCACACCGATGAACTCCTCGTCGTCGATCGGAACCGGCACGCAGTCGTCGCACGCCAGCCGGTCGAGGCCGACGAACTGGTCGCCTTCGATCCTGAAGATAACGCTGCCTTAGTGATGACCTGGCAAGACCGGGGAGCGTGCCTCGAGCGTATCGAGTCGAGCGGCGACCGCCACACGCTTCGCTGTGGTCTCGATACGAACCCGTACGAGCCACGCTATGCTGTCGGAGGTCTCCCGTGATTCCCGTTACGCGCCGCTCCTGGTTCCGACGCATCGCTGCCGCCCTCGCTGGCATCGGTACACTGCTCGTCGATGCTGAGCCAGGTCTCGCACAGTCATGCCTGGATTGGCTGTTCTGTGGACACTGGGGATGCCGCTGCACCTGCCGCGGTGGCAGCGATTCGACCTGTCCTAGTGGGAGCACAGCCGGAGGCGCCTGGTACGTCTGCTGCCGCGATACGCCGGGACGGTACTGGTTGATACGGTATCGCGACTGTTGCCGGCCACTCCGCCCTGGTGAAAGCACCTGTCCCAGCCCGTTCGGCGGTTGTCCCAAGTCGTGCAATTGCCGCCGCGGCAATGCGCAACCGTCCTGGTGTTCCACCGGAACTTGCGTCGTCTGTACCCAGACACAGAGCTGGGCGACCTGCTGAGGACACCTCTCCCGTCTGGCCGCTGCTGGCCGGGTTCCGGCCCGCCGACCCGCTTTCCGGCCGACGAGCAGCGACGAGCGTCCTTCGTGCGCCCAGCCGAAACGAGCGTCCGTCCTCCCCTGCGCTCGGGACCTGCCTGCACCGAGCGCCGAGGCCTGTCTGGAGGAGTGACCAGACGTACGGAGCGAGCGCCATCACTGACGTCGACCGCCATCACCGTCGCTCCGCCAAGAATGGAACCTGCCGAGGCTGACGGAAGCATCCTCGCGCTTTGGCCAGCTGCGGCGCGCTGGTAAGGGGCCGTCGCTCGCCCCCAGCCGAGCATCCTGCAGGCAGGCGCGACTCTCACGGCGATGGTCGCCTGCCATTCCGCCCTGCTCGGATTCCTCTCGTACCAGATCCGAGACCGGTGTACTCAGGAACCCTCTCGCCACCGCTGCTGGTGCCTCGGCGACGAGCCGGACCAGCCTGTCCGGAAGCGCACGCGCTCGAGCGCGCTCGCGCTGGACCGCTTCCAGTTGGGTGCGCGTCGGTGACTCTTCGCGGTCGTTAAAATGGAGGACTCCGACGTCATCGATCTCGATTCCGACAGACGCCAGAGCCCGTACTCGGATCGAGCTCGGAGATCGTCCCGGCAACCTCATGAGCGAGCCCCGGGCACCCTCTGAGCACCCTCGTCCAGCGAGCACTACGAGACGAATGCGGACATCCCTTGACGGAGCCGGTACCTCCCTTACTGGCACCACAGCGCGAAGGGGTCTGACAGCATCCATGCCACGAGCGCCGGACAGGACTACACCGGCGCATGCGAGACCGTCTGCGGCACTGTTTCCGAGGCCATCCTCGCCGCGCACGCTGCCTGATCAGCAGAACCCGGCAAGGAGAACAGCTGAGCTAGCGTTGACGATGGGTCCGCTCGTTGCGGAGAGGCCACCAGGCAGCGAACGCTCGAACCCAGCAGGATCGGTCGACCAGCGGAGATGACCCTCGCACTGGTCACTGCCGATCTCGGCCGGCATCATCGCGCTCTGGCCGATGACCGTTGCCAGGCACGTGCGTTGGTTCATGCCGGAGCCGCTGCATACCCGTGTACCGGAATGGGATCTGCGCTGGCGGTGGCCCACCCGCGGCGTCACCGTGCTCTCCCTGACCCTCTGGCTGCTCCTTCGCGTGCTCTAACGCCTCGTCGGCAGCGTTCACTGGCCGAACCCTCCCCTTCTGGCTCATCTGGAACCCTGCGCGGCGCGCGTCCTGGCCTTACATGCCGGGATCAGCCTGATCTGGTTCGCCTCTCGACGCCAGCTCCTCGCCCCGCCGTTACCGTAGCCCGCCTCTCCGCTCGGCTGGGACCTGCTCGCGGGAGTGCTCGTGGTCAGCTTCACCTTCATGACGGGCCGGTTCGACCGAGCGGGTGCGGCTCTCCTGGCTCTCGTCTACCTCGCCGCGTGTCTCCTCTTCCCTCCAGTAGCAGTCCTCGAGCAGCTCCTGTATTTCGGGATCGCCGTCACGCTGGCGGCCGTGGGACAGACGGTACTGCCAGTCGCTGCGGCGCAGCGCCTGCTGCCGCTGGCTCGCGACGAGGGGCATGCCATCAGCGCGTTGCGGGTGAAGGTAGGGCTGTCGCTCCTCGTCGTCGCCTTCTCGGAGAAGCTCCTCAACCCGGAACTCGGCGATACATTCCTCAGAGCGTACCCGTACTTCAACGTCGTGGGGACGCTGTTCGGCTGGACCTGGTTCTCCGACCGGCTGTTCGGGGATATCGCTGGCATCGTCGTGGCGACGATCGGCATTCTCCTCCTTACAGGAGTGTTGGCGCGCGTCGTCATCCTCGCGATGTGGGTCCCCTTCAACCTGACCGTCCCGCTCCTGCCGCCGATCGACCTCCTCGGTCATCTGCCGATCTTCGGCATCATGTCTCTGCTCCTCTTGTACGGTGCCAGCGTCGCCCCACGATCGGTCCTCCGCTGACTGCGCCCCGCCTTGATCAGTGAGCTGGCTCGCGTGCAACGCCGGCTACGGGGCGAAGACGAGCCGCCAACCTCGGCTGAGCAGTAACTGGCCGGTCTTCGCTCTCGCGTGCCCCCCGGCCTCTCGAGAGAGAACGCGTCGGCGTCGTCCCGTGCCGAGTCGACGACGACCGCGTCGACCGCTCGCGGCCTGCAGTGCAGCGCGCCTCGCCCCTGAAACTGTCTGCGCGACGGCTCCTCACCCGTCTAAAAGCATGAGTTGCGTGTAGACGCTCACTCGACGCAAGGAGGATGCCGATGCTGGCCCGCGGCACGAGCCGGACGATGAGACGACCGATCCCCTGGCCACCCGCCTGGCTGCTGGCGAGCGCGCTCCTGGTCGCGCTCTCCGCGCTCCTCGCTTCTCAGCAGCCGCGCCTGACTGCCTGGCTAGTGACCCAGCCGGAGCCGCTTCGCCCGACGGTGATCGCGCAAACGAGCACCCACCTCGTCGCGCTCGATGCCCGCTCCGGCGAGGTGATCGCCGACCATCCTGGCGGCGCAGCCGTCCTGGCGGCGAGTCCCGCTGGCGAGCGAGTGCTGGCCCTGACCGAGGAGGAAGCGACCGTTTATCGCTTCCCCGGTTGGACCGTCGAACACACCGTCGCGCTCGGCCCTTCCATGCCGCCGGCCCAGTCGCTGCCAGCCTTGCGCGAGGCGTGGCCCCGTCCGGTCGTCGCACAAGTCTCGGCGGATTCCCGCTACGCCGCCGTCAGTCTCGTCTCGATGGGTACACCCCCTGCTTACCCCACGATCCTCTGGGTCACGACTTTGGACCTGGAGCAGGGCACCTGGGCGAGCTGGGCCTTCCCCGTCCCCGGCGCCCAGTACACCTACCTCGTCGCCGGCAGCGAGCATCTCTTCGTCGTCGCTCGCGACAACGCGGTCTCACGCTTGGACACCGTCGGGTCGGTCTACCAGCTCGACCCAGCCAGCGGCACGCTCCTGCAGAAGCGCGAACTCCGCTCGACCGACCCTGGATTTGCACCGTTCCCTGACGGCCCCGGCGGGCGTGTCCCATCGGTGGCTGGAGTGCGACTCAGCGGTCGCACGCTGGACGTCGTGACGGAACGGCTGGAGCTCTTCCGCTTCGACGCCGCGACCCTCCAGCTGATCGAACAGCGCCCACCGCTCAGCGCGGCGATCCTGACCTGGCAAGTCGCCTGGCTCGGTCACGACCGGCTAGCCGTACTGACGCACACCGATGCGCTGGCCATCGCCGACCTGGCCGAGCGCACCCTCACGACCCGCCTCTCCCTCGAGGGGCTTGCCGGCGAACAGCTTGCCGGCGCCGACCCCGCAACCGACAGCGTGCTGCTCCTGGCCTACGACGAGAGGAGTCTGCAGGCCGCCGCGTGCCTCTTCCGCCTCACACTGACCGGGGAGCGCACCACACTGGCCTGCGGCCTTGACCTCAACCTCTACGAGCGCCGCTTCGCCCCAACGGGAGGGCTGTCATGACTCTAGGCACCGGGCGAAACCTGTTCCGGTGGCTCGTCGGCAGCCTCTTGGGGCTCGCTGGACACCTCACTGCTACCCCGACGGCTTCTGCCCAGCTCTCATGCAGTGACTGGCGCTTCTGCGGCCTCTGAGGCTGTCGATGCACCTGCCGAGGTGGAAGCGACGCCAGCTGCCCGAGCGGGAGCAGCCCTGGCTCGGCCTGGTGGGCCCGCTGTCGCGACGCCCGCGGGCAACTGTGGCTGGTTCGGTACCGCGACTGCTGTCGCCCGCGCCGACACAACGAGCCGCGCTGTCCGGACCTCCTGGTCCATTGCCCCACGGACTGTGCCTGCCAGCGAAACTGCCCACAGCCACACTGGTGTCCGACTGGCCAGTGTGCCGTGTGCACCCAAACGCTGATCGAGGCGCGTTGTTGAAGGCACGAAGGTGTCAGACAGCCGCTCCCGGCGGTCGATGGACGAGACCAGCGCGATCGACCCGGCCGAGCGCGCGACGAGCCGGCTTTCTGTTGCCTGTCTCGCTGACGGCTCCGCCGGCGATGACGCCAGCCCAGGCAGGCCCAGCGGGCAGGATACGCTCCGAAGCGCCCTGTAGATCAGTGTCCATTCTTCCCACACGACCCGCCGAGCCCGTCTCTAACCAGCGCCACCTGTCTGCGTCGCAGCGGGAACTCCGTCGAAAAGAATCAAAAAGGCATCGACTCGAGGAGCTTCCCATGGCCCTCCCGCCGGCTCCACCTGCCCACTGGCCCAAGCGGCCACGCTCGCGCCGCGCCTGGCTCAAAGGCCTGGTCGCCGCCCTGCTCACCACCTGGACCCTGCTTCGGGACGAGCAGGACCTCGCCGCTCAAGCCTCCTGCAGCCAGTGGCACCGTTGCGGCATGTGCGGCTGCCTGTGCTCCTGTCTCGGCGGCAGCGATTCCGCCTGCCCCTCAGGCACTCAGGAAGGCGGTGCGTGGTGGGCCTGTTGCTTCTCCAGCGGGAGACTCTGGCTCGTCCGCTACCTCGACTGCTGCGGTCCGCGGGACCGGCGACCGGCCTGCCCCAGCGGCTGCTCCTGTAACCAGAACAACAGTTGCGGACAGTACCCGTCGAACCAGAACTGGTGTCCGAATCCGTCGACCCGAGCAGCCTACTGCACGCGCGCACAGGTGTGGTCGCAATGCTGATCGGTCTCCTCGTACCAACCGAAACCGGATGCTCAGAGAGCCAACGCTCGGAGGTCGACCATGCGTGACCGAACGCTTCCGACCGTATCGCCGCGACGGACGACCGGCCTACTGCTCGCCTCGAGCGCTGTCCTGCTGGTCAGCCTCATCGCCGCATCCCTGACCCGAATCGGTGTACCGTCGCGCTCGCTCCCCCATCTGGGTGCCGCACCGAACGCGATCGTCCGTCCCCTGGTTCTGCTCCCAGTCGGCACCACCGATGACCCGAGACTGGCCGCCCGCACGACCGGACTCGTTCTCGTCGATGCCCGATCGGGAGCGATTCTGGACCGCCACGCGATCGCTGACTCGACCGAGGTCTTGAGCGCCTCTTTCGTCTCGCCTGGCGACCGCATCGTCTTCTACACGGGCGAGCACACGGGGCCGCATGCACGGCTCGAGGTCCGTCGCCTTCCTGGCTGGGATATCGAGTCCGTTGTCCCGATCGAAGCCAGTATCCCGCCAGCCCGCGTGCTCGCTGAGCGCTTCCCCTCGATCAGCGCCTCTGACCCGACGCTCCTCGCGTTCGCAGCGGAACCGCAGGGACGGTGGGCTGCCGTCGCGTTCTGGTCGCTGATAACGCCCAAGCCCGACGGTCCATCCAGCCAGCTCGTGTGGGTGACCATGGTGGATCTCGAGCGTGCTGTGTGGGCGGGATGGGCTTACCCGCTCCCCTCGAGCCAGGCAGCTTCGCTCGTCGCCCTTCCCGACCGTATCCTGGTGCTCGGCCACGAGCTTCGGACCTCGAGCCGGCGCAGTGTCGGCACGGTCGTCGCGCTCGACCCGCAGAGCGGCGAAGCGCTCGGCCAGCTGACCTTGGAGAGTGCTTCGACGACGGCCAAGCCGCTGGGAGAGGGACCGGACGACGAGCAAGCCACCTTCTCGACCGCGCTCGACCCCGTTCTCTGGAACGGCCAACTGTTGGTGGTGACCACCGACCTGGAAGCGTTCGTCATCGACCCCAGTGCGCTCACCGTCACCGCGCACTACCCACCGCTCGCGGACCGGCTCGTCGCCGCCGGGCGACCCTTCATCCCGCGCGAACGGCTGGGCGGCGGGGGGGGGGCGGGGGGG